>Ga0335083_10001759_pt1 | contig 29483 bp, 26 predicted proteins | sample Lox_Sample_42_FD_206716 | JGI IMG/M metagenome (GOLD analysis project Ga0335083, IMG submission 206716) | Soil microbial communities from Loxahatchee National Wildlife Refuge, Florida, United States - Lox_Sample_4.2 | ecosystem: Environmental > Terrestrial > Soil > Wetlands | place: USA...
TCTTCTGCGTGTGCGGCACCGCGCGCAGCTCGCCCGGGCCCGAGCCGGCCGAGTACAACAGCAGCGCGACGTCGGTCGCGCCGCTCGGCGCGGCCGGCTGCGGCTGCGCGGCGTCGAGCAGCGCCGCGAGATCGTGGCTGCCCGCGAGCTTCGCGCCGACGCAGATCACCTCGCGCAGATCGGGCGTCTCGGTGCGCACGGCGTCGAGCACGGCCTCGTGATCGACATCGACGACCGCCATGACCGCGCCGCAGTGGAGCACGTACTCCTGCACGTCTTCGGAGGTCGCGAGCTCGGAGACCGGCACCGCGATCGCGCCGGCGTGGATCGTGCCGAGGATCGCGGCGGCCGCCTCGAGCGTGTCGCGCATCAGGATCAGCACGCGCTCGCCGCGGCCGAGCTTCAAGCCGCGCAGCGCGGACGACATCTTGCCGACGTGCGCGGCCAGCTCGTCGTACGTCCACGCGCGATCGCCCTCGCGCAGCGCGGTCCGGGGCCCCGCCCCGGCCGCGAGCGGGCCCTCGAACAGCCACGCCGCCAGGTTCCCAGCCGAGGACATGCGGAGCTATGGTACCTGCGGTCGGGCCGGAGGACAAAGAAAGGCCTCAGGCTTCAGGCTTCAGGCTTCAGGAACAGCTCGATGCGCATCGTCGCAGGCCAATTCGGCGGCCGTGTCTTGCGGGCACCTCCCGGCGCGGACACTCGGCCGACGTCGGAGAAGGTGCGCGAGGCGCTGTTCGCGATCCTGCCCGACGTCGCGGGCGCGCACGTGCTCGACCTGTTCGCCGGCTCGGGCGCGCTCGGCCTCGAGGCGCTGTCGCGCGGGGCCGCCCACGCCACGTTCGTCGACTCCGGCAAGGCCGCGCTCGCCGCGATCCGCGCGAATCTCGCGGCGCTCGGCGTCGCCGACCGCGCGACCGTGATCGCCGGCGACGCGGTCGCGGTCGCGGCGCGCCTGGCCGCCGCGCCCCGATCATCAGCGTCCCCGGGGTGGAGCCTCGTGACGATCGACCCTCCCTACGCTTCGGACCTCGCGGAGCGCGCGGCGTCGGCGCTCGCGCGCGCGCAGCTGGCGCCCGGCGCGGTGATCGTCATCGAGCACGATCGCCGTCACGCGCCTCCCGACGCGATCGGATCTCTGCTACGAACAGACCAGCGCCGCTACGGAGACACCTTCATCTCGTTCTACGGCGTCTCGCCATGAACCCCTCGACCGCTGTCTATCCCGGCACGTTCGACCCGATCACGAACGGGCACCTCGACATCCTCGAGCGCGCGCTCAAGCTGTTCGACCGCGTGATCGTCACGATCGCGACCAACCCGCGCAAGGCGCCGTTGTTCAGCGCCGACGAGCGCATCCGGTTCATCCACGACGCGATGCCGCATGCCGGCGCGCGACTCGAGTTCGAGAAGTTCGACGGCCTGCTCGTCGATTTCTGCACGCGCCGCGGCGCGACCGTGATCGTGCGCGGCCTGCGCGCCCTCGCCGACTTCGAGTACGAGTTCCAGTTCGCGCACATGAACCGCCGGCTCGCGCCCGCCGTGGACACCGTGTTCTTCATGACCGACGAGCGCAACCACTACGTGTCGAGCTCGCTCGTGAAAGAGGTCGCGAGCCTCGGCGGCGATGTCACCGGCCTCGTGCCGGCGCCGGTCGTCGCCGCGCTCGCGCACAAGTACGGAAGGAAATGATCCAGATGTCTTCGTCGCATCCGCTCAAGCTCGCGTCGCGTCTCGATCCGATCAAGCCGTCGATCACGCTCGCGGTGACCGCGAAGGCGGCCAAGCTCAAGGCCGACGGCATCGACGTGATCAGCTTCGGCGCCGGCGAGCCCGACTTCGACACGCCCGATCACATCAAGGATGCGGCGCGCGCGTCGCTCGACAAGGGCGTCGGCAAGTACACCGACGTCGCCGGCATCCTGCCGCTGCGCAAGGCGATCGCCGCCGAGCTGTCGGCCGTGCACAAGACGACGATCGAGCCCGACCAGGTGCTGGTGTCGACCGGCGCGAAGCACAGCCTCTACAACTTGTTCATGGCGCTGCTCGATCCCGGCGACGAGGTGCTGATCCCGGCGCCGTACTGGGTCAGCTACCCCGACATGGTGATGCTCGCGGGCGGCCGGCCGCTCGTGATCGAGACGACCGCCGAGGACGACTTCGCGGTCACCGCGCACGAGGTCGCCGACGCGTGCACGCCGCGCACGCGCGCGATCATCCTCAACAACCCGTCGAATCCGACCGGCGCGGTGTACACGCGCGCGCAGATCGAGGCGCTCGCCGACGTGTGCGTGCAGAAGAACCTGCTCGTGATCTCCGACGACATCTATCGCCAGCTCGTCTACAGCGACGCGCACTATCACTCGATCGCCGCGCTCGGCCCGGAGATCGCGAAGCGCTGCGTGCTCGTCGACGGCGTCAGCAAGACCTACGCGATGACCGGCTGGCGCATCGGTTACACCGCCGGCCCGTTGCCGCTGATCAAGGCGATGTCGAAGATCCAGGGCCAGTCGACGTCGAACCCGACGCACATCTCGCAGATCGCGGCGCTCGCGGCGCTGACCGGCCCGCAGGATTGCGTCGCGACCATGCGCAAGGCGTTCGACGAGCGGCGCGTCGAGATGCTGAAGCTCCTGCGCGCGATCCCGGGCGTGCAATGCCGCGAGCCGAAAGGCGCGTTCTATGCGTTCCCCGACGTGTCGACGTTCGTCGGCAAGAAGACGCCGGAGGGCTCGATCCTCGACGACGACGTCCAGCTGTGCGACTGGCTCGTCGAGGTCCACAAGGTCGCGGTCGTGCCCGGCTCGGGCTTCGGCGCACCTGGGTTCGTGCGGCTGTCGTACGCGACGTCGATGAAGAACATCCAGGAAGGCGTCGCGCGGCTCGGCAAGGCGCTCGCCGCGCTGCGCTAGATGGCGGCGTCGCGCGCGGCCGCGCTCGCGGCGCTCGCGGCCTGCGTCGTGCACCACAAGGTCACGGTCGCGGTCTCCGATCTGCACGAGGCACTGCCGGTGATGCGCGATACCGGCAGTGCGACCGTGACGCTGCACGAATCGAGCGACGATCACGACGATCACGCGGCGCCGGCCACGCTGTCGTTCGATCAACCCGTGCTGATCCTCGGCAAGTGGAGCCCGCTTCGCGAGGTCACCCAGCTGTGTCCCGCGTACGCGCCGTTCCGCAGCGACAAGGTCTCGGGGCAGACGTGCCCGCTGGTCGAGATGCGCGATGACTACCTGCTCGTGCGCGAATACGACACGCGCAGCACGAGGCGCGCGGTCTACCGCACGATCGGGGGCGTCGCGCTCGCCGCGCTGGTCGGCTCGGTCGCGTGCGAGGCCGGCTGCCGCGACGGCTCGACGGCGAAGGACGTGTCGACCGGCGCGCTGATCGGCCTCGGCGTGCTCGCGGTCGGCGGGCTCGTGTGGGCGATCGCGAGCTGCGTGGGCCACGGCGGCGAGCCCGGCTGCCGCGACTGAGCTATCGTGCGCGCCATGAAGGTAAGCCTCCTGGTAATCGCGGTGGTGGCTGGTGCGTGCAGCGACAGCACTTCCGGGGCGTCCCTGCCCGCGGTGACGTGCGACGGTGCGAACATCTCGACGCAGGCCGGCAACTGCACGATCGATTTCGGAGTGTGCAGCGACGAGAAGAGCTACCTGCTCGCGTGCACGATCGGCAACGCCGGGCTGAGCTGCACGTGCGAGATCGAGAACGTGTCGAGCACGACCGACTTCGTCAACCTCGCGGGCGCGACGTGTGACGCGACGCTGATGGAGCCCGAGCTCGTCCAGGCGTGGCTCGACTGCGGCATTCGGATGACCCTGTCGTCGTAGTAGAGTCCGCGCGATGTCCCGTGACTTCGCGTTTCCTGGCACCCGGCCGCACTACGCGCGCGACCGCGTCGTCGACATCCAGCACATCGCGCTCGTGCTCGACGTCGATCCCGGCAAGCACATCGTCTCCGGCACCGCGACGTTGCGCGGCGTCGCGATCGCGGCCGGCGCCCGCAGCGTCGAGCTCGACGCGGTGGAGCTGACGGTCGAGCGCGTCACCGCGAACGGCGAGACCGCGAAGTTTCGCCACGACGGCAAGAAGCTGCGCGTCGAGCTGCCTGCGCCGCTCGCGGCCGGCGCGGCGCTCACGCTCGCGATCGCGTATCGCGGGGCACCCCGGCGCGGCCTCTACTTCACCGCACCCGACGACGGCTACCCCGACAAGCCGCGCCAGGTGTGGACGCAAGGTCAGGACGAGGACAGCCGCTACTGGTTCCCGTGCTTCGACTCGCCGCACGAGAAGGCGACGAGCGAGCTCGAGGTCACGGTGCCGGCGCAGATGTTCGCGGTGTCGAACGGCACGCTCGTCTCCGACAAGACCAAGGGTGCGAAGCGGACGCTGCACTGGAAGCTCGACGTGCCGCACAGCTGCTACTTGATCACGCTCGCGGTCGGCGAATTCTCGTCGATCGAGACGCGCTGGCGCGACACGCCGGTCGTCTACTACGTCGTGCGTGGACGCGAGCGCGAGTGCGAGCGCACGCTCGCGCGTACGCCGCAGATGATCGAGCTGTTCTCGCAACGGTTCGGCGTGCCGTATCCCTACCCGCGCTACGCCCAGGTGCTCGTCGCCGATTTCATCTTCGGCGGGATGGAGAACACGAGCGCGACGACCCTGACCGACACGATCCTGCTCGACGAGCGGGCCGCGATCGACTACGACGTCGACGCGCTGGTCAGCCACGAGCTCGCGCACCAGTGGTTCGGCGATCTCGTGACGTGCCGCGACTGGGGCGAAGGCTGGCTCAACGAGGGCTTCGCGACCTATGCCGAGTACATCTGGCGCGAGCACCACGAAGGGCGCGACGCGGCCGATCTCGAGCTCGAGGAGTGGGCCGACATGTACTTCGGCGAGGATGCCGGCCGCTACCGCCGGACGATCGCGACCAAGCTCTACGACGAGCCGATCGACATCTTCGACCACCATCTCTACGAGAAGGGCGGCCGCGTGCTGCACATGCTGCGCGCGCTGCTCGGCGACGATGCATTCTGGCGCGCGCTCTCGCACTACTTGAAGAAGCACGCCCACGGCCTGGTCGAGTCGCGAGACCTCGCACGCGCGGTCGAGGACGCGACCGGCAAGGTCGTCGACTGGTTCTTCAGCCAGTGGGTGATCGACGGCGCGGGCCACCCCGAGCTCGACCTCGCGATCACGTGGGACGGCGACGCGCGCGTGGCGACGGTCACGGTCGAGCAGCGGCAGCGGATCGACGCGAGGACGCCGGTGTTCCGCCTGCCGACCAAGCTGCGGTTCCGCGTCGGCGACCGCGAGACCGACGTGCCGATCGAGATCACCGAAGCGCGCCAGACGTTCCACGTGCCGCTCGACGGCGAGCCGACCCAGGCGATCTTCGATCCCGGCCACGTGCTGCTCGCCAAGCGCGAGATCACCAAGCCCGAGCCGATGTGGGCCGAGGAGCTCGCCCACGCGACGCTGGGGGTCGATCGGTCGGCCGCGGCCGAGGCGCTCGCGAAGCGCGGCGGGCCGGCCGCGGAACAAGCGCTCGCACGTGCGCTCGACAAGGACGTGTTCTGGGCCGTGCGCGGCGCGGCGGCCTCCGCGCTCGGCTCGCTGCGCACGCCGACCGCACGCGACGTGCTGGTCAAGCGGCTCGAGGCCGAGGTCCATCCGCGCGCGCGCCGCGCGATCGCGCGCGCGCTCGGCGAGCACGTTCACGATCAGGTCGCCGGCGCCGCGCTCGGCAAGCTCGTGCAGAAAGGCGACGCGAGCTACTACGTCGAGGCCGAGGCGTGCCTCGCGCTCGGCAAGACCCGCACGCCGCGCGCGGGCGAGCTGTTACGCGCCGCCGCGGCGCGCGAGTCGTACAACGACGTCATCCGCCAGCACGCGTATCGCGGGCTCGCCGAGGCCCGCGACGACGGCGCGGTCGGGTTGCTCGTCGATGGCACGAAGTGGGGGCGCCCGACGCAAGGCCGGCGCGCGGCGGCATCCGCGCTCGCCCAGCTCGTGCGCGGCCGCCGCGATCGCGAAGCGCGCGACGTGCGCGAGCGCGTCGAGCTGCTGCTCCCCGACAAGGACTTCCGCGTCCAGGCCGCCGCGGTCGAGGCGCTCGCCGTGATCGGCGATCCCGCGGCGATCCCCGCGCTCCGGCGCATGATCGATCGTGAGCTCGACGGCCGGCTGCGCCGCCGCGGCAAGGAAGTCATCCGCGATCTCGAGGAGGGCGCACCGCTCGCCGAGGACGTGCGCCGCCTGCGCGACGAGGTCGGCGAGCTGCGCACGCTGGCGGCGGGCCTGCGCGAGCGGCTCGATCGCATCGATGCCGGCGCCGACGCGAAGGTCAAGACCGACAAGACCGACAAGAAGAAGAAGAAAAAGCACCGCCGCTGACGCCGCTGACGCCGCTGACGCCGCGCCACACGTGTGAACGCAGCGATACTGCGGGACCTGCAGCGCGGGCCTGCCAAACCCACCGCGGCGAGCGCCAACTGCGCGTTCCGTCGACGTCGCGCACGTGGTCCGCTGCTTGCTGTTAGGTCGGTTCGAGAAAGGACTCGGACCATGAAGAAGATCGTTAAGATGATCGCGGGCGTCACGCTGCTCACCGTCATCGCCGGCGCGCTGACCGGTTGCTACGTCGAGTCGAGGCGACCGTACCGTCCCTACTACCACGCGTACTATCGACCGGTCGTCGTCGTTCCGGTTCGCTAGCGCGTCCTGAACGGTCCGGAGTGAGTGGTTCCGCTCGCGACGCCTGCAGTAGGCTGGCGTGCGAGGGGAATCATGAAGCTGCGGCCGGATAGCGTGCCGAACGAAGCGACGTGCGCCGAGAACGAGGGCTGGTGGTACGTCGGCGAGCTGCGCGACGGACACCCGTTCGGCGCCTGGCGCACGTTCCGAGCCGACGGCACGCCGCTGTTCGAGGCGCGGTTCGACTCGAAGGGCCGGCTGCAGGGCACGTACAAGCGGTTCCATCCCGACGGCTCGGTCGCGCGCGAGGCGACCTACGCGGCGGGCAAGCCGACCGGCGAGCACGTGTACGTGCGCGCGACCGGCGCGAGCGGCGACTTCTTTCCGAGCGGTGACGCGCGCGTGCATCGCATCGTCGTCCAGCACGACGACGCCGGCAAGGAACGTGGTCGGCTCCTGCTCGACGAGCGCGGCCGCGAAGTCGGCGCGGCGCCGAACGAGCTGCACGGCACGCTCGACGGCGAATTCGCGTCGGCGTCGCCCGACGGGTTTCTCGAGAGCGGCGCGTTCGCGCGCGTGCTCGCGACGTTCCCGCGCGCCGAGCCAATGCCCGCCGACGACCTGCTGCTGCCGGTCGCGCGGCCCCAGCGGCGCGCGATCACGCCCGGGCGCTTTCAGGACCTGTACGGGCGCGCGATGCCGCCGGCGCTGCGCGCGTGGACCGAGGCGATGGCGACCAACCCGAAGCTCCTCGGCGTGCGCGCGGTCGCGGACGAGGACCTCGTCGGCAGCGGCAACTACGCCGAGGCGTTGATCGCCGAGCACCAGCGCGCGCCCGGCCGCGCGAGCGCGCTGCGCGAGCTCGGATCCGGCGTGTACCCGATCGCGCAGACCGCGGATGGCCGGGAGCGCTACGTGCTCGCGCTGTGCGAAGCGAGCAACGGTCAGCCGACCGACGCGGTGTATGTCGTCGTGGTCGCGACCGAGCAGCTGGTCGCGCCCGACGCGCGCTCGCTCGACGATTTCGCGTACGCGATCGCGCTGACCAGCGCGGCGAGCGCCGGCGCGGTGTCGCGCGGCGCGCTGAAACCCGCGTACGAGCGATTGCGCGGGCGCGTCGACCTGCGCCTGCCGATGCGCGCGCTCGAGCAAGACCTGCTCGCCGATGCCGACGACGACGAGATCGAGGGCGACGAGGAACGCGATCACCGCGCTGGCTTTCACTTCCGACGCGGCCAGCAGCTGCCGCCGCACTACGCGTATCGCTGGCTGTGGGTGCTGCGCTTGCTGCGCGGTCACGCCGAGGCGGCGGCCGAGATGTTCGATCTGGAATTCGAGGGCGGGCTGTCCGACGAGCGGTTCGCGAACGTCTGCAAGTCGATCACGCGCGAGCCGTTCGTCGCGCTGTACTGGCTGTTCCGCTCGCTCGCGTTCCAGGATCCGAGGCTCGACCAGCTGCTCGCGATCGCCGCCGACTCGGCGTCGCTGATCGTGCGCGACATCGCCGCGCTCGTGCGCGAGCTCGCCGGCGGCCGCAAGCAGCTCGGCGACGTCGCCGACTTCGCCGACGTGCTGAGCCGGTTCCGCGCGCTCGATCCGGCCTCGAACGGCAAGCAGGACGAGGCCGCGAGCGAGGGCGACGACGAGGGCGACGACAGCGGCGGCGACGGCGATGACGACGACGATGACGATGACGATGACGACGAGGACGACGACGACGAGGACGACGACGACGGCGACGACGACGAGGCCGACGAAGGCGACGACGATGGCGCCGCCGTCGCGAAATCGAAGTCGAGACCGAAGGCCGAACGCCCGCCGGTGCCGCCCGAGCTCGCGTCCGCGGTCGCGGTGATCGACTGGGCCGCTGCACAGGGCTTCTCGCGCGAGAACCTGCGCATCGATGACGAGCGCGACGCGGCCGGCCTCGGGCTCGCGCTGCGCGCCGATCCACGCGTGCTGCCGTTCCTGATCCATCTCGCCGACCAAGCGCCGTGGATCGGTGCGCCGATGATCGAGCCGTGGCTCGACGGCGATCGCGCGGACCTCGCCGAGCTCGCCGCCGCGGCGCGGCGCTGGCTCGAGACCGAGCGCGACGTGCACCTGTGGGCCACCGCGGGCGCGATCCTCGAGCGCGCCGGCACACCCGCCGACGCCGCGCTGCTCGCGAAGCCGCTCGAGGAGGCGTTCGACGCGCTGTGGGCGCCGAAGCAGGGCTTCGACCACGCAATCACGATGTCGATGCTGAGCGATTCGCTCGAGCCGATGTGCCGCGCGATCGGCAAGCTCGGAGTGCCCGACAGCTTCGTCCCGGCGCTCGTCGGCGTGGTCGACGCCGAGACCCACATCGTCGACGACGAGCGCGGGCCGTGCGCGCAGGCGCTCGCGGCGGCCGGCAAAGGGCTCGACGCGATCGTCTCGGGCGTGCGGCGGCAGCTCGCGAAGGGCCACGGCCATCGCATCACGGCCGGCCAGGTCCTCGCGATCGGCGAGCTCGGCAAGCACGAACCGGAAGCGAAGCGCGCCGAGCTGGTCGAGCTGCTGCAGTCGATCAAGGAGCCCGACGACGAGCTCGGGCTCGCGCACACGATCGCGCTCCACGACCTCGGTCAGTCGGTCGCGGTCGCGGCGGCCGTCAAGGCGCTGCTCGACGCCGAGCGCTACAGCGCGAGCGACACCGCGAAGCAACGCGTGTTCGCGCTCGGCTTCGTCGAGCGCCGGCCCGACGTCTCGGGCGAGCTCGCGCTGCCGTTCGTGCTCGATCACGAGCTCACCGTGCACCGCGCCGCGGTGCGCGCGCTGCGCGCGAAGGGCCTGGCCGTGCCGCCGTTCACGCTGTACGACCCGATGCACGTCGCCGAGCTCGCCGCACGCGGCCGCGACGCGATCCACGCCGGGCTCGACGACAAGCGCGGCCTGTATCGCTCCAACCTCGCGCTGTGGATCGGCGACCACCCCGATCCGTCGTCGCGCGACGCGCTCGTCGCGGCGGCGCGCCGGGTCGCCGCCGACCCGGCGTATGGAGATGATGGTCCGATCCACTACGAGCTGCGCTGGACGGTGCGCGCGCTGCTCGCGATCGGCGGCGCCGACGCGTGCTTGAACGAGCTGCTCAAGCACGGCAACCGCGACGTCGCCGAGCCGCTGCTGCGCTATCCCGACCGGCTTCCGGTCGCGGTCGCCAGCGGCATGGCGCACGTGTTCGTCAACGACGAGCACTGGCGCAAGAGCACCGCGAAGAGCTGGCTCGTCAAGCACAGGACCGATCCGGCGATCGCGGCCGGGCTCGCCGAGCACGGCCTCGAGGTCGAGGACATCGCGCGCGCGGCGAAGGAGGACGAATGAGGACGATCCCGAAGATCACGTCGCGCGTCGTGCACGGCGGGAGCGACGACCACGGCTTCGTCGGCTCGATCGCGATCGCGGGCGATCGCGTGCTCGCGTGCGGCGGTGCCGGCCACCCGATGCTGCTCGCTTCGTTCGACGGCGGCGCGACCTTCGCGTCACGGCCGACGCCGGTGACGTCCGGCCTGCGCTGGGTCTCGATCGTCGACGACGCGCTGTACGTCGCCGGCGAGTACGGCATGGTCGCCGCGTCGGTCGATCACGGCCTGACGTGGACCGCGATCCCGCTCGGCACCGAAGACTGCATGAAGAGCGTCGGGCGCGGCGCCGACGGCACGTGGTGGATCCTGAGCCGTGAAGGGCTCGTGTTCCGCTCGCGCGACGGCCGCGGCTACGAGCCGGTCGCGACGACCGCGCACAGCCTCGACGAGACCGACGAGGACGACGCGCACGTGCGCTCGTTCGTGGTCGACGCGGGCAACGCGTCGCGCTCGGTCACGCTGTCGGCCGAGCACCCGCTGTGCGACTTCGCGGTCGCCGCGAACGGCACGTGGCTGGTGTGCGGCGACCACGGCCAGCTCTATTCGTCGAGCGATCGCGGCGAGAGCTGGGACATGGTCGAGGTGCCGACGAGCGAGGATCTCGAGGCGATCCTCGTCACACCGCGCGGCGTATTCGTGGTCGGCAACGAGGCCGTGTTGCTCTACTCCGACGACCACGGCGAGACGTTCGTGCGCGTGCCGAACGACATGACCGGCCATCTGTGGGCGCTCGCCGCGCGCGGCGACGGCACGCTGCTCGTCGGCGGCGACGAAGGCGCGATCTGGGAGCTCGCGATCTCGCCGGCCGAGACGATGCAGATCGAAGACGACGAGGACGACGAAGATAGCGATGACGACGGCGACGAGGACGATGACGAGGACGACGACGACGACGACGACGACGACGACGACGACGAGGGCGACGAGGGCGACGAAGACGGCGCCGCCGAGGCCAGCGCGCCGTGGCGCGAATCGGTCGACGCCGCTTCCGCGCGCTGGATCGCCGAAGGTCACGCGTTCAGCTCCGGCCTCAACGCGTACGTGAGGCGCTGCTACGAGGTCGGCCCGAACAAGGCAGGCCACGAGCCCGAGGAGACGCGCCAGGACATGGCCGATTACGTGCGCCAGCAGCTCGCCCTACTCAACGCGGCAGGCCAGCACCGGCGCGCGCGCGAGCTGTTCCCGCCCGCGTACGAGCCGTTCGACTACGAAGCACTCGGCCGCGGCATCAGCGACGTCAAGCTGCTCGGCGACCGCATCGTCGTCCGCGTCGGCGGCGAGGTGTACGAGGTCGAGCGCGATCGCATCACGCCCGTGCCTGACCTGCCGATGTTCGCGACGTCACCCGATCGGCGGTGGATCGCGAAGGCCGGCGACGACGGGCTCGCGATCCACGACGGCTGGACCGGGCCGCGCGTGCGGACGATCCCGCACGTGCTCGCCAGCGTAGAATCCGCGACCGTCACGCCCGAAGGCGATGCGGTGCTCGCTGCGACCGAGTCGGGCATCTTCTGGCTCACCGAGCGCGGCAAGCGCCGGCTGCTGCCCGATCCCGCCGCAGGCGACGTCTCGGTCGATTACCCGCACGCCGCGATGTCGCCGAACGGTCGGTTCCTCGCGCTCGGCACCAAGGACACCGGGCACGTGCTGATCGATCGCCAGACCGGCGTGCTCGCCGAGTACGACGCGGTGTCGTCGTATCCGTGCTTCGCGGCGTTCCACCGCGATCGCCCGGAGGCCGTGTTCAGCTCGTGTCACGCGCTGTACGGCAGCGGCTCGCTCGCGGTCTCGCTCGACGCCGTGCTCGCCGAGCGCAAGTCGGTCGCGCGCGCGATCGAGCGTCGCACCTGGGTGCACGCGATCGGCTCGTTGCCGAACGGCTACGTGTTCGCCGGCGGCGGTGGCTACCTGTGGGGCGTCGACTTCGACGGCAAGCAGCTGTGGTACCTGTTCCTCGGCTCGACGATCACGGCGCTCGATATCTCGCCCGACGGCAAGCGCATGGTCGTCGGCAGCTACGCCGGTTATGTCGTCGCGCTCGATCTCGACGCGCCGACGCCCGATCCGTCGCTGCTCACCGACGCGCCGGTGCGCGAGACCGCGCGCTGGGTGTTCTGGACCGGCCACCCGCCGCTGATCTGGTGACCCGGAGTGACGTGGACGCCGCTGCTCACCGGCGCCGATGCCGATCGCGCACGCGAGGCGATCGCCGGCGTCGCCCGCGCGCTGCGCGAGCCCGATCCGGCGTGGCAGGTCGGCGCGTCGCTCGCGAACGGCGACGCCGGGCTCGCGGTGTTCTACGCGTACCTCGGCGACATCGACACCGCGGCCGCATGCATCGAGCGCGCGATCGACGCGGCCGCGCGCACACCGATGGTCGCGTCGCTGCACCATGGCTACGCGGGCATCGCCTGGGCGACCGAGCACCTGGTCGGGCGCGTGATCGCGGCAGAACCCGGCGAGGACCTGAACGCGGATATCGACGTCGCGCTACGCGACGCGCTCGACGACAACTACGATCTCCTGACCGGCGCGATCGGGATCGGCGTGTACGCGCTCGAGCGCGGGCCGGTCGCACGCGATCTGCGCGCGCGCGTCGTCGCGCAGCTCGCCGCGCTCGCGCAGCGCACGCCGCACGGCGTGTCGTGGCTCACGCCGCCGGCGCTGCTCGATCCCGACGTCGCGGCGGAATTTCCGCGCGGCGTGGTCAACCTCGGCCTCGCGCACGGCGTGCCCGGCGCGATCGCGCTGCTCGCGGCGTGCGGTGACGAGCCGACAGCGCGCGAGCTGCTCGACGGCGCCGTGCGCTACCTGCTCGCGCAGCGGCTGCCGACCGGCGGGTTCCCCGACCTCGCCGGCGTGACGCACCCCGCGCGCCTCGCGTGGTGCTACGGCGACCTCGCGATCGCATCCGCGCTCGTCTTGGCCGGCGATCGCGCCGGCCGGGCCGAGTGGACGCGTGCCGGGCTCGACCTCGCCCGTGCGACGATCCCGCGCGCGCCCGAGACGACCGGCGTGCGCGACGCCTGCCTGTGTCACGGCGCGGCCGGGCTCGGCCTCATGTACGCGCGGCTCGCGCCGCACGCGCCCGAGCTCGCCGCCGCCGCCACGCGCTGGTTTCGCGAGGCGCTGGCGCTGCGCCGGCCCGACAGCCCGGTCGGCGGGTTCGAGCCGGTCGTCAACGCGGCCGACCACGTGCCGCTCGGCGACACCTCGGTCGGACTGCTGACCGGTGCCGCCGGCGTCGCGCTGGCGCTGCATGCCGCGATCGGCAGCGAGCCGCCGGCGTGGGATCGCGTGCTGCTGCTGTCGCTTTCATGACAGCACGCCACGAGCATGTCATCGCCGTCAGGGTGTTGTACGGAACGTGCAGATACGTCGGCTGTTCCCGCCAGCGATCGTAGGGAACTGCCGACAACGCAAGTGCAGTGAACTCGAGTGCGCCCGTGCGCAACGTGACATCGCTTGCCTGGCCCCGAGTTTGAAGAAGCGACGGCTCGTCCAACAAGGAGCCGTCATGAAGAAGATCAGCAAGAAGCTTTCACTCAACCGCGAGACCGTTCGCGTCCTCTCCAACTCCGACCTGTCGGGCGTCGCCGGCGGCGGCGCCGAGCCGACCACGACGGTACTCCGTCACCACAGCGTCGCCGCCGACGCCGCCGTGCGCTGCGTCAGCAACACGATCATGAAGGTGCCGCCGCCCGCGTTCGTGAAGCCCTGAACGCACTGCCACCCGCCCATTCCCATCCACTTCGATTCGACAAGGAGACTCGCCATGAAGAAGATCAGCAAGAAGCTTTCGCTCGTCGCCCAGACCGTTCGCGTCCTGTCGTCCGACCAGCTGTCGGATGTCGCCGGTGGCGGACATGCCGTCCCGACCACCACGATCATGCGCGTGAGCTTGACGCGGGCCAACGCCACCCCGATCGCGTGCCAGGCGACCGGCGGCGTGCACACCGCGCCGTGCCGCTATCCGGGCTGAGCCGCTGCCGTCAGGTCGCGCACGAGCGCGGCCAGCGTGGCCTGCGCGCGCGGCAGCTCGTCACCGCGCAGCGTGACTCCGCCGACGACCGCGTGGCCGCCGCCGCCGTACTTCGCGCATAGCTCGCCGATGTCGTGGCGGCGCGGCTGCGTGGTCCACGGGTTCACGCCGACGGTGATCTTGATGCTGTCGCGCGTGCGCGTGCCCGCGACCACGTACAGACACTTCGGAAACAGCAGATAGCCCAGAAACCCCGGGCTGCGCGCGCCGACATCGGCGAAGCGATCGAACACGACGACATCGTCGTGCCAGCGCGCGAGCGCGCGCAGCGCGTCCATCTCGTGCGCGCGCTCGGCCTCGACCACCGCGAGCTGCGGCGCGATCTCCGGCCGCTCGGCGACCTCGGCGAGCGAGCTCTGCGCGAGCCAGCCGACGTAGTGCGCGGTGTCGAGCCGCGACCGGCCGTGCGCGAGCCACGCCGCGAGCCGCTGCGCGGGATTGGTCAGCGCGACGGCCTCTTCGGCGTTCGCGAAGCGCGCGGCGTCGATCTTGTCGGCCCACGTGACCGCGTCGGCGAGGTGCGGCGGCGGCTGCCACTGCCAGTGCTCGGCGAGCGCGCGCCGCATCAGCCCCGCGCACGACGGCGCTCTCGGATCGAAGAACCACGTCGGCGAGTGTGCGCGGTCGTAGACCTCGCGCAGCGACGCGGGCTGGAACGCGGTCGGGTGGTGATCGAACCACCACTTCATCTTCGGATCGGCGCTGAATCGGAAATCCACGCAGGCGTGGTCGTCGGCGTCGAGCGGCACGCCTTCGAACGGGTTGCCATCGCGGTGGCTCATGCCGACGGGCCGCGCTTCGACGCCGCGATCGATCGCGTCGCGATAGAACGCCGCGAACAAGGCGGCCGAGGTCGTGCCGTCGAAGCACGCGTCGTGGAAGAAGATCTTGAGGACGCGCGACAGGCACTCGAGATCATACATCAGCGCGCGCGGGGTGATACAAAGGCCTCATGGACCCGCAGCACGGTCACGATCTACTGCTCGCCGCTCACCTGATCGGGGTTGTTTTGTGGGTAAGCGGCCTCACGACCATCTTCTGGATGCTGCGATTCCACGATCATGCGCCCAAAGAAGTGCACGAGAAGCTGACGCTGATGGAACGCGCGTTGGCGATGTCGACCGACATCTCCGCCCTGTTCGCGATCGGCTGCGGGGTCGCGCTCGCGTTCTGGCCGATCAACCTGTTCAAGGTGCATCCCGCGGGCTGGCTCCACATCAAGCTCGGGGCGGTGGTCCTCGGCATCCTGTCGACGCACGGCCTCCTGCGCGCGCGCATCAAGCGCTACGCGCAGGGCGAGCTCAAGCCCGTGCCGATGTGGATTTGGTCGCTGTATCTCGGCTGCGTCGCGATCGCGATCTTCGCGGCGACGACGAAGCTCGCAACGTTCGCCGAGTGAACCGCACGATCCTGCACGTCGACCTCGACGCGTTCTACGCGTCGGTCGAGCAGCGGGATGATCCGGAGCTGCGCGGCAAGCCGGTCCTGGTCGGCGGCTCGGTCAAGCGCGGCGTGGTCGCGTCGTGCTCGTACGAGGCGCGCGTGTTCGGCATCAAGAGCGCGATGCCGATGGCCGAGGCGATGCGGCGCTGCCCGAAAGCGATCGTCGTGCGCCACCGCATGGATCGCTACGCCGACGCGTCGCGCCAGTTCTTCGCGATCCTCGGCGATTTCTCACCCGCGGTCGAAGGCCTGTCGCTCGACGAGGCGTTCCTCGACGCGACCGGCAGCGAGCGCCTGCTCGGCGACGGCGCGACGATCGGCCGCACGATCAAGCAGCGCGTGCGCGACGAGCTGGCGCTGGTCGCGTCGGTCGGCGTCGCACCGATCAAGTTCGCGGCCAAGATCGCGAGCGACATCGACAAGCCCGACGGCCTGCGCGTGATCACGCCGGCCGAGCTCGTGCCGTTCTTGCACGGGTTGCCGATCACGCGGCTGTGGGGCGTCGGCGACAAGACCGCGGAGGTGCTGCACGGCATGGGCCTGTACTCGATCGCCGACGTCGCACGCTACCCCGAGGCCGCGCTCGTCGCGCGGCTCGGCGCGATCACCGGCGAGCACCTCGCGACGCTCGCGCGCGGCGAGGATCCGCGGCCGGTCGTGCCCGATGCCGGCGCGGTCTCGGTCGGCCACCAGGAGACGTTCGAGCACGACATCGACGACAAGGGGGAGCTCGCGGTGATCCTGCTCGATCAGGCCGATCGCGTCGCGTCGCGGCTGCGCGCCAGCGAGCAGCGCGCCCGCGTCGTCGTCTTGATCCTCAAGTACGACGACTTCCGGCAGATCACGCGGCGCACGACGCTCGAGCATTCGACGAGCGACGGCGGCGTGCTCGCGCGCACCGCGATCGAGCTGCTCGCGAAGGTGCCGCTCGAGCCGCGGCGCGGCGGCCGCGCGCGGCTGTGCGGGATCTCGGCGACCCAGCTCGAGTCGCGCGACGCCCCGCGCCAGCTCGGCTTCGACGAGGCGGAGCGAGCCAAGGGCGAGCGCCTCGGCGATACGATCGACAAGGTCGCGGCGAAGTACGGCAAAGCCGCGATCCGGCGGGCGGTCCACCTCGACGGGGACGAAGATTAGCTTCCCAAAATGGTCGGCCCGCGTGTCTTACTGGCAGAGGCAACGATGACACGAACTTTGCCAGTGCTGGCGTGCGCGCTCGCGATCCCGATCGCGGCGCACGCCGATCCGCCCGCGCCGGCGCCCGAGGTCGCGACCTACGCGGTCGTCGTCGGCTCGAATGCCGGAGGACCCGGCCAGGCCGAGCTGAAGTACGCGGAAGACGACGCGCGCAAGATGGGCGCGCTGCTCGTCGAGCTCGGCGGCTATTCGCCCGATCACGTCGCGCTCGTCTTGCACCCGAGCCCGGAACAGCTGCGCGACGCGCTCGCCCAGCTCGGGCAGCGCGTGCACGCCGATGCCGACGCCGGCCGCCAGAGCCGCGTGTTCTTCTATTACAGCGGGCACGCGCGCGCGACCGCGATCGATCTCGGCGCCGGCGAGGTGCCGCTCGACGAGCTCCGCCAGCGCCTGTTCGACGTGCCGGCGACGCTCACCGTGGTCGTGCTCGACGCCTGCCAGAGCGGCGCGTTCTCGCGCGTCAAGGGCGCGCGCGCGGTCGCCGACTTCTCGATCAGCTCGCGCCAGCACCTCGATGCCAGCGGCGTCGCCGTGCTCGCGTCGTCGAGCGGCAGCGAGCTGTCGCAGGAGAGCGAGGAGCTGCGCGGCTCGTACTTCACGCATCACCTGCTCGTCGGCCTGCGCGGCGCCGGCGACGCGAACGGCGACGGCCAGGTCTCGCTCGACGAGGCCTACCGCTACGCGTACCACCAGACGCTGCTCGCGACCGCCGAGACCGCGGTCGGCGGCCAGCACGTCACGTTCGAGGCCGATCTCAAGGGCCACGGCGAGGTACCGCTGTCGTTCCCGCGCGCCGCGACCAGCGCGATCGTGCTGCCCGCGCCGCTCGAGGGCCAGGCGCTGGTCGAGGACAAGCGCGCGCACACCGTCGTCGCCGAGACGTACAAGGCGAAAGGCGCGGCCGTGCGCGTCGCGGTCGCGCCCGGCGACTACGAGGTCGTCGTGCGCCACGGCTCGGTCGTGTCGCACTGCAACGTCAACGGCGGCGGCGAGGTCGATCTCGATCGCTGCAGCACCGAGCAGATCCACGCCGAAGCGACCAAGGGCGTGCTCGGGCCGCGCTGGCAGCGCCCGACGCGCATCGAATTCGGCGCGCTCGTCGGCAACGAGCGCGCCGACGCCTACACCGCGACGCTCACGAACTTCGGATACGGCCAGGGCCTGTTCGCGATCGACGGCGGGCTCTATGCGCTCGGCGTGCGCCAGATCAGCGACTACATCTGGGTCGGCGGGCTCGCAAGCTCCACGGTCATGCCCGAGTGGACTCGCACCATCAGCGGCAGCTCGATCGACGAGACCTTCGACTGGTCGACGTACACCGTGGCGGGCCTCGTGCGCGGCGAGCTGCCGTTTGCCGATCACGGCATCGGCTCGCACTTCTCGGCCAACGCGCAGCTCGATGCCGGGCTCGGCATCGGTCGCACGCGGCTCGAAACCGGTGCGCAGCACATGACCACCACCGACACGTACTTCGGCCCCTCGTTCGGCGTCGGCTGCGGCCTGCACATGCGGGGCTGGCTCGGCCTGTTGCCCGGCGCGGGCATGTCGCTCGGCTACGAGTACGACTACGCGCCGGTGATCAAGAACCTCCTCGGCGACACCCACGCCAGCGGCGGCCATCGCCTCACGCTCGGCCTCACCTACGAGTTCTAGCCATGACGAAGAAACACCTGTGGATGGGCATCTTCTTGCTGATCGCGGGCTCCCAGCTCGGCGCGACCGATTGCGGCCAGGTGATCCGCGACTCCGGCTTCGATCTGTGGTGCGGCGACTCGCTGTGCGCGTGGAAGCTCGAGCGCGGGCAAGTCAAGAAGGTGCCGACGTGGAACGAAGGCGATCCGGGCGTGTCGCTCGTCGGCGACGACGTCGCGATCGAGCAATTGACGCCGGTCGCTTCGAGCGATGCGAATGGCGGCTGCATCGAGTTCGATCTGATCGCGAACGTCGATGCCGACACCGATGTCGAGCTCAACGTCGATCTCGACGGCGATGGCTCGATCGATCACTCCGAGCGTATTCCGAGCTCGAAATGGCAGCCGCTCACGTTCGTGCTGCCGATCCAGGGCAGCTACGACGGGATCCGCTTCGAGATCGCGAAGACCGGCAACGGCAACGCGGTGGTCGCACAGATCCAGGCGCAGACGTCGACCGGCTGCGGCGGGCTGAGCCCGATCCTGGCCGGCCCGATGCCCGACGGCGCGACGACGTGCGACGTCGACACCGACTGCGCCAGCGGCCACTGCGTCAACAGCTCGGGCCTGTTCGGGCAAGGCACCTGCGTCGGCTGCCGCGGCGATTCCGACTGCAGCAGCGGCGACGTGTGCGGGCTCGGGTCGCCGCTCACGCCCGTGCTCGCGATACCGCAGGAGTGCGTGGCCCCGGCCGGCAAGCAGCTCGGCGACGACTGCGGCGAGGGCTCGGAGTGCGCGACCGGAATCTGTTCGGTCCGCGTGTGCTCGACGTGCGCCGGGGCGACCTGCACCGACGGCGAAGCGTGCGGGCCGGCATGGCCGAGCGAGGGCAGCTTCGGCTTCACCCCATACGTGTGCTCGCCGAACGCCGGCGTCCGCAAGTTCGGCGAGCCGTGCGCGAGCAACGACGACTGCGCGAGCGGCACGTGCAACGGTACGCCGCGCTCGCAGTGCGACGACGGCCGCGCGTGCGCGACCGCCGCCGACTGTCCGTTCGGCGGCATCGACACGACCGATCCGCTGCAGCAAGGCCCGTGCAACCCAGTCGGCATCCAGGGTGGAAGCTGTCAGTGATCCGCAAGCTGCGTATCGCGCGTACGGGCCCGCGCTCGTGCGCAAGGCGCAGCGCGTGCTTCGCAACCGCGACGACGCGGTCGATGTCGTGCACGCCCTGTTCGTAGATCTTCTCCCGAAGTGGAGCTCCGACGTGGACCTTCCCTACCTCTACCGAGCCGTGACCAATCGCTGCCTGAATCTGCTGCGCGATGCCGGCACGCGCGCCCGGTTGCTCGCGCAGCAGGGCGACGCCGCGGCGCCGCTCGGTCGCGTGCGGCTCGAGGACGAGGTCGTGGGCAGCGCGTTGATCGCGGCGCTCGCGCAGCGGCTCGACGAGGGCCACTTCGAGGTGCTGGTCGCGCGCTTCGTCGACGACATGACCCAGGACGAGATCGCGCAGCAGCTCGGGCTGTCGCGCAAGACGATCGGCAAGCGCCTCGATCGCATCCGCGACGAGGTGATCGCGCTGCGCGGAGAAGAGGCGTCGGCATGACCGCGTGCACCGCCACCCCGATCTCGTGGCTGCGGCTCGAGCAGCACGCGATCGTCCGCGATCCGGACGTCGACGCCCACCTCGCGACGTGCGCGGCGTGCCGCGCGTGCCTGGACGAGATCCGCGGCGACAGCGTGGCGCTCCGGGCGCTGCCGGCGCTGCCCGCGGCGCCCGCGAAGAAACGCGCGTGGTGGACGTGGGCCGCGCCCGCGCTCGCGCTCGCCGGTGCGGCTGCGATCGCGGTGATCGTGCTGCGCCCGCGGCCACGCGACGAGCACGGCGAAGACGTCGCGCGCGTCAAGGGCGTCGGCGAGGTCATCGTCGACGTCGTGCGCGAGCGCGGCGGCGCGATCACCGACTCGGCGCGCACGTTCCGGCCCGGCGATCGCTGGAAGGTCGTCGTCACCTGCCCGCCCGACGCGCACGCCTCGCTCGAGGTCGAGGTGTACGACCCGCACGGCGTCGATCGCCCGCTGCAGCCGGCGCAGCTGCCGTGCGGCAACCGCGTCGTCGTGCCGGGCGCGTTCGAGCTGACCGGACGCGACCCCAACCGCGTGTGCGTGCGCGTCGCGAGCCCGGAGGGCGGCGCCGACGGCGTCGCGTGCGTTACGGTTTCACCCGAGTGAGCCAGCTCGCGCTGGTCGCCGCCGGCCCGACCGCGACGCACGCGAACGGCCCCTTCGTCCACTCGACCGCGCGCAGGTCGCCGTCGGTGCGATCGACCTGCTCGGGCGGGATCCCGCGCACGTGCTGCACGAGGTACGTCACCTCCGAGCCCCCGGCGACGAGCCGCACGATCGCGGCATTACGGTTGAACAGCTCGATCCGGCTCGCGCCGACGATCGACGTCGCGGCCGGCAGCGGCACGTCGCGCCCGACCACGCCGATCGCCCACGCGCGCAGCTCGGGCGCGGTCGGCGCCGCGAGATCCCACGGCGGCGGGTCGCGATGTTCCTCGATCGCCTCGGTGACGAGCACGTTGTGGCGCGCCGGAAACAGCGCGTAGATCGCGACGACCGTGCCGATCAGCACGGCGAGCGTGAACACGAGCGAGACCGACACCCGGCGGTGCGGCGGCCGCGGCGGCGTGACGAGCGCGGCGTCGCCTTCGACGGGACCGGTGGCCTCGGCTTCGACGAGCTTCACGCTGATCCTCATGGCGGAAAGCCCGGCGGCGCACCGAAGCGGCGCACGAACTCCTCGCGTACCTTCGCATGGAACGCGGCGAGGTCGACAGCTTCGCCCGGCTCGATCTCGAGGTGACGGCACAACAGCGCGCCGGCGGCGTGCCGGCGCCCGAGCTCGGCCGCCGCGGCGCGCACGTCGAGCGCGTGCGCGTAGTGAACCATCGCGCTCTTGCCGGTCGGATAGTCGATCAAGCCGTCCGCGAGCCGCACTTGCAGCACGCCCGCGGCCGCCGGCGCGTGCGCGGCGGCGTCGGCGAGCGGATACCAAGAGCAAAACCTCATCGCGACCGTGTAAGACTAGCGCCGTGGAGCCTCGCGCGCGCGAGCAACGGTTCGACTTCGGCGGCAACGCGCGCGCGGTCGACGAGCTCGTCCATGCCGATTCGCTCGCCGTCGCCGGCGCGACGACCGACGGCGCGCTCGACGCGATCTACATCGATCCGCCGTTCGGCACCGGCACCGTCCGCCGCGGCCGCGGGCGCGCGCACGCGTACTCCGATCGCGCCGACGATCCCGAAGCGTTCGTCGCGTGGCTGCTTCCGTACCTCGCGCACTCGCGGCGCACGCTCGCCGCGCACGGCTCGCTGTTCGTGCACCTCGACTACCGCGCGGTGCACTACGTGAAAGTCGCGCTCGACCGGCTGTTCGGGCGCGAGCTGTTCGTCAACGAGGTCGTGTGGTGTTACGCGGTCGGCGGCAAGAGCCGGCGCGGCTTCGGCCGCAAGCACGACACGATCCTGTGGTACGCGCGCACGCGCGACTGGGCGTTCCACTCCGACGCCGTGCGCGTCGCGCGGCGCGGCGGCTCGCACATGCGGCTGGTCGGCGGTGTTCAGGAGAAGACCGATCGCAGGACCGGCCGCGTCTATCGCTATCCGGTCGCCGCCGGCAAGGTGCCCGAGGACTGGTGGGTCGACGTCGAGACGCTCAACCACTCCGACCGCGAGCGCACGGGCTGGCCGTCGCAGAAGCCGGAGCGGCTCGTCGAGCGCCTGCTCGCCGCGGTGACGAGCCCGGGCGCACGCGTGGCGGATTGGTTCGTAGGCTCGGGCACGACCGCAGCCGTCGCGCAGCGGCTAGGACGCGGGTTCATCGCGGTCGATCGCGAGCCGGCCGCGATCGCGGTCGCGACGAAGCGCCTCGTCACCCAGGGCCGCGCGCTGGCGGCCCAAGGAACGCCCCCCGCATCGCTCGTCGTCCGTGGATAAAGATGTAAGCTGCCGCATCGCTTGCCGGGGCAGTGCGCCTCGGGCGAAGATTTGCAGAGTCCGGTTCTGATGACCGCCGTTTCCACAGACGACGCCCCGCGCGTGACGCTCGAGGCGTGGCTCGTCACCGACGTCGGCGTCGTGCGCGATCACAACGAGGACTCCGCGTGCATGGAGCCCGTGGCCGGCTTCTTCATCGTCGCGGACGGCATGGGCGGGCACGCCGCCGGCGAGGTCGCGTCGGCGATGGCGGTCGAGACGGTCAAGAAGACGCTCGAGGGCGCGCGCGGCGAGATCGACACGTTCAAGAAGGGCCCGGACGACGCCGGTCGGCGCCAGATCGTACAGCTGCTCCAGAACGCGGTGCTGCAGGCGCACCAAGCGGTGTACCAGCGCGGCCAGAACGAGCAGGACAAGGCCGGCATGGGAACGACACTCGACGTCGTGCTCGTCGCCGGCGGCGAGGCGTTCGTCGCCCACGTCGGAGACAGCCGCACCTACCTCGTGCGCGACGGCAAGTCGTCGCAGATCACGACCGATCACACGGTCGCCGAGGTGCTCGTCATCGAGGGCAAGCTGACGCTCGAGGAAGCCGCGGTGTCGCCGCTGCGCACGATCCTCGTCAATGCGATCGGCGTGTCGGCGGATGTCGGCGTCGAGATGGCGCACGTGACGTTGCGCCGCGGCGACAAGCTCCTGCTGTGCAGCGACGGCTTGCACGACTACTTCCCGATCGAAGAAGAGATCGCGCAGCGCCTGACGACCGACAAGCCCGGCGACGCGCTCAAGGAGATGGTCGAGCTCGCGAAGACGCGCGGCGGTCACGACAACATCACCGGCGTCGCGGTGCACGTCACCGAGCTCGTCGACGCGGCGGGCACGCTCGGCGCCGGCGACGACAACACGCAGCCGGTCGACGCGATCAGCGGCAACCCGTTCATGGCCGACGAGCCGACCCAGACGCAGATGGAAGGGGACGGCCCGACGCCGCCGGCGATGCCGCCGCACGACTTCCGCGCGACCCAGCCGATGCGCGCCGTCGTCGGCGCGAGCCAGGCCGGCGGCGATGCCGACGATATCGGCAACGAACCGACGATCCCGCCGACGCTGCGCGACAAGCTCGTCGAGAACAAGGCCGAACCCGCGGAGAAGGCCGACGGCGACCGCAAGGAAGATGCCGCGCCGGCGGGCGAGCTCGCCACGGCGGATACCGGCCAGATCTCGGCCGCTCCGAAGAAGGATTAGGACGCGTGCTAGTTCGCGTCGAGCTCGGCGAGCAGCTTCCTGAGCGGCTCGACGTCGTCGGATGACAACTGCGCCGCCTCGGCGAGGGCGAGCGCGCGTGCGGCCGGTGCGCGGGCGTCGGCCTTGCGACCGAGCGCGAGCTCGGCGCGCCCGAGTCCGGCGAGCGGTTGCACGAGGTCCGGCGAGTCCGTGCCGGAGACGGTCTGGATCGCGGCGATCGCGCGCCGCGCGTCGGCCGCGGCATCGGCCCACTGCTTCGCCGCGAGGTCGCTCGCCATGCGCGACGACCACGTCGAGCCGAGCAACGGCGACTGATGCTCGATCTCGAGCGCGATCACGGCATCGAACGCGGCGCGCGCTTCCACGAGGCGGCCCGCCGCCGCGAGCGCTTCGGCGCGCGTGGTCGCGACCGCCTGCGCGACCGGGTTCGCGTCGCCGAGCGTGCGTGCCGCGACCTGCGAGGCGCGGTCGAGGTAAACCAGCGCGCCCCCCGGATCGCCGCTCTTGATCAGCGAGTCGGCCATGTTGTTCAGCGTCGCGACCAGGGTCGCGCTGCTGGGCCCCTCGACGCGCTCGTCGATCGCAACCGCGCGCTCGTACGCCGCGCGCGCCTTGGCCGCCGCGCCGACGTGAGCGTAGCAAGCGCCGAGCGTGCTCAGGATCGCCGGCACGTCGGGATGATCCTCGCCGACCAGGCGCTCGAGCCGGACGAGCGCGTCCTCGAAGTGCGGGATCGCTTTCGCGTACGCCCCGGCGCGCGCGTACGACGCGCCGATCGACACCTGGATGCGCCACAGCTCGGGCGAGTCGCGTCCCACGAGCTGCTCGCCCGCCGCGAGGGCCTGCTGCTGCGCGGCGATCGCCTCGTCGAGGCGTCCGGCGACGACGTCGACGATCCCTTCGATCTGCAGCATGCGCAGGTCGTGCTCGGGATCGATCCCGGCGCGCCGCGCGTAGCGGCGCGCGAGCTCGAGCCAGATCTGCGCCTCGCCGAGCTTGCGCTGCGACGCCGCGACCGCCGCGCACATCGCGGCATCCGACACGACGTCGTCGCGATGGCCGTCGATCGATTCCCACACCGCGCGCGTGCACGTCGGCCCGGATTCCTCGAAGTTGCCCGCACCGGCGAGCGAAACGCCTTCGAACACGAGCGCCTCGGCCTTGAATGGCGTGTAGCGCAGCAGCTCGGCCGCGCGCTCGGCCTGCTTCGCGGCATTGATCGCGGCGAGAAATCGGCCGGTGACGAGCGCCGCCTTCGCGTCGGCGAGTGACTGCAGCACGTGCGCGACGACCGCGGCGGGCTCGGTCGGCGGCCGCCCCGGCGCGCGCAGCGCCGCGACGTCGCTGCAGCGCGCGATCGGTTCGAGCTCGGTCGCGAGCTTGTCGGCGGTCTGCACGAGCGAGGCGTCGGCGTTCGTCAGCTGGCCGGCGAGCGCGCGCAGCTCGTCGCGCCGGCGGTCGAGGCATGCCTGGCGCAGCGACAGCGCGTCCTCGGTCTGCTCGCCGCGCACGCGCGTCGCCTTGCAGTTGTCGACCACCGCCGCCACCCAGTCGCTCGCGTACGCGTCGATCGCGTGCTCGAGCGCGGCGTACTCGCGCGCCGCGAACGGCCGCTTCGTGGCCTCGAACGCGGTCTTGATCTGGAGCTTCGTCGGCGCGTCCCACGCGCCGGCGAGACGCGCGTCGAAGCCCGTGCACACCTCGGCCGGCGCGTGCGAACGCACCACCAGGCCGATCGCGACGGCCGCGCCGACCGCGCCGACCGCGCTGGTCGCGAGCCAGCCGCGCCGGCGCGTGCCGACCGCGCGTGCGAGCTCGATCAAGAGCTCGTCCATCGACGCGAAACGCGCCGCACGATCGCGCGAGATCGCGCGCGCCACGATCTTGTGGACGCGCGCCGGCACGTTCGTGTCGGCGGGAACCGGCCGTGGCTTCGCATCGGCCGGTGGATCGCGCGGGAACGGCCGGTCGCCGTAGAGGCCCTCGTAGAGCGCGACGCCGAACGCGTACTGGTCGCTGCGCGGATCCGCCGGTTCGCCGCGCCGCACCTCGGGCGCCATGTAAGCGGGCGTGCCGATCACGACACCGGCGATCGTCAGGTTCTGCGACAGCGGGCTCTCGACCTCGGTCGCGTGATCAGGCGGCTCCGGCGCGCGATCGGCCTGCAGGCGCGCGAGTCCGAAGTCCATCACGCGCACGCGGTCCTTGCCGACGAGCACGTTGTCGGGCTTGAAATCGCGATGGACGAGCCCGCTCGCGTGCGCGGCGGCGAGCCCGCGCCCGGCCTCGATGAACACCGCGACGACCTCGCGCCACGACCGTGCGCGCTCGCCGAGCCACGCGCGCAGCGACGGCCCGTCGACGAGCTCCATCGCGACGAACACGCGATCGGGCGGAAGCGTGCCGACGTCGTAGACCGCGATCGCGTTGGGATGAGACAGCCGCGCCATCGCCTGCGCCTCGCGCAGGAGCCACGCCTGGCCGCCTTCGTGCTCGCTGACCGCGGAGGCTTGCAACAGCTTGATCGCGACCTTGCGATCGAGCTCGGGATCGTACGCCGCGTAGACGACGCCCATCCCACCGGCGCCGAGCTCGCCGACGACCAGGTAGCGCCCGACCGCCGCACCGCGCGCGAGCCGATCGTCGGGCGGCCTCGAGACCGCCCCCGGCCCTTCGCGCTTGGTCGCGTCCTCGACGTCGGTGCTGTGACCGCTCGCGCTCACCCACCTGCGAGCTTCGCACGTCTGGTCAGCCGGCGGGCTTGACGACCCGTACGCGGGTCTCGGCCGCGAGCTCGAGGCGCTCGCCGGTGGGCGCGGGCTCGACGACGATCACGTCGCCGCGGCGCGCGTCCTCGAACGCGCGATTCGCATCGGTGCGGTGCCGGCGCAACAGGCGCACGTCGACCCGGCCGGCGTCGCCGCACCCGACGAGCTCGAGCTTGCCCTTCGCGGCGTGCGGCGCGCTCACGACGCGCAGCGCGCCGGCGTGCGGCACGAGCGGCAGCGGCGCGCGGCGCAACACGAGGTACGCGAGCTTCAGGCCGGAATCGCGCAGGTGGGTCGTGCGCGCGAGCTCGGCGGTGCGCGGCGGCAGCGCGAGCGTGCGGTGCTCGTGACACCAGTCATCCGGGTCGGCGAGCGCGGTGCACGGCGCGGCGGTGCGCGTGCACGGCGCGAACACGTGCGCACCGCGCGCGACCATCGCGTCGCGCACGTCGTGAAGCGCGCGGGCGGTGTCGCGCAGCGCCGGCTCGATCGCGATCAGCGCGCCGTCGTCGGCGAGCACCGCGAGCGCGCGCTCGACGAGCGGCACGCGCGCGGCTGCCGGCAGCTCGTTGAGCACGCTGCCGAGCACGACGAGATCCGCGCGCGGGATCGCGGTCGACGCGACCTCGGCGACGCGCGCGGTGACGTCGAGCGCGAAGCCGCGGCGCGCGGCGAGATCGCGCAGCGCGGCAGTCGCGATCCGCAGCGCGTCGCTGTCGCGATCGATCGCGAGCAGCTCGAGCTCGCGAGGCGGCAGCGACGCGACCAACCCCAGGCTCATCGCGCCGCAACCGGCGCCGAGATCGACCACGCGCAGCGGCGACCGCGCCGGCAACGCGCCGCGCCCGGCGAGCTCGGCGAGCGGGATCGCGATCTTGATCGCGTCGGCGATCGTGAAGAACGCGGCGCGTGCGGCGAGATCGCCGGCGGCGTGCTCGGCGAGCCGTTCGCGCTCGCTCGTGTAGCGGCGCGAGCGATCGACGATCGCGCGCCCGAGCGGCCCGGCTGCAAGCGCGGCATCGCCGACGACGCTGCGCGCCGCCGCGTACACCGCGTCCTCGAGCTCGACCGGGACCGTCCAGATCATTTCGAGATGTCCAGCGTGACCTCGGCGAGCGCGCCGGCGACGACGTCGACCTCGCCGCGCGCGGTGCGCGGAGTCTTGTCACCGCGCACGAACAGCCGAGCGACGACGGCGTGGCGGCCGACCGGCACGTCGCGCAACGTGGCCTGGCCGTTCGCCTCGGTCACCGCGACGAACGGACCGGCGGCGGCCGCGATCCACGCCGTGTCGCCATCGGGCGCGCTCAGCCGGTAGGTCGCGCCGCGCTGGACCGGGACGTCGACCTCGTGGCCGGCGATCGGCAGCTGGATCGCACGCGCGTGCCCGCCGGCGGCGTCCTCGATCGTCAGCGCGACCGGCGCGTCGGCGGTCGTGGTCACCGCGACGCGCTCGCCGGTCACGACCGCGTGCGGCGCGAGTGCGCAGCGCTCGAGCACGACGCGCGCGACCGTGGACGGCGGTGCGCCGGCGGCGTCGATCGCCACGAACGCGTCGGGCACGCCCCACGTCGTCGTCGGCGCTACGGCCGGTGCCGCCGCGGTGCCGCACGGCGTCCGCGCGGGCGAGCGCCGGAGCTCGATCGGCACGGCGTGCCACTCGACGCGGATCTGCACGTCGCCCGTGCCGGGCGCGACGTTCGTCGCATCGGCATCGCGGGCGGCGACGGGCTCGGCATGCCGCTCCGGCTCGACCTGTTTCTGCGCCCCGCTGGAGCATCCGACGATCACGATCGTGCACGCGACCCGTGCACGTGCATGCACGCGATCCGACGCGATCACCACGACCGCAGCTCGGCGACCACGACATCGGCGTCGGCGCACAGATCGTTCAGCCCCGTGCCGCGGTAATCGGCACCGGCGAGCGCGATCCGGTGACCGCGCGCCGCGGTGACGGCGGCGCGCACGCGCTCGGCGTGGCCGAGCTGGTATTGCGCGATGCCCGCGTCCCAGCGCACGACGCTCGCGTGCGTCGGCTCGAGATCGCGGGTACCGAGCGCGTGCGCGACGTCGCGGCGCGCGAGCGCGATCAGCTCGGCGTCGGTGAGCGACGCGGCGTCGGGATCGCGGCCACCGCCGAAGATGCAGCGCAGCAGCGCCTGGCCGGCGGGCGCGCGATCCGGCCACACCGTCGATTCGAAGACGGCGCCGAGCACGCGCAGGTCCTCGCCCTGCGCGACGAGAAACCCGAAGCCCTCGCCGGCGCGCGGCACCGCGGCCTCGGGCACGCCGAGGTACACGAGCGCGACCGGCGCGCGATAGAACGGTTCGAGCTTCGCCGCGAGCTCGGGCAGCGCGTCGACGACGAGCGCGGCCGCATCGGCGGCGGGCAGCGCGAGCACGCACGCGTCCCAGCGCTCGCGGTCGACGATCACGCCGCCCGATGCCGGCGCGATCTCGTGCACGCGGGTGCCGAGGTGGACGCGCGGCCCGAGCGACGACGCGAGCGCGTCGGCGAGCGTGCCGACTCCGCCGGCCGGCGCGAACATCCCGCGCGGCAGCCGCTCGCCGCCCCGCGCCCGCTTCGCGAGGGCGCGCACCGCCTGCGCCGCGGACCCGCGCACGAGCCCGCCGGCGCGATCGAGCGCCGCGAGCTTGGGAAACCCGGCCGCGAGGCTGACGTCGCGAGCGTCGGCGGCGAACACGCCGGTCACGAACGGCGCGACGATCGCACGCGCGGCCTCGGCGCCGAGCCGGCGCGACGCGAACGCGTACATCGATTCGTCGTCGCCGCCGGCGTGCGCCGGCGCGAACGGCTCGCGCAGGAGCGCGAGCTTGCCGCGCCAGGTCAAGAGGTCGCTGCGCGCGAGCTCGATCGGATTCGTCGGCAGCGCGCGCAGCCTGCCGTCGAGAAAGATCCACCGCCGCTTCGCGCGCGGCGACGCCCGATCGACCGCGACGCCGAGCTCCTTGCACAGCGCGAGCGCGCCGCGCGGCGCGTTGCCGAGAAACGAGCTCGCCGCGTGCTCGCGCGCGAAGCCGGCGACCCGCGACGTGCCGACCAC
>Ga0335083_10001760_pt1 | contig 29472 bp, 37 predicted proteins | sample Lox_Sample_42_FD_206716 | JGI IMG/M metagenome (GOLD analysis project Ga0335083, IMG submission 206716) | Soil microbial communities from Loxahatchee National Wildlife Refuge, Florida, United States - Lox_Sample_4.2 | ecosystem: Environmental > Terrestrial > Soil > Wetlands | place: USA...
TGACTTACTCGGCCGCGCGCGCCGGCGCGGCGTCCTCCTGCGCGGCCAGAAACCTCTCGGCTTCGAGCGCGGCCATGCAGCCCATGCCGGCGGCGGTGACCGCCTGGCGAAACACTTTGTCCTTGACGTCGCCCGCGGCGAAGACGCCGGGGATGTCGGTCGTCGTCGAGTCGGGCCGCGTGACGACGTAGCCTTCGGTGTCGAGACGAAGCTGCCCGGCGACCAGTTCGGTGACCGGGGTGTGACCGATCGCGACGAAGAAGCCTTCGCAGAGCACGTCGCTGATGGCACCAGTCTTGACGTTGCGGATGCGCGCGCCGTTGACCTCGGGAGGCTCCGGCGTGCCGAGAACCTCCTCGACGACGCTGTCCCACACGACCGAAATCTTGCGGTTGCGGAACAGTCGGTCCTGCAGGATCTTTTCGGCGCGCAGCGTGTCGCGGCGGTGGATCAGCGTGACCTTGCTGGCGTGATTGGTGAGGTAGATCGCCTCCTCGACCGCGGTGTTGCCGCCGCCGACCACGACGACTTCCTTGTCGCGGAAAAAGAAGCCGTCGCAGGTCGCACAGGCCGAGACGCCGCCGCCGCGGAACGTCTCCTCGGTCGGGATGCCGAGCCAGCGCGCCGTTGCGCCGGTCGAAACGATCAATGCGTCCGCCTCATAGCGATCGCCGGAATCGCCGACACAGACGAATGGCCGGCGCGAAACGTCGACATCGACGATGGTGTCGAAGAACAACTGCGTACCGACATGCTCGGCCTGCTTCTGCATCTGCTCCATGAGCCAGGGGCCCTGGATCACGTCGGCGAAGCCCGGGTAGTTTTCGACATCCGTGGTGATGGTGAGCTGGCCGCCGGGCTGAATCCCCTGGACCAGCATCGGCTTGAGGTTCGCTCGGGCTGCATAGATGGCTGCCGTATAGCCGGCCGGACCCGAGCCCAGAATGAGAACCTTGCCACGATGTACTGTCGCCATGTCCGCCCCGCATCCCACCGACCGCATATCCGCTGACATATATGCAAACCTCCCCTGCAATGCGAGGTTCATCTGTGAATAGGACGCAATTCTTCGCGGAAAGCCGGGCAAATTCCGCAACTTTATTGCGTGCGTGGCATGGTTCTGGCATAGAGCGCGGCCAATGGAGGAAACCCAATGGCGCGGGCAAAGCTCGATCGTATCGACCGTCGCATTCTGAGCGATCTGCAATCAAATGGACGCATGACCAACGTGGAGCTGGCCGAGCGGGCCGGCATCTCCGCCCCGCCCTGCCTGCGCCGGGTGCGGGCGCTGGAGCGCGCCGGCATCATCAAGGGCTATCACGCCGACCTCAGCCCCGAGGCGCTGGGCTACAGCGTGTCGGTGTTCGCGCTGGTGGGCCTCAGCAGCCAGGCCGAGACCGATCTCAAGGCGTTCGAGGAATTGATGGCCGGCTGGCCGGAGATCCGCGAGTGCCACATGCTGGCGGGCGAGGCCGACTTCCTCCTGAAGATCGTGGCCGAGACCTGGGACGAATATCAGAAGTTCCTGACCACGCGGCTCACCTCGGCGCCCAATGTCAGCCACGTCAAATCGATGATGGTCTTCCGCACGGCCAAGCAGACGCCAGGCGTGCCGATTTCCACAGACTGAGCCGATGGACGGCCTCGGCAATCCCGACGTCACGCTCGAGCGCCTGCACGAGATCGCCGACGCTTTCGCCCGCCGCGATGTCGACGGCATCGTGAATGCCTTCGCCGAGGACGGCGAGTTCAGGAACGCCAGGGGGCCCGACTTCTGGGGCCAGAGCTACAAGGGCAAGGCCCGGATCCGCTCCTACTTCGAGCCGCTCTTCGCCTCGACCGGCGACGTGCAATGGAAGCACACCAGCGAGTTCATCTGCGGCAACCGCGCCGTCACCGAATGGCACCGCACGGCGACGCTCGGGACGGGCGAAAAGCAATCCTGGCTGGGCTGCGACCTCTACACCTTCCGCCGTGGCCTGATCGTCATGAAGGACACCTACATCAAGGTCGCCGGCTGACGCAAAAAGCCGCTTGCGGGAAACGGTGTGTAGCGATAGCCTGCTTTGCGTACACAGCGTTTCCGCTATGGAGGGTCGCATGAAGAACCTCTTCGAGGCCGCCCGGGTCCTGCTCTACGACCTCGCATCGACGATCTTCTTCCTCGTGCTGTTCCGACTGACCGGCGATCTCATCGTCTCGGTCGCCATCGGCATGGCGATCGGCGCGGCGCAGATCTCCTGGCAGCTCCTGCGCGGCAAGCCGGTCGAGGCGCTGCAATGGGTCAGCGTGGCGCTGGTCGTGGCCTCGGGCACGGCGACGCTGCTCACCAACGACCCGCGATTCGTGATGCTGAAGCCCACCGCGATCTACGCCATCGTCGGCATCGTCATGCTGAAGCGCGGCTGGATGAACCGCTACATGCCGCCGCGCGCCGCCCCGGTGCTCGATGTCGCGACGACCTTCGGCTACGTGTGGGCCGGCCTGATGTTCTTCTCGGCCGCCCTCAACCTCGCCCTCGCCTTCACGCTCGACGCGACGGACTGGGCCGCCGCCATGTCCATCTGGGGCATCGCGAGCAAGCTCACGCTGTTCCTGGTCCAGTACGCCGTGATGATGCGGATCGGCCGCCGCCGCGCTGCGGGCGCGACCCCGCTGGAGGGCGCCGCTCCGCTGTCTACTTGAAGGCTACAGCCAGCACTTCGTAGGACTTGGCGCCCTTGGGCGTCTGGACCTCGACCGTGTCGCCGACGGTCTTGCCGATCAGCGCCTTGCCGATGGGCGAGGTGACTGAGATGCGGCCCTTGGCGAGGTCGGCCTCGTAGGGGCCGACGATCTGGTACTTCACCTTCTCGTCGGTGTCCTCGTCGGCCAGGCGCACCGTGGCGCCGAATTTCACGATCTTGCCGGTGAGACTTGAGAAATCGATCACCTCGGCGCGCGAGATGATGTCCTCGATCTCGGCGATGCGGCCTTCGATGAAGCCCTGCTTCTCGCGCGCGGAAGTGTATTCGGCGTTCTCCGACAGATCGCCATGCTCGCGCGCCGCCGCGATCGCCTTGATGATCGCAGGCCGCTCGACGCTCTTCAAAGTCTTCAACTCGTCCTCGAGGCTCTTCAGCCCCGGGCCGGTCATCGGCACTTTTTCCATGTTCAGGATCGTCCTCAAACAAACGAACGCCGTCAACGCCCAACGACGCACCCCGGTTGCAGGCAACCGGGCAAGCCGTGGCGGAGCGCGATGTTAAAAGGTGCCTTTGAAGTAGGATTGCAGGGGCGCCACGTCCAGCGCGTCCCCGCTCACCGCCGCGATCCCTTCCACCGAGGCCTTGGCCCCCGCGACGGTCGTGTAATAGGCGATCTTGTGCATGAGGGCGGTCCGGCGGAGCGTGAAGCTGTCGGTCAGCGCGACCGCGCCATCCACCGTGTTGAAGACGAGCTGGATCTTGCCGTCCTTCATCATGTCGACGATGTGCGGGCGGCCCTCCAGCACCTTGTTCACCCTCTGGGCCGCGATGCCGTGGCGCGCCAGGAAATCGGCGGTGCCGCCGGTCGCCACGACCTTGAAGCCTAATTCGACCAGCCGCTTCACCGGCTTCACCATGGCGGGCTTGTCGGCGTCCTTCACCGACACGAACACCGCGCCCTCGATCGGCACCTTGCTGCCCGCACCGAGCTGGCTCTTGGCGAAGGCGCGGCCGAAATCCTGGTCCAGCCCCATGACCTCGCCGGTCGAGCGCATCTCGGGGCCGAGGATCACATCGACGCCGGGGAAGCGCGCGAAGGGGAAAACCGCCTCCTTGACCGCGACATGCTTGCCCTTGGCCTTCTTGATGCCGAGCGCCTTCAGCGCCTCGCCGGCCATCAGGCGGGCGGCGAACTTGGCGATCGGCTGGCCGGTCGCCTTGGCCACGAAGGGCACGGTGCGGCTGGCGCGCGGATTGACCTCGAGGACATAGACCTCGCCGTCCTTCACCGCGTACTGCACGTTCATCAGGCCCACGACCTGCAGCGCCTTGGCCATCGCCTCGGTCTGGCGCTCGATCTCGGCGATGATCTTGGCCGGCAGCGAGTAAGGCGGCAGCGAGCAGGCCGAGTCGCCCGAGTGAATGCCCGCCTCCTCGATATGCTCCATGATGCCGGCGACGAAGACGTTCTGGTCCTTGTCGGCCAGCGCATCGACATCGACCTCGATCGCGTCGCGCAGGTAGGAGTCGATCAGCACCGGATTGGCACCCGACACCTTCACCGCGTCGCGCATGTAGCGCTCGATGGCGTTGCGATCGTAGACGATCTGCATGGCGCGCCCGCCCAGCACGTAGGACGGACGGATCACGACGGGATAGCCGATCTTCTCGGCGACCTTGATCGCCTGCGCCTCCGACGTCGCCGTGCCGTTCTCGGGCTGGCGCAGCTTCAGCTTGTGGATCAGTTTCTGGAAGCGCTCGCGGTCCTCGGCGAGATCGATCGCGTCGGGCGACGTGCCGAGGATCGGGATGCCCGCGGCTTCCAGCGGCTTGGCGAGCTTGAGCGGCGTCTGGCCGCCGAACTGCACGATCAGGCCCAGCACCTCGCCTTTGCGGCGCTCGACCTCGACCAGCTCGATCACGTCTTCCGACGTCAGCGGCTCGAAGTAGAGGCGGTCGGCGGTGTCGTAGTCGGTCGACACGGTCTCGGGATTGCAGTTGACCATGATGGTCTCGTACCCGGCCTCGCTCAGCGCATAGACCGCATGCACGCAGCAATAGTCGAACTCGATGCCCTGACCGATGCGGTTCGGACCGCCGCCCAGGATGATGATCTTCTTCTTGTCCGTCGGATTGGCCTCGCACTGCGCCGGGCGATGACCGTCGCCCTCGTAGCACGAATAGAGATACGGCGTGCGCGATTCGAATTCGGCGGCACAGGTGTCGATGCGCTTGAAGACCGGCCGGACGCCGAGACTGCGGCGGCGCTTGGCGACCTCGGCGGCGCTGAGCTTGCAGAGCTCGCCGAGACGTTCGTCCGAGAAGCCCTTCTTCTTCAGCTCGAGGAACGCCTTGGTGTCCTTCGGCAATCCGCTCTTGCGCAGCTCGGCCTCGACCGCCACGAGCTGCTCGATCTGGCGCAGGAACCACGGCTCGTACTTGGAGGCGTGCGCGATCTCCTCGACGGTGAGGCCGAAGCGGAAGGCCTGGGCGATCACCAGGATGCGGTCGGGCGTCGGCCGCGTGAGCGCGCCCATGATCGACGACTTGTCCGGCGCGCCCTTGATCTCGATCTCGTTCAGGCCCGTCAGGCCGGTTTCCATCGAGCGCAGCGCCTTCTGCAGCGATTCCTGGAAGGTGCGCCCGATCGACATCGCCTCGCCCACGCTCTTCATCGAGGTGGTGAGGATCGCCTCGGCGCCCGGGAACTTCTCGAAGGCGAAGCGCGGCATCTTCGTGACGACGTAGTCGATGGTCGGCTCGAACGATGCAGGCGTCGTGCCCGTGATGTCGTTCAGGAGCTCGTCGAGCGTGTAGCCGACGGCCAGACGCGCCGCGACCTTGGCGATCGGAAAGCCCGTGGCCTTGGAGGCCAGCGCCGAGGAGCGCGAGACGCGCGGGTTCATCTCGATCACGACCATGCGTCCCGTGGCGGGATCGACGGCGAACTGCACGTTCGATCCGCCGGTATCGACGCCGATCTCGCGCAGGCACGCGATCGAGGCGTTGCGCATGATCTGGTATTCCTTGTCGGTGAGCGTCAGCGCCGGCGCGACGGTGACCGAGTCGCCGGTGTGGATGCCCATCGGATCGACGTTCTCGATCGAGCAGATGATGATGCAGTTGTCGCGTTTGTCGCGCACGACCTCCATCTCGTACTCTTTCCAGCCGAGCACGGATTCCTCGACCAGCACCTCGCCCACCGGCGAGGCATCGATGCCGCCCTGCACGATGTCGAAATATTCGTCGCGATTGTAGGCGATGCCGCCACCGGTGCCGCCCAAGGTGAAGGAGGGGCGGATGATCGCGGGCAAGCCCACGCGATCGAGCGCGCTCGACGCCTCCTGGCGATTGTGCACGACCTCGCTCTTGGGCGATTCGAGGCCGATCTTGGTCATGGCGTCGCGGAACAGCAACCGATCCTCGGCCTTGTCGATGGCCTCGGCATTGGCGCCGATCAGCTCGACATTAAGCTGCTTCAGGCGGCCGTCGCGATGCAGCGCCATCGCCGTGTTGAGCGCGGTCTGGCCGCCCATGGTCGGCAGGATGGCGTCGGGCCGCTCCTTCTCGATGATGCGCGCCACCATGTCGGGCGTGATCGGCTCGACATAGGTCGCATCGACCAGCCCCGGATCAGTCATGATCGTGGCCGGGTTCGAGTTGATCAGGATGACGCGATAACCCTCGTCCTTCAGCGCCTTGCACGCCTGCACGCCCGAATAGTCGAACTCGCAGGCCTGGCCGATGACGATCGGCCCGGCGCCGATCACGAGGATGGATTTGATGTCTGTGCGCTTGGGCATGATTTCCTATTTGCCCTTGCTCTTGTCGATCATCTCGACGAAGCGATCGAAGAGGTAGTGGCTGTCCTCGGGACCGGGCGAGGCCTCGGGATGGTACTGCACAGAGAAGGCGGGCTTGTCGGTGACGCGCAGGCCCTCGTTGCTGCCGTCGAACAGCGAGATGTGCGTCACCTCGACATTGCTGGGCAACGTCTCGGGCATGACGCAGAAGCCGTGGTTCTGCGACGTGATCTCGACCTTGCCGGTCGTGAGATCCTTCACCGGCTGGTTGGCGCCGCGATGGCCGCGCTCCATCTTCTTCGTCTTGCCGCCCATCGACAGCGCGAGAAGCTGATGGCCGAGGCAGATGCCGAACAGCGGCACGCCCTTCTCGATCACGCCCTGGATCGCGGGCACGGCGTACTTGCCCGTCGCCGCCGGATCGCCGGGGCCGTTCGACAAGAACACGCCGTCCGGCTTGTGGCGCAGGATGTCCTCGGCCGTCGCCGTCGCCGGCACGACCGTGACCTTGCAGCCGGTGTTGGCGAGGCAGCGCAGGATGTTGCGCTTGGCGCCGTAGTCGACGGCGACCACGTGATAGCGCGGCTTGTCGAGCTTGCCGTAGCCCTTGCCCAGCGCCCAGGTCGTCTCGTCCCACGAGTAGGTCTGCTTGGCCGTGACCTCGAGCGCGAGATCCATGCCGTCGAGACCCGGCCAGTCCTGCGCGGTCTTGACCAGCGCCGGGATGTCGAACTTGCCGTCGGGCGCGTGCACCACGACGCCGTTGGGAGCGCCCCCGTCGCGCACGCGGCGCGTGATCTCGCGCGTATCGACGCCGCACACGCCCGGCAGATTGTGACCCTTCAGCCAGTCGTCGAGCGGCTTGGCGGCCCGCCAGTTGGCAGGCTCGGTGATGTCGCCGCGCAGCACCACGCCGCGGGCCGCGGGATTGACGCTCTCGATGTCCTCCACGTTGGTGCCGACATTGCCGACATGCGGGAAGGTGAAGGTGATGATCTGCCCGGCATAGCTGGGGTCGGTGATGATCTCCTGGTAGCCGGTCATCGAGGTGTTGAAGCAGACCTCGCCGACGGCATGGCGCGCCGCACCCACGCCCTTGCCCCAGAAGACCGCGCCATCGGCCAGCACCAGCGCGGCCGTGGCCCAACGCGGCGCGGCGGTATCGGCGCCGGCGGTCTTGGTTGAGGTCATATTGTTGTTCCGTTCGTGCGGCTAACGGGCCGCGAGCCGCGCGGTTTGTAACCGTGCCGTCGCAGAGGGTCAAGTTATGGCAGGGGGATAATTCCTAAGTGATATCAACAACTTATTTGCTTTGCCAACGACCGTCTCGGCGATTACTTTGCACCCTTCAACCCTCGGGAAACGAAACGATGCTGCGCGAGAAGCTGAACGGAGCGCTGAAGGACGCCATGCGCGCGGGCGATGCGCAGGGCCGCGACACCGTCCGCCTGATCCTGGCCAAGCTCAAGGAAGTCGATATCGCCTCGCGCACCGAAGCCAATCGCGAGGGCGTACCCGACGACAAGATCCTCTCGATGCTGCAGGGCATGATCAAGCAGCGCAACGAATCGATCCAGCTCTACGAAAAGGGCGGCCGCCAGGACCTCGCCGACAAGGAAAAGGGCGAGATCGCCGTGATCGAGCGCTTCCTGCCGCAGCAGATGGACGAGGCCGCCGTCACCGCCGCCGTGGCGGAAGCGATCAAGTCGTCCGGCGCCAGCTCGATCAAGGACATGGGTGGCGTGATGGCCGCGCTGAAGACGAAGTACGCAGGGCAAATGGATTTCGCCAAGGCGAGTGCGGCGGTGAAAAAGGCGCTGGCGGGCTAACACTCATCGTCTCTCGCCCTCGTCCATGCTGAAGCGCAGCCGTCCACCGGCGATGTTCAGGCGCAGGCGTCGGTACTTTGTGAGATAGAAAACCATCACGGTTGCCCCCAGCAGCCCCGCCGTGGCGCCGACGCCGAGGGCCCAGCGCGGGCCGAACTGGTCGGCGATCCAGCCGACGAGGGGCGCGCCGATCGGCGTGCCGCCCATGGCGATGGCGAGGCGGATCGCCATCACGCGGCCGCGCATGGCGGGCTCGGTCGAGAGCTGCATCAGGCTATTGGTCGAATTGGTGATGGTAAGCGCCGACACGCCGATCACGACCAGCGTCGCGCCGAACAGCCAGTAGCTCGGCATGACCGCCGCCGTCGCGCAGCCGACGCAGAAGACCGCGGTGCCGATCAGCAGCAGCTCGATGCGCGGCCTCTCGCGGCCGGCGGCGAGCAGCGCGCCGGTCACCGTGCCGATCGCCATCATCGAGGCCAGGAAGCCGTAGCCGCTGGCGCCGGTGTGGAAAACCCTGACGGCCATGGTCGAGATGAAGAGCTGGAAGTTCATGCCGAACGTGCCGATCAGGAACAGCATGAGCAGGATCGCCCGAAGATCGGGGCGGGCCCAGACGTAGCGGAAGCCCGCGACGAAGCCGCCCGGGGCACGCATGGCCCGCCGGTTGGCGCGCAGCTCGCCCACGCGCAGGAAGGTGAGCGAAAAGAGCACGCCGCCGAACGACAGAGCGTTCGCGAGAAAGGCCCAGCCGGTGCCGACGCCCGCGATCAGCAGGCCCGCCAGCGCCGGGCCGACCATGCGCGCGGCATTGAACGAGGTCGAGTTCAGCGCCACGGCGTTCGGCAGGTCGGTCTCGCCCACCAGGTCCGAAACGAAGGTCTGGCGCGCCGGGGCGTCGAACGCGGCGGAGCAGCCGTGCAGGAAGGCGATCAGGTAGACATGCCAGAGCTGGACAAGCCCGCTAACCGTGAGCGTGCCCAGCGTCAGCGCGCAAAGGCCCATCGCGGCTTGCGTCGCCATCAGGAGCTTGCGCCGGTCGAAATAGTCGGCGGCGAAGCCGCTGAAGGGCAGCATCAGCATCTGCGGCCCGAACTGCAGCGCCATGACCGTGCCCACGGCGCTCGCGTTGTTGTGGGTGAGCTGCGTCAGCACCAGCCAGTCCTGGGCGACGCGCTGCATCCACGTGCCGACGTTGGAGACGATCGCCCCGGCCGCCCAGAGCCGGTAGTTGTAGTTGGCCAGCGATCGAAAGGTGCCGGCGCCCGGAAAAAGACGTGCCATCGTCGCGGCAAAGATAGATCATTCCGGTCCGCCATGCCCTACGACACCCAAGCCGCCGACGGCATCCGAGTCCTGCTGAACGACCGCCACGACGTCGTCGAGAGGAAGATGATGGGCGGCCTCGTCTTCATGGTACGCGGCCATATGTGCGTTTCGGCGAGCGGGCGCGGCGGCTTATTGGTCCGCGTCGGCCCCGAGCGGCAGGCCGGCACCCTGAAGGAGCCGCATGTGAAGCCGATGAGGATAGCCGGCCGCGAAATGAAGGGCTTCGTGCGCGTGATGCCCGAGGGCTATCGGACGGCCGCCCAGCTCAGGAAGTGGGTGAAGCGCGGCGTCGATTTCGTGACGACATTGCCCCCGAAGCGGTAAATCATTACTTTACTTTGGAACCGCAATCGACTAATGTCCCAAAGGTCCGCCGAGCGTTCGACGTTGGTTACGGGAAGTGACCGTTAAATTTCCCGTTTTTTAACGGCGGCGGAAAATGTGTCCCCACTATCCCGACTGGCGGCCTCCCGGCGCGACCGCCATTTTAGTCCCATGGCCTTCCCCCCGGGCTTCCTCGATGAATTGCGCGCGCGGCTCTCGCTCAGCGACGTCGTTGGGCGGAAAGTCGCGCTGAAGCGGCGTTCGGGCTCGGAATATGCGGGCCTCTGCCCCTTCCACAACGAGAAGACGCCGTCGTTCACGGTGAACGACAAGAAGGGCTTCTATCACTGCTTCGGCTGCGGCGAGCACGGCGATGCGGTCGGTTTCGTGATGAAGACCGAGGGGCTTTCGTTCCCCGAATCGGTCGAGAAGCTGGCGCGCGAGGTCGGCCTGGAAGTGCCGCGCGCCACGCCGCAGGAGCGCGAGCGCGCCGAGCGGGCCTCGTCCCTGGCCGACGTCGTCGAGCTGGCGGCCCGCTGGTTCCAGAAGCAGCTTCGCCTTCCCGTGGGGCGGCAGGGCCTCGACTATCTGCGTGGCCGCGGCCTCAGCGACGAAACGATCGACGATTTCCGCCTGGGCTTCTCGCCCGACTCGCGCGACGGGTTGCTCTCGGCGCTGAAGCGCGAGAACGTGCCGCTCGACAAGATCGTCGAGGCCGGTCTCGCGATCCAGCCCGAGGATCAGGGCCGCGATCCCTATGACCGCTTCCGCGGGCGCGTGATGTTCACCATCAACGACCGCCGCGGCCGGGCCATCGCCTTCGGCGGGCGCGTGATGGGCCAGGGCGAGCCCAAGTACCTCAACTCGCCGGAGACGCCGCTCTTCCACAAGGGCGCCAATCTCTATTGCCTCGACCGCGCCCGCGTCGCCGCCACCAAGGACCAGCCGGTGATCGTGGCCGAGGGCTACATGGACGTGATCGCGCTGCATGGCGCGGGCTTCACCGGCGCCGTGGCGCCGCTCGGCACGGCGCTGACCGAGGGCCAGCTGGGAGAGCTGTGGAAGCTCGCCGACGAACCCTATCTCTGTTTCGACGGCGACAATGCCGGCCGCCGCGCCGCACAACGCGCCGCCGACCGGGCGCTGCCGCTGCTCAAGCCCGGCAAGAGTCTCCGTTTCCTGGCGCTGCCGGCGGGCGAGGATCCTGACAGCCTGATCCGTGCCCGCGGCGCCGATGCGATCCGCCGCGTGCTCGAGCTCGCGCGGCCGTTGTCGGATGTGGTGTGGGAACTCGAGACCGAGGGCAAGACCGCCGACACGCCCGAACGGCGCGCCAGCGTGCGCCGCGCCGTCCTGCAGCGGATCGACCAGATCGCCGATCCCATCGTGCGCGATTACTACCGGACCGACATGCGCGAGCGGCTGGACAAGCTCTACCGCCCGGCCTCGGTCGGCGGTGGCCGTTGGCAGCCGCAGGGCCGGCGGCCCTGGCGGCCGGGCTTCGGCGCCGAACCTGCTGCCCCCTTCGCCCCGGGTACGGCGGCACGGCTGAGCGGCGATCTCGATACGTCGCGCCAAGAGCGTGCCCTGCTGGGGGCGCTGATCGAACGGCCGACATTGCTGCATCAAGTGGCCGAGGAGCTGGCTCACCTGCCGATCACCCATCCCGACCTGATGCGGCTGCGGACCTGCCTGCTCGATGCCCTGTCGATGATCCCCGAAGGCATCGATCCGGCGGCCGACGAAGCGCAGGACGGCCCGCCCCTTGAAGCGCAGTTGATCGCAGACCATCTGCAGCAGAGCGGGTTGGGATCGGCCGCCGAGATGGCGCGAACCAAGGCCCGCGAGATCTTTGGCAAGGCGCCCCAGGATGAAGAGGGCTGGCTGGGGCAGTGGCGCCGCCGGGCCCGGTACCTGTCGCAAAAGGTGAATGGCCCTGAGGAACTCAAGCAGGCGGAGGAGGCGCTTGCCAAGGATGCCACCGAGGAAAACCTCGGGCGGCTTCAGGCGATCGTCGAGCGGATGCAGCGCGGCCGGCAGGATTGGGAGGCGGAATAGACCGCCCGGCCGGATTATCAGCCGCATCCCCCTATCGCGACTGGCAGTTATATCCCATATAGTAGGAGGGCAGCTTCGCGGGTCGCCCACCCGCCTCCCTTCTTGCAGCCAGAACCCCGGCCCCGATTGGCCGGCAGTCCCGTTTGTAGCAGTGCCCAGGAAAAAAGAATGGCGACCAAGACCGCTACCGTAGCCCAGCCCGAAACCAACGAAGCCCGTGAAGAGGGCCCCGATGCCCCCCTCCTCGACACCCTCGGCGCCGAGCTCAAGAAGCTCGTCCAGAAGGGCAAGGAGCGCGGCTATGTCACCTATGACGAGCTGAACGCGGCGCTCCCGCCCGACGAAGTGTCCTCCGAGCAGATCGAGGACACGATGGCGATGCTGTCGGAAGCCGGCGTCAACGTGGTCGAGGCCGAGGAGCAGGAAGAGACTCCCGCCGCGGCCAACGGCTCGGCCGAGCCGGCCAAGACCGCCGTCGTGGCGGCCGAGGCCACCGGCGAGGACGAGGAGCTCGGCCGCACCGACGATCCGGTGCGCATGTATCTCCGCGAGATGGGCTCGGTGGAGCTGCTCTCCCGCGAGGGCGAGATCGAGATCGCCAAGCGCATCGAGGCCGGCCAGGACAAGATGATCGGCGGCATCTGCGAGAGCCCAATGACGATCACCGCGCTGATGGAATGGCGCGATGCGATCAACGAAGGCCGCATGCTGCTGCGCGACGTGATCGACCTCGAGGCGACGCAGGGTGGCGCGCCGGGCGAAGGCAAGTCGGCGGGCGACGGCGCGGCGGCTCCGGTTGCCGCTCCCATGCCGCGTCCGGCCGTGGTCAAGGCGCCTGTACCGCGTCCCGTGCCGGCTCCGGCCAACGCGAATGGCAGCGGCGAGGCGACCGAGGGCGGCGAGGCCGACGGCGACGATGACGAGAACGCGCTTTCGCTCTCGGCGCTCGAGGAGAAGCTCAAGCCCGAGGTGCTGCGCACCCTCACCAAGATCTCCAAGGTCTATCTCGAGATGTCGAAGGTGCAGAACCGGCGCCTGTCGACGCTCAACCGCGGCCAGAAGCCGTCAGCGGAGTTCGAGAAGAGCTACGAGAAGCACCGCAAGAAGATCGTCGAGCTGGTGCGCACGGTGCACATCAACGCCAACCGCATCGAGCAGCTCAAGCTCTCGCTCTACGACCTGAATCGCCGGCTGGCGATGCTCGAGGGCAAGCTGATGCGGCTCGCCGAGAGCTTCCGCATCAACCGCCAGGACTTCCTCGACAACTACCTGACCCACGAGATCGACCCGAACTGGCTCGACAAGGTCGGCAAGCTTTCGGGCAAGGGCTGGAAGGACTTCGCCAAGAAGCGCGCGACCGACGTCGAGAAGATCCGCGAGGAGATCAAGGGCATCTCCGACCATGCCGGCGCGCCGATCTTCGAGTATCGCCGCATGGTCAAGACCGTGCAGGACGGCGAGCGCGAGATGATGCGCGCCAAGAAGGAGATGATCGAGGCGAACCTCCGCCTCGTGATCTCGATCGCCAAGAAGTACACGAACCGCGGCCTGCAGTTCCTGGACCTCATCCAGGAGGGCAACATCGGCCTGATGAAGGCGGTCGACAAGTTCGAGTATCGCCGCGGCTACAAGTTCTCGACCTATGCCACGTGGTGGATCCGGCAGGCCATCACGCGCTCGATCGCCGACCAGGCGCGCACGATCCGCATCCCGGTGCACATGATCGAGACCATCAACAAGCTGGTCCGCACCAGCCGCCAGATGCTGCACGAGATCGGCCGTGAACCGCAGCCGGAGGAGCTGGCCGAGAAGCTCGGCATGCCCCTGGAGAAGGTGCGCAAGGTGCTGAAGATCGCCAAGGAGCCGATCAGCCTCGAGACGCCGATCGGCGACGAGGAGGATAGCCACCTCGGCGACTTCATCGAGGACAAGAACGCCGTGATCCCGCTCGAGGCCGCGATCCAGGGCAACCTGCGCGAAAGCACGACCCGCGTGCTGGCCACGCTCACGCCGCGCGAGGAGCGCGTGCTGCGCATGCGCTTCGGCATCGGCATGAACACCGATCACACGCTGGAAGAGGTCGGCCAGCAGTTCTCGGTGACCCGCGAGCGCATCCGCCAGATCGAGGCGAAGGCGCTGCGGAAGCTGAAGCATCCGAGCCGCAGCCGCATGCTGCGCAGCTTCCTCGACCAGGGCTGAGGCCCAACCAATACCTCCCTGGTTGAAGCCAGGGAGCCGCAAAGCCGGGGCATCGTCCCCGGCTTCTTGCTGTCGGGGGCCTTTCTGTATCTTTCGTCACAAAGATCGGCAGAAATGTTGGTTCTCGCCGACCGCTCGGGCAGTGTAGGGTTGCAGAAAGTGGCGCATGCGACGACGCGTGCCCCCAACCAGGGACCGAGATGCGGTCGATGATCCTACTGGGCGGCGTGTTGGCCGCCCTTTTGTGCGCAGCGACACCGGGGTTCGCCCAGAAGAGCGGCGGCGTCCTCAAAATGTATCTCCGCGAGAATCCGCCCAGCGCCTCGATCCACGAGGAGGTGACGGTCTCGACGGTCGTGCCGTTCATGCCGATCTTCAACAACCTGGTGATCTTCGATCAGCATGTCGCGCAGAACAGCGCGCAGTCGATCATGCCCGAGCTCGCCAAGTCGTGGAAATGGAGCGGCGACGGCAAGGACCTCACCTTCCAGCTCCAGGAAGGCGTGAAGTGGCACGACGGCAAGCCCTTCACCGCGCAGGACGTCGCCTGCACCTTCGATCTCCTGACCGACACCGCGCCCGCGCCGCTGCGGCGCAATCCGCGCTCCTCGTGGTACCGCAACATCGACCATGTATCCGTCGATGGCGACTATCAGGTCACGCTGCATCTGCGCCGGCCGCAGCCATCGCTGCTCTCGATGCTCGCCTCGGGCCTCTCGCCCATGTACCCCTGCCACGTCTCGCCGACGCAGATGCGCTCGCGTCCGATCGGCACCGGCCCCTTCAAGCTCGCCCAGTTCAGCGAGTTCCAGTACATCCGGCTGGTCCGCAATCCCGACTACTGGAAGAAGGGCCGGCCCTATCTCGACGGCATCGACTTCAACATCGTGGCCAACCCGACAACCGCGGTCGTGAGCTTCATCGCCGGGCGCTTCGACATGACCTTCCCCTGGGAGGTGACGCCGGACGACCTCAAGACCATCAAGCGCGACGCGCCGTCGGCCGACTGCCAGACGACGTCGATGAACCTCAACCTCAATCTCCTGATCAACGGCACCGTGCCGCCCTTCAACAACGCGGACCTCCGCCGCGCCATCGTGCTGGCGATGGACCACAAGGCCTTCGTCGACCAGATCACGCAGGGCAATTCGATGATCGGCGGCACCATGCAACCGCCGCCCGACGGCGTGTGGGGCCTGCCGCCGGACATGCTGGCGGTCGTGCCGGGCTACGGTCCCGACGTCGAAAAGAACCGTGCCGAGGCCCGCGCGATGATGGAAAAGCTGGGCTACGGGCCGAACAAGCGCCTCAAGGTGAAGCTGACCACGCGCTCGATCCCGCTCTATCGCGATCCCGCCGTCATGCTGCGCGAGCAGCTGAAAGCAATCTACATCGACGCCGATCTCGACATCGCCGAGACCACGCTGTGGTTCGCCCGGCTCGGCACCAAGGAATACGCGCTCGCCGTCAACGCCACCGGCAACGGCATCGACGATCCCGACCAGACCTTCTACGAGAACTTCGCCTGCAAGTCGGCGCGCAACTACACCGGCTACTGCAATCCCGAGATCGAGAAGATGTTCGAGGCGCAGTCGGTCGAGCACGATCTGGCCAAGCGCCGTCAGTTGGTGAACGAGATCGACATCCGCCTGCTGGCCGACGGCGCCCGCCCGCCCATCATGTGGAACCGCGCGACCACGTGCGAGCAGTCGTACGTGAAGGGCTACACCAGCATGGTGAACAGCTACTACAACGGCTTCCGCTTCGAGGATGTCTGGTTAGATCGGTAGCTCATGCGGACCGCGGGCCTCCAGGCCCGCTCATGATCTTGAGCGGGCCTGGAGGCCCGCGGTCCGGCAAGACTACGCAGCGAGCTTGTACAGTTCGGCGACGTTGTCCCGCAGAATTCGCTTTTTCAGCACCGGGTCGAGGTGGCTCGTCTGCTCGGCGATCACGTCCTGGCTCCACGGCCACGTCGAATCGCTGTGCGGGAAGTCATTGGCCCACATCAGCTGGTTCGGGCCCATGCGGTCGGCGAACTGGAAGGCCGTCCAGTCGTCCTGGAAGGTGAGCGCGATGTGCTCGCGGAAATATTCCGACGGCAGGCGCTGCAGTTCCTTGCCCTTCATCCAGTAGCGGTGCCGCTTGTAGGCATGGTCCATGCGGTACATGAAATGCGGCGCCCAGCCGGCATCGGCCTCGACGCAGACCACGCGCAGCTTGGGATGTCGCTCGAACACGCCGCTGTAGACCAGCATGCCCATGATGTCCTGGCAGCCGCGGATGATCGACAGGAAGCTGTTGATCTTGGGCCCACGCGGGCGAACCATCGTGTTGTCGCCGCTCGAGGTCAGGATGTGCCAGCTGAGCGGCAGCTCGAGCGCGACGGCGGCTTCCCAAAGCGGATCGTAGATCGGATCGTCATAGTCCTTCTCGCCGGGATTGCCCGGCATCATCACGCCCCTGAAGCCCATCGCCTTGATGCGCTCGAGATCGGCGATGCCTTCCGCGACGGTACGCATCGCCGTCTGGCCGAGCCCGATCAGCCGCGACGGATCGTGGCTGCAATAGCCCTGGAGCCAGCGGTTGTAGGCCTCGAAGCAGGCGCGCTTGAAATCGAAGTCGGCGTGATTGCAGAGCAGCATGCCGACCGTGGGATAGATGATCTCGGCGGCGACGCCGTCCTTGTCCTGATCCGCCAGCCGGCCCTTGGGGTCCCAGCCGCTGCGGTGCAGGTCCTCGAACTTGGCGCCGCCTGCGCGGATGTCCTTGGGCTCGACGCCCGCGGCGGCGATCAGGCCGAGCGGCACCGGCGTTCTCATGCCCTCGACGATGAAGGTATCGCCGATGCCTTCCTTGCGGACGACCCGGGGCGCCCGTTCGCGGAATGCCGGGTCGATATTGTCGACATAGCAGTGCGGCGGCTCGGTGATGTGGGAGTCGGCGGAAATCGGGCGCCAATCCATGCACGTCCTCCTGGAATTCGGCAAATGGTAGGCGAGGCCTGCACGGGGCGGCAAGGCGGCGGGACCGAGCCGTTTCGGCGGGCGGGACCGGTTGAACCGGCTCCCCCCCTATGGCATATCCGCGCCCTCCGAACGCTGCCGTAGCTCAGTGGTAGAGCACTCCCTTGGTAAGGGAGAGGTCGACAGTTCAATCCTGTCCGGCAGCACCATCGGCCCATGCCATCCGATGCAAGCCCGTCAGCGTTTTGCGCCATCGCGCGCGCATTGTGCGCCTGTGGATAGCGCGACGGCCCGCACACCGAAGAACCGCAACGAACCGCGAAAGACCGCAAAGAATGGTGTGCAGACTGGTGTGCAGATGTTCACACGCCGTTCCGTCCGCCGTCGTTCGCTAGGGCCGGAAATCTGGCCGCCAGACGCGTGCGGGAGACGAAGCTCTCCCGGGCTGCGGCATCCACAGGCCAGCGGTGCTAGCCTTCACCATGGCCCAATACACATACGCATTCACCCGCGTCGACCAGGAGCTGTCGGCGACAGTCGAGGTCGACACTCCGATCCCTCACCTCGAGGTCGGCAACTCCGTCGTGATCTCGAACAAGCACCTTGCGCTTCGGGGTGGCCACCACTTCATCATCCGGCACGTCGAGACCTTCATCGAAGCGATCAATCCGCCGCGGGCGAACGTGCATCACGTCACGGTGCACATCGAAGAGGTCGACCGCGCGAACAGCCCAGTTGCACGACACTGATGCGGTTCACCTACTGCCGCCCGGCGAGCTCGGCGATATAGCGGCCCAGCCACGCCCAACTAGGCTCGGCCTTGCGATCTAGGCAGTAGCGTTCGAAGCCGGCCGGCGGCACATCGACGAATACCACGCGGTAGCCGTGGTCCTGCTCCTCCTCGCGCCGCCGTCGAGCCCACAGGCTGAGCCATGCCGTGTATTCAGCCGGGAAGTCCTCTTCGGCCTTCATGATCTCACGCAGCCTCGGAAAGTCGGCCTCGGCTACGCGCGGCATCAGGTAAATCTCGCGATCATCCATAGGGCGCACTCCTTCGGTCAACCGTGAGGTATGGCCTCTGTGGAAAGCCAGCGCGAACGATTTGCAGATTTGCGCAATTCCGCGGCCCGCCAGAGAAGCCCCGGAATTGCTGCATCGGACGGCCGTCGAGACACCCAAAGCGGCCCTTTCTCGCCCGCCGCTCGACTCCGCCTTCGCCCGGGTCTAGGACTCGCGTCGACGGGGGCGTCGCCGGGTCAGCACTGCAGGAGCTGGCCGCCATGGGGCGTATCACCCGCCATCCACAGAAGCCTGGACCGAAGCATGGGCACGCCGTCGACGTCGCCGAATGGGGCCACGTTGACGAGTGGATATGGCCGGAGGCCGAGCGCGTCGCCGGCGTCATGGGCTACCAGGTCAAGAAGCGCGGCTGGGCCAGCACGCGGATCCTGTTCGACACAATCGAGAAGGCGCGCGAGTTCGCCGATCGGCTCGAGCGCCATCGCCACGACGTCGAGATCGTCGAGGCGCGACGACGGCCGTGCCCGATCCGGACCAGATACGATCAGGCAGCGCTTGGCTTGCACGCGGTGACGTGGGGGCTCTCCACCGGCGTCATCCGCGATGTCGTGCAGGCCTACCGCCGAACACGGCGCGACTGCAGCTCGCACGGTGTGGCCAACTCAGCGGCGGCAAAGGTGATCATCGAGCGGTGCCCGCACCTGGATACCTACGCCGGCCGGGAACGAGCGCGCGACATGGCCGAGCACATGCTGGTCTATGTCGAGGTGCGGCATCGCGATTGGTTCTGGCGCGGACTCGAGGGCGACCATCACCTCTACGCCTTCCAGTTCCACCGATGACAAGCGCCGGCGGCGCACGTACAACGCTGCCCTGGCAGAGACGCCGGTTTCGAATCCGGCCCCAAAGGTCTAGTCGCGAGGCGGGATTGCCCTTGGGTAGCTTAGCGGAGAGCGCTGCCGTTCCTATGCCGCGCGCCGGCGCCCTTCTTGAAGTCAGGCCTCCTTTTTCCGCTCGACGACGATGATCGCATCGTCGGGCGCCGGCTTCTGCAATTCGAGCGCATCAGCCGCGGTGCCTAGCAACCAGCGCTTCACGTCCTCGGCCGAACGCAGCATCACCGGCATCGCTTTCTCATGCACGGGCTTCACGACGCCGTTTGGTTCGGTGGTGAGAAAGGCGAACAGCCGGTGCTTTCCGACGTTCGGCACCTTGGTCGTGCCATGGTCGCCTGTCCATTCGCGCCAGATGCCGGCGAAGAACCAAGGCAGCCCATCGGCGCGGCCGAACCATCGGTTCTGCACGGGCTTGCTGGTGCGGCGATCCGGCTCGGCGAATGCGGATGCCGGCACCAGGCACCGGCCACCATGATTCTTGTCCCTGCCGACGACAACCTCGGCGCCGGCGAGCCACGGCTTCCAGTGACCGCTCGTCGTGTTCCGGACGTTCGTAAGGAACGACGGCCGCACCGGCTTGCCATCCTTGCCCGGGAAGGACGGTCCCGGCATGCCCCACGCCATCCATTCGTGGGTGAGATGGCCGTCGACAGAGATCAGCACCGGCGCTCGGTGCTTCGGATAGATTTGGCGTGGTGTGTTGGCAGCTGCGGCCTCGCGGGCCATCACCGCGTTCCACTCCTGGCCGAGCAGCTTGTAGTGCTCCAGGAGCCCGGGGATTTCCTCGGGCGCCAGCCGTTCATAGAGGTTGCACATGAGCGCGAGCAAAGCAGCCCAGCCAACGCGCGTCCACTCTGCTATCATGGCGGCGCTGCAGCGGCGTGGGCCCTGACGAAGGGATAGGCGACGAAAGCCACGCACGGGCAACCGTCTCGAACCCGTCCTTCGCGCTCTAGGACTCGACCTGCAGCGCTTTTTTCGCTACAAGCGCCACCGCGTGACAGGCCGACAGCGCCTATCTCCAAGGTCAGCCGATCACTGACCTGAGTGTACCGAATTGAGTAGGCGTCGGCCTGTCACGCTCTCTTCTAAGCGGCCTTCTTCGCCGCGGCGGCGACGGCCGTCACCCACACGTCTTCGACGGAGTGGCCAACCTTCTTTTTGACCTGACGGAATTCCATCGCCGTCATCCTGGCCTCACGCTTGGTCAGCGTGAGCGCGAGAAGTGCATCGAGATCGAACGACACGCCCGGTGCCCTCGGTGCGAGCCGCTGGCAGACGAGGATGCGCAGAAGCTTCTCCGCACGATCGTCGATCGCCATCGCCTCCGATTCCCAACGGCTCATCGAGGCGACATTCGCGATGCCTCCGAGCGCTTCGCCCAGCGCCGGCTGAGTGAGATCGAGCATCTTACGCATCACGCGCAGCTCTCGGCCACGGAGCCGTGGCGCCATCTGGCATCTCGTGACGGCGGCGGCGGCCGACAGTTCCTCAAGATGAGGAACGCCGATGGCCGGTTCATCGTCTTCGTCGAACTCGCGGGCGGCATCGAGGACCACCACCGGCAGTCCTACGATGTCGCTGACGTCTTCGCGCTTCAGGAGTTTGGATTTCACCATGGCTACCTCCAATTCCGGTCGCCGGGGGCGATGAGGGTTATGATCTTCAACGTCTGCACGTGATCGCGAAGGGCAACCACGAGGCGAAGCTTGCGACCGGACGGGTCCCGGCCCTCGACATGGACTGTTTCGTCCACCACAACCTCAAACCACGTAACTTGCGCTCGCGTCAAGATCGCAATCACGTCGGCCTCGGTCATTTCCCGCTGTTCCATGCGGAACCGGGCGTGACGGGTCCAGATGATCCACTTATCCCGATGGCTCAAAATGGCCCTTATTCTCGCCTGTTCTTTCATAAATCGCATCCGTTTTCCCCTATCTCTGTCGTGTCCGAGATATGGGGATTATTGTCGTGGCGACAAGTGGCGATCCGTGGAATAACGGATTTGCGAGTGTTTTGCAGGTTCTAGCGGCAGCGGATGGGCTTTTGCACACCCCTACGGCTTGGGCCCTTGAAGAACGGCCAAGGCTTCCCATATCTTTGGCCATGGGCCGGTGATCGCATCGGCCGCCGGGGCTACGGAGGCCCGATTAGATGAAACTCACTTTCTCCCGCTATATCCCCGCCGACTCGACCGAGCATAAGGACGAGCAGAGCGACGCCGTCGTGTACCTGTTCGAGCGCGCCGGCAAGCCGTGCGCCATCGGCTACCACGGCAAGGCGAACCGCCAGGACTTTCACTACAACTACCGGTCGACCGAGCGTCGCGAGCAGCATGTCGAAGAATTCTTCGCCACCCGTCGCGCGCGGCTCGCCAACCGCAAAGAGCAGCGCGCCGACCGCGCGGCTTTCGTCCACGACTACAAGGTCGGCGACATCTTCCGCACCTGCTGGGGCTACGATCAGACAAACGTCGAGTTCTTCGAGGTCACTGAGGTCAAGGGCAAGCATCTGATCTTGCGTGAGGTCGCCCAGGCTCGCGTGGAAACCGGCTTCATGTGCGGCCGCTGCGTCCCGCAAAGCGGCCAGTTCAAGGGCGAGCCCCTTCGCCGCCTCGCCACTCGGCACGGCGTCCGCATAGACGGCGTCCGCCATGGCAGCAAGTGGAACATCGAAGACCTCAAGGGTCTGAAGCTGGGCGAAGCCTGCTTCTACTCCGAATACGCGTAAGGGGAGGATCGCCAATGTCATCGATCTTCATCCAGGTTGAGGACCCCGAAGCGCTCTGCTCCTGCTCGGATTGCGAGTGGGAAGGTCCGGCCAAGGACCTGCAGATGGTCTCCAGCATCGAAGAGCGCATCAGCGCCGGCGAGATAGTGCCTGCGGGCGAATGCCCGGCGTGCGGCGCCCTTGCCCATCTGACCGCCCAGCCGATCTATGTGATCGGCGTCGAAGGCGGCGTCGTGCAAGGCATGAGCACCAACACCCTCTCCGGCGCCATGCCGCGCATCATCGTCTGCGACTGGGATACGCAAGGCGACGACGGCGTGGAGATCGGGGACGGCCGTGCGAATGTCTATGAGCCGCATGCTTTGCTGGACGAAGCGTTCATTAAATCGGTGGTCGACGCCATCGATGCAGGTGAGGAGGAATAAATGCCTCTCGCCATCGCCACCACCGACACGCAGCTGGCCGCCCTTTGGGCGGTCGTGCACGCCAAGCGCCGCGCCGGCACCACCACCGTTTCGGTCCCCGCCGACGCGCTTCGCAACATTCTCACCGACCATCACACGCTCTACACGGCCGCGACGGGCAAGCCCTCGCGCGGCGGCAAGGGGCATATGGTCGACGTCGGCCACGATCAGGAGTCCATGCGATGACCGCGCCCAAAGCTGTCCTTGCCATCCGCGTCGGCCGCAAGTCCTATCCCGTCGCTGACTACGCTGAAGCCTCGCGCATGGTCGAGGCTGCCCGCGACCGAAGCGGCGTCGGCGTATCCCATTTCCCCGATGCGCTCATCTTCGAAGGCGATGCCCTGGTCGCACACGTCTCGTACAATGGCCGCGTGTGGGCCGGTCACCCTCGCGCTTGGAAGCCCGGCGACGCGCCGCTCTTCGACAATCGCGTGCCCGAGCCCGGCCGATGAAGAACCCCGTACGCGCCATCGCCCGCGTCGATCGCCAGATAGACGCCAACCTGGCGGCGCTCTACATGCGGGTGCGCTGCACGTTCCGAGACTGCTGGGGCGCTCAGACGGCGTGGAATGGGTGCCCCGATCTTGCCGCCCGGCATGCCGAATTGTATCGCCGGCGAGGCGAGCTGCAGGTCGAGCGCGACCGGCTGGCCGAGCGCGAATATCGCGCCCAGGAGCGCCGTGAGCGCGCTGCGCGGCGCCGGATCAAGACGCCAATGCCACATCCGCTCAGCTACGGCGGCACCATCGGCGATCTGGAGCGGCTGGCCGGCGTCAACGACCGGTCAGCGTTCTGGATGCCCTTCGCCAAGTTCGACGATGGGTTTCAGAGGGGCGTCTCGGCCCTTCACAGCATGATCGCCCATCGATCGGTCGGTGCGACGTGAACGCGCCCGCCACGATCGGCGCCAACATCGTCCCGCGCGCGACGATCCGGGACATATGTGGCCGCCGGCAGAAGGCTCTCGATCTGTTCGACGCGGCGCATGGCCAGCTGGTCAACGCATCGGGTGCGCTCGACGCCGCGAAGCTGGCTTACGCGTGCATCGACCCTCGTCATTCGCCGTCCACCGCTTCGCCGGAAAGCAGTTACACCTACTCGACCCGCCGCGAGACCGATCATTTCTTGGACGGCCTGCAGGTCCCTCCGCTGGAAGCTTTCAGGGCCGAAGCGCGCAAGATGGTCGATCGACGGATGTGGGCGACGATCGTCGAAATGACAGATCTCGAGCGGCTGATGGACAAGGAGGCAAAGGACCAGCTGCGCGACCAGCTCCTTGCCGATGTCCCCGAGGCCACGGAGGAAAACGTGGTCGCCACCCTGCAGGACTTCGCGGCAAACGCCGGCCGCATCTGGCGTCGCGGGATCGCCAATTGCTTCTCGCGCCTCGACCGCCGCTTTCGGAGCCATGACGGCTGGAAGATCGGCAGCCGGGTAATTCTCTCCCACATGTTCGATGGCTTCGGACATTGGAACTACCACCGCAATCACCGCGACACGCTTTACGATATCGACCGCGTGTTCTGCCTTCTCGACGGCCGCGAAAGTCCCCACCTGCTGGGCGGCATCGCCCAGGTGGTCGAGGAATCCCGCAAGAGCGGAGGCTGGGGCGGCCGGCAATCGGAATGCGAAAGCGAGTATTTCAAAATCCGGTGCTTCAAGAACGGCAATTGCCATATCTGGTTCAAGCGTGATGACCTCGTCGCGCGCGTGAACCGGCTGCTCGGCGAATACTACGGCGACGTCATCCCGGAGGAGCGCAACCCTGATCCTGATACCGGCCTGCATGAGCCCAAGCTGACGCCGGCAAAGCGCCTCGGCTTCTTCCCGACGCCAGAGGCGGTGGCTTCGACCGTCATCGAAGGCGCGCAGCTCTATCGCCCGAAGGACGAGCCGCCTCTTGTCGTCCTGGAGCCCAGCGCCGGCACGGGCAATCTGGCCTATCTCGCGGCTGACCAAGGATGTGTCGTCGATTGCATAGAGATCGATGGCGTTCGCGCGTCGGCCCTAAGGCATAGCCGCAGGTTTCGGCGCGTGCAGATGGCTGATTTCCTCAGCATCGCGCCAAGGCCGATCTACGATCGCGTCGTCATGAACCCGCCATTCGACCGAGAGCGGGACATCGATCATGTCGTGCATGCTCTCAAGTTCCTGAAGCCGGGCGGCTGCCTTGTCGCCGTCATGTCGGCCGGGACCGAATTCCGTGAGACCCGCAAGGCGCGGGGCTTCCGCGAGATGGTCCTGCGCCTGAACGGCCAGTTCCACGACCTGCCGGAAGGAAGCTTCTCGTCCGTCGGGACCGATATCAATACGATCGTCGTCCGCGTGTGGGCTGACGGCCGCAAGCAATGGGGATGGAGATGACCGAATTCGTCCATGGGATTTCCCGTACCGACCTGGTGCTATTGGACGCCGGCGAGCTCCTGCTCACGACATGGGGCCAGTTCGTCGACGACAACCAGGATCCGGGCGACGTCGATTTCGACCAGCTCGCGCGCGATATGCTAAAGCTGCGCGGGTGTACGGCGTTCGGCGGCGGAGGCGCCACGCCCGTCTGGTCAATGCGACTGATCGAGCGGGATGACGTCGATGGCATCATCGGGCGCCAAGCGACGTTAATGGGCGTTCACGTAGATGCCACTCCGTTGTGGAAGCAATGGCACGAGATCAAGGAGGCGGCCCAATGACATTCGAACAATGGCGCGCCACGCGCCATGAGAGTAGGCCGGCAGAGGTGAATGCTTTTCTCACCGAACTTCTGGAGGTCTGCAGAAAGCACGATATGGCGCTCGGTCACGAAGACGTTGAAGGCGGATTCATCGTCGCGCGCGGCTTTTCGTCGTCGGCCGCGGAATGGCTGCTAGATGCATCGGTCGAGGGTTGCCCTCCTACGAATGACAGAGATTGGAGGGTGCGTAAATGAAGGGTCTTCGACTGCAGCTCGCATGGAACGGGAAACCCGAAGCGCTTTCAGAGCCGTATCTGTTCATCGATATGGATGAACGCGTGGTGCGCCTCAACCTGGGCGCCGATCGTTCTGTTGCTCTCGTTCCGCCGAACGCCGCCGACAATGAAGCGGTGATAACGGCGATCGAGAAGATCATCGCGAAATCGCTCGGGCGCGAGCCCTTCAAGGCGCAGATGCCGAACGTCGACCAGGAGGGGTGCGCATGAACCACCATCAGGTGCATTCGGTTACATGGGAAGTGCTCTCGCATTTCGCTCGTATGTGCGCGCTTTGGCCAAATGATGATGTCGAGTGCAGCTGGTCATTCCTTCGCGCCATTCGTTGGAAGTGCAGCACATGACGCCGGCCGGAATCTTCGCTACCTGCGGCAGGATCCTCTACGGGCCGCACTACAGGCAGACGCTTGCTGACGCGCTCAAGGTCTCCCGCCAGCGTGTCGACGATTGGAGCAAGGGCCGTGGCAACCCGCCGCCGCACGGCGTCTGGAACGACCTGCTTGGGCTCCTGCAGGACCGCGCCAATGAGCTTCCGCAGATCCAGGCGGCCGCCCAGCACTTCGCTGACTACACAGCTCCGATCGTGCAGAGAATCACGCTCACCTATGTCGAGCTTCGCGCCTATTTGCTGGGCGACCCTGATTTCGAAAACCCGATGAGGGTTTCGCTGATGATCGGCAAGTTTCAGCAGATGGCGGCGACGATCGGTGTCCACAATGTCAGCGTCAGCCAGAGCGACGAAGGCTTCACGATCGAGCTCCGCAAGACGGTGTCGCCATTTGATGCTGGAAATCTCAGACAGCTTCTTCGCCAGTTCGCCCAGGAGGCTTGGGCGTCATCGACTTTCGCGTAGACCAAGAACGCAAAAAATGCCCGCTGAACCCCGGCGAAGGGGCCCAGCGGGCGCGAAGACACAGTTTATCCAAGGAGAGGTGTTGTTGGGCCGCTAGGCCTGGTCAGCCGACCGTTTGAGGTGACGGAGGGGGCGTCGTCGGTCGGCGACGTCGTCAGAACCTGTAGGTGGCGACGGTCTGCCCTTCGGGGTTCATCACGAACACCTGGCCGGAATCGACCAGCATGCGACCCATGACGGCCTGCGCTTGCCCTTCGACGGCATTCACGGCGCAGAACGAGACGTGCTCGCGTCCGCCACAATCGTCTTCCGAGGATGGCACCTCTTTCGCCGGCACCTTGCCGACCGAACTCGCGAGGAACAACTCCTCGCCACCGTCGGGCTTCTTCAGCATCACGGTAAACATGGCTTCTCCTGCTTCTGCTACTTGTGGGCTTTCGATGACGGCGCGCGACGCCCACACGCGTGCGCCGATCTCGGCAGCTTCGGAGGCCTCCGTTGTGGAGGAAGCCATGCCATTTGGCGGTGAGGATCTGACCAGAGCCTCGATCAGGATCCTTCGCGAAACAATACGAGCTCTTCCGGCTTGAGATCGGCGAAGGAAGTGTATGTCCGGGCCGTCGATGGATCGAACACGTGACGGCCGTCCCAATAGATCATGTGCCACGCATTTTCTCGATTGAGCGATGGCACGCTGAGAAGCGCCCTCCGCCCCCACGCCATTGCTCGGAAATATTCCGGCGAAATCTCGAAGCCGCGGCGTCGAACGACGATATCTCCGACAGCCTCGCCGTTCTCGAAGGTGTAGGCGAAGCCGAGCCTCTTCAGGGCGTCGCCCGTATAGCGCATGCCCTTCTCGGGATCGTAGGCATCACCGATGGCTGCCAATACGTCCTCATAGGGTCGCCCGGATGCCATCGCGAGACAACAGACGCCGCAATCGGTCAGGCAGCGCTGGCGCACCAGCTCAACCACAAGACGGCTCCGGCTCGTCCTTATGATGCGTGTCGACGCACCGGCCGTTCTCGATATAGCCGTGCCAGCAACCACCACAGTTGATCGACGGCTTGAACGTCGGGCTCTCGCGGTTGCCGTCCCAATCCCACTGCGCGATGCCGCCATTCTGGTTCTGGCCGTCACGCTTCAGCTCGGTCTTTCCGGCAATGATGAGCGCGCCGCAGCGACGGCCGCGCCTCGGGCACAGAAATGAGAACCGCTGCTCTGCGCCTGGCGCAGCCAGCTCATAGTCCAGCGTCTCGAACTCGACCTTGGCGTCGCTCATGTCAGGCCCTTCCGTGACCGAGAGCGTTGCGTCGATGCGGTCCGTTCGATCCTGATGGAAATTCGGCGTTCGCACGCTTCTGGTGCTGGAACTGAAAGTCGATCGGCAGTCCGGTGCGCTCGCGCAAGTACCCGCTGATCGCGACGTTGAGGAACTTCAGCATGAGGCCGTCATCGCCTTCGCCGAACAGCGCATTCCACTTGTCCGGCTCGACGATGCAACGCACGTCGACATCGCGATAGGTCGGGCGAAATAGAGACGATCCGACCTGATACACGCCATACGAAATGTCGCCGAAGGCTTCGCGCACAACGCGACACGCCTCGTTGAGAACGAAGGCCTGCTCGACGGTCAGCCAGTTCATTCGGTCCGGAAAAGACAGCTCACTGCCATCGGTCATGTCAGCATTCCTCGAAGACGCCGTTCGTGAGGAAGCCGTGCCAGTGATAAGGCTGGCCGTCTTTCTTGTCGGGGTTCCGGATGCCGATCGACGGCTTGAGGGTCGCCTTCGGCCATTCTCCGCTCGGCTCCCAGCCCTTGACGCCGGGCCGCGCGAAGGCGATGCCACCGCGCACGCGATCGTCACCGCAGCCGCAGTGGCAGGCATGGACGATGCCGATTCGAGTCCCATCGCCGTCGACCAGGAACCAGAATGCGCCGGCTTCCCGGGCGCGAGGATCTCGGCTATTGGCGACCTGGAAGGCCACGGCATTGCGCTTTGCGGGCATCGCCGTCATGTCGCGAATCCCCCGGCCAACAATGCCGCGCGCACACCCTCCATGGCGTGGTACCGCAGCTGATCGAACGGCGGCACGCCGGACCAAGGAAGAAGCGTCAGCTCCTGGGCATGCGGGCGTCCAAGCGGCAGTCGCGGGATCGGATCATGGCCGAGACAGGTGGCAATCCCCGCCTGCGTCTTCAGCAATCCCTGCAGCGTGCCGACCGGCGCCGGCTCGAAGGCGGCGAGGAAGGCCGGCGCGAAGCCCGCATGGGCCATCATCGCGGCAAGGATCTGCGCTTCGCTCGCGCCCTTCGAGTGGCCGGCGAGATAGACGGGTTGCCCCGGCTTCAGCCTCGGCAGCAGCCGCCATAGCAGCTGCTCGGCATCCTCCGCGAAGCTCTCCGGCACGGCGCCCAGGATCGGGTCATGGCGCATGATGGCCGCCTCCGCGTCCCGCCAGAGGTCAATCCAGTGTTCCGGGTTGGTGCCGCGCAGCGCCACGACCAGGCAGCCATCCTCCTCGATCAGAAGCGCGTGCACGTCGTCGGTCTCGATCGTCGCCGGCTGGCTGTAGGAAGCGACCGCGGCCACCGCCAGACGATCGACGAGCGCGGCCGTCGCCGGCGTCACGACTTCGGGCTCCCGCCGATGAAGAAATAGATCGTGCCACTCTTGCTCGCGCAGATGTGGCTGTTGCCATCCGGCGCGAGGGTCTTGAGCACCACTCGAGGCGGAACATTCACCCAATGCCCGTCGACCAGGGCATGCCAGGCGCCATCGTCACCCAGATAGGCGCGCGTCGGGCGGCAATCGCCTTCGGTGCCGTCGACGGTACCGTTGCAACAGCTGTAGCCGGTGCCGGGCTGGCGGAGGTCTTTGTACCAGTCATGGTTCTGCCGATGCCGGAAGCCATGATCGCCGGGGCCGGCGTCCTGAGCTCGGGCAATGAGCGAACAGGTCATGACCAGGCAGATCGCCGTGGCCACGATAAGCACCCGCGCGCCGATGGACCGCCCCGCGCGCTCGGCCGTCACGGAAAGATAGGCGAAGCCGAGCGCCACGGCCGAAAGGGCGCAAATCATCAGGATGGTTGTGAGCATCTGGGCCTTTCTGGATCCTGCCGACGCGCAGCAGCGCGGGCTGTGACGGCCGCCAGGTAGCGCGCGCATTGAAGGCAGCGCGCGCAGGTCACGACCGCATCCGCCGGCCGGCCGGGGTAGAGCTTGGTCTCGCCGCAGACGTTCCCGCCCATGTGGTTGGAGGCATGGACGCGCGGCTTCTTCATCGGGGGCGCAAGACCGTCCAGTGATCGACCAGATGGTCCACGCGGTGATGATGAGGATCGAC
>Ga0335083_10001761_pt1 | contig 29471 bp, 28 predicted proteins | sample Lox_Sample_42_FD_206716 | JGI IMG/M metagenome (GOLD analysis project Ga0335083, IMG submission 206716) | Soil microbial communities from Loxahatchee National Wildlife Refuge, Florida, United States - Lox_Sample_4.2 | ecosystem: Environmental > Terrestrial > Soil > Wetlands | place: USA...
CGATCTGCGTCCAGGAGGATTCGTCGGCCAGCAGCCACAGGTTGATGTGATCGAGGGCGAGCGGCAGCGGCATCCGTAGCCAGTGAACGCCGCGCGCGAGCTCGAGACTTTGCCCCGGGCGCGGCGAGCCGGCCCACGGGAACCCAAGACTCGTCTGGGCGGCGGGGAGCGAAGCGTTCATTCGATGCGGCTCAAGCTCGGCCGCACCTGGGAGGCGGGAGGGATGGTGCGACGCACCATCGTCATCGAAAAGTCACATTCGTGTCAAGTCGGGCGGGCTTCTCGTTTGTGGTATCGTCGAACCGATCCAGCCCGTTGCTCCGCTCCTCCTCGCCGCGATGCCGTCCCGCGCCGAATCCACGAGCTACACCATCTCCGACCTGGCGCGCGAATTTGCGCTGACCACGCGCGCCATCCGATTCTACGAGGACGAGGGGCTGCTTGCCCCGCGGCGCAACGGCCAGCGCCGCGTCTACGGAGAGCGCGAGCGGGTTCGCATCAAGCTCATCCTTCGCGGCAAACGCCTGGGACTGGCCCTGGCGGAGATTCGCGAGTTGCTGGACTTGTACGACGCGACCCGAAGCGAGCGTCCGCAACTCGTCAAGTTCCTCCAGGTGCTCGCGCAGCGGCGCGCCTTGCTCGAACAGCAGCAGGAGGACGTGGCGATCGTCCTGGCCGAAATCGATCAACTGGAGCGCCAGTGCCGGCGGCGGTTGCGGCAGAGCGGGAACGGGCGCCACGGCGCCGGCGCCACCTGAAAGCGGTTTCCAGCAAGTTGACGTTTACGTAAACGTCAATCAAAATGACGGGATAATCATGCCTGTTGCCGTCGGAGCCCAAACTCGAGATGCATCTACCCCGATCCACCCGCGCCTCCTTCGAGCCCGCGAACCCCGATTTCGCGGCTCGGGTGCGGGCGAGTTTCGACCGGCAGGGCGCGATGCGGCTCCTGGGCGCGCGTCTCATCGAAGTGTGCCCCGGCTATTGCGCTATCGAACTGCCGTATCGCGACGACCTGACCCAGCAGCACGGCTACATCCACGCCGGGGTCGTGGCCGCCATCGTGGATTCGGCGGGCGGCTACGCGGGCTTCACCCTCTTTCCGGCCGAGGCGAGCGTGCTCACCGTCGAATACAAGCTCAATCTGCTCGCGCCAGCGGCCGGAGAGCGTCTGATCGCCGAGGCCGAGGTGGTCAAGCCGGGGCGTACGCTGGCGATCACGCGCGGCGAGGTTTTCGCGGAAAGGTCCGGCAAACGCAGCCTCTGCGCAATCATGCAGCAGACCTTGATCGTTCTGGCCGGCAAGACCGACGGCTGAGCCCGCGATGCTGAACTTCCCCGGCCTCGATTTTCGCCTCGGCGAGACCATCGACATGTTGCGCGCGACCGTGCAGCAGTTTGCAGCCGCGGAAATCGCCCTGCGCGCTGCGGAAATCGACCGCAGCAATCAGTTTCCCGCCGACCTGTGGCGAAAAATGGGGGATCTGGGGCTCCTCGGGATCACCGTCGAGGAGGATTACGGCGGCACCGATATGGGCTATCTCGCCCACATCATCGCGATGGAGGAGATAAGCCGCGCCTCGGGGTCGGTGGGGTTGTCGTACGGCGCGCACTCCAACCTCTGCGTCAACCAGATTCGCCGCAACGGCAGTGAAGCCCAGAAGAAAAAATATCTGCCGCGATTGATCTCGGGCGAGCACGTGGGCGCGCTTGCGATGAGCGAGCCCGGATCGGGTTCGGACGTCGTCTCGATGCGCCTGCGCGCCGAGCACAAAGGCGATCGCTACGTTCTCAACGGCACCAAGATGTGGATCACCAACGGTCCCGATGCCGATACACTGGTCGTCTACGCGAAGACCGACCCGCAGGCGGGGCCGCGCGGCATCACCGCTTTCCTGGTCGAGAAGGGAATGAAGGGCTTCTCGACCGCGCAGAAACTCGACAAGCTCGGCATGCGGGGATCGAACACCTGCGAACTCGTGTTCGAGGATTGCGAGGTGCCGGAAGAAAACGTACTCTCCGCGGAAGGGCGCGGAGTGAACGTGCTGATGAGCGGGCTCGACTACGAGCGGGCGGTGCTCGCCGGGGGCCCGCTCGGCATCATGGCCGCGTGCATGGACGTCGTGCTGCCCTATGTGCACGAACGCCGGCAGTTCGGGCAGCCGATCGGCGAGTTCCAGCTCATGCAGGGCAAGCTCGCCGACATGTACACGACGCTGAGCGCGTGCCGCGCATACGTCTACGCCGTGGGACAAGCCTGCGATCGCGGCGAGACGGCGCGCAAGGACGCCGCCGGAGCGATTCTCTACGCGGCGGAAAAGGCGACCTGGATGTCAGGCGAGGCGATCCAGGCTCTGGGCGGAAACGGCTACATCAATGAATTCGCCACCGGCCGGCTGTGGCGCGATGCGAAGCTCTACGAGATAGGAGCGGGCACGAGCGAGATCCGGCGAATGCTGATCGGACGGGAGCTTTTCAACGAGACCAAGTAGGGGGAAAGAGGCATGGCTCTGGAAATGCGGGAACGCTGCGAGCGCTGCGCGTGGCCGCTCGCCCCCGAAGACGACACGGCTTATATCTGCAGCTACGAATGCACCTTCTGCGCGACCTGTGCGAACGCACTGAACGGCATCTGCCCGAACTGCGGCGGCGAACTGGTACGCCGGCCTCGGCGCCCGCGCAAGCCGCCGTCCGCAGCGCCCGCCGCATTTTGAAGGGCGTCCGCCCGTTGACGGGTCCCGGCGCAGCGATCCCAAGGAACGAACATGCACAATGACCCTGTTGTCATCGTCGGTGCGGCGCGAACCCCGATCGGCGGACTCCAGGGCGACTTCGCTTCGCTCTCGGCGAGCGATCTCGGGGCTGTCGCGATCAAGGCAGCGCTTGAGCGTGCGGGAGTGAAACCCGACGCCGTCGACAAGGTGATCATGGGTTGCGTCCTGCCGGCCGGTCAGGGGCAGGCGCCGGCCCGCCAGGCATCGCTCAAAGCCGGGCTGCCGGCCGCAACCGGATGCACGACCGTCAACAAGATGTGCGGCTCCGCGATGGAAGCGACCATGTTCGCGCACGACGCGCTTCTCGTCGGGAGCGAAGAGATCATCGTGGCCGGAGGCATGGAAAGCATGAGCAACGCACCTTATCTCCTCCCCAAGGCACGCGGCGGCATGCGCATGGGGCACGGCACGGTGTACGACCACATGTTTCTCGACGGCCTGGAAGATGCCTACGACAAGGGTCGGCTGATGGGCGTCTTTGCCGAGCAGTGCGCCGACCGCTACGCCTTTACGCGCGAGGCGCAGGACGAATTTGCATTGCGCTCGCTCTCTCGTGCCCGGACGGCAACCGAAGACGGGTCGTTTCGCTGGGAGATCGCACCGGTCACTGTCGCCGGCCGCAAGGGCGAGATCGTCGTCGATCGCGATGAGCAACCTGGCAAGGCAAATCCAGAGAAAATCCCTTCGCTCAAACCCGCTTTTCGCAAGGACGGGACCGTCACGGCGGCCAACTCCAGCTCGATCTCGGATGGCGCCGCCGCGCTGGTGTTGACGCGCCGTTCCCTCGCCGAACGACGGGGCTTGCGGCCTCTTGCGGTCATCCTCGGTCACGCAACCCACGCCCAGGAACCGGGCTGGTTCACGACCGCGCCTGTGGGCGCACTTTCCAAGCTCTATGGCAAGCTCGGCTGGAAGCCGGGCGAGATCGATCTGTACGAGATCAACGAGGCGTTCGCGGTGGTGGCGATGGCCGCGATGAAGGAGCACGGCCTGCCGCCGGACAAAGTCAACGTTCACGGCGGAGCCTGTGCGCTCGGTCATCCGATCGGCGCCTCGGGCGCGCGCATCGTCGTCACGCTGCTCGGCGCGCTGCGCAAGTCGGCAAAGAGGCGCGGCGTGGCCAGCCTGTGCATCGGCGGCGGAGAAGCCACGGCGCTCGGGCTCGAGATCGTGTGATGGCAATGGCCGAGAAGGTCCCGTGCGCACCGTTTCCGGTGGTCGTCGGCTGTCCGCGCTCCGGAACTTCGCTGCTGGCCGTGATGCTCGACAGCCATCCCGCGCTTGCGATCCCGCCGGAAACGGCTTTCATCGCGCAGATCGCATCCCTGCAGGGTCCTCGGGAGGTGCTTCGCGAGCGCTTCCTGGAGATCGTAACCACGGACAGGATCACCGTTTCCAACTGGACCGATTTCGGACTCGACCGCGACGCGCTGAGGGAACGCCTCGAGGCGATCGAGCCGTTTACGGTCGCCGCCGGCCTGCGCGCGTTTTACGCGCTCTACGCAGAAGGCGAGGGCAAGGCGCGCTGCGGCGAGAAGACGCCGGGGTACGTCTTCCTGATGCCGCAGATCGCGGCGCTGTTGCCCGAAGCGCGCTTCATTCATGTCATCCGCGATCCCGGAGACACGGCGCTCTCGTGGAGGAAGACGTGGTTCTCGCCGGGAAAGGATTTTCGTCTCCTCGGTGAGGGCTGGAGAAAGCACGTCGAGGCGGGTCGTCGCGCGAGCGAGCTGCTGCCGGGGTACGTCGAGGTCCGCTTCGAGGATCTCGTGCGCCAACCCGAGCGCGAGCTCAAGCGGCTTTGCGAATACCTTGCGCTGTCGTGGGATCCCGCCATGCTCGAATACCAGACGCGCGGTGCGGCGCGGCTGCAACGCCTGCAGGGCCGTCAGCACGCCAAGGGCCCGATGATTCCGCGCGAGGAGCGTACGCGGATTCACGCCAATCTCACGCGTACCCCCGATGCTGACCGTCTCGACGTCTGGCGCCGGGAGATGACTGCGGAGGAGCGGCGCGAGCTGGAAGCCGCCGCCGGCCCTCTGGTGAGCGAGCTCGGCTACGCAGCCTGATCACGATGCCTTCCGCCGCCGATCTCGCCTTGTTCGCACTCGCCAGCGTGCTGCTGGCGCTCACGCCGGGACCGAATCTCCTCTATCTCGTATCCCGCACCTTGTGCCAGGGGCGCACCGCCGGTCTCGTATCGCTCGCCGGAACGACCAGTGGATTCCTGTTCTATGCCGTGTCGGCGGCGCTCGGTCTCACTGCAGTATTCGTTGCCGTCCCGGTGCTCTTCGACATCGTGCGCTGGGCCGGTGCCGCGTACCTTTTGTGGCTCGCCTGGGATGCGGTGAGACTGCGCGGAACAGGCGGCCTCTTTGCGCGGCGCGACCTGGCCGCCGCGCGCCCGATGTCGCTGTTCCGGATGGGCGTGGTCACGAGCATTCTCAATCCGAAGGTGGCGCTCTTCTATCTCGCGCTCTTTCCGCAATTCGTCGACCCTTCGCGCGGGAGCGTGCTCGCGCAATCGCTCTTGCTGGCCGCGATCCAGATCGTCATCGACGCGTTCATCGATTCGCTGTTCGTGCTTGCGGCCGCCCGGGTGGCGCAATGGCTCGCCGAGCGCCCGGCCTGGGTGACGGCGCAGCGCTGGGTTCTCGGCGGCGTCTTCGCGGGCATCGCGGTGAAGCTCGCATTCGATACCAGGAGATGAACGCGTCCTGCCGCAGCCGTTCCCTCTGACATGCCTTCCGCGATCGACTTCTACTTCGACTTCTCCTCGCCCTATGGCTATGTCGCCTCGGAGAAGATCGAGGCCCTTGCAGCGAAGCACGCCCGCAGCGTGGAATGGCATCCCATGCTGCTCGGAGTCGCGTTCAAGCAGACGGGCGGCGTTCCTCTGACGGAGGTGCCGCTCAAGGGCGATTACTCGAAGCGCGACATGGCGCGCAGCGCGAAGTTTCACGGCGTCGACGGATTCCGGATGCCTTCGACCTTCCCGATTGCCACTCAGGCGCCGGCTCGCATCGCACTGTGGGCGCGCGAGCGCGACCGCGCGCTCGCGCCGAGGATCATTCATTCGCTTTACCGCGCTTTCTTCGTCGACGACATCGACATCTCGACGCCCGACGCTGCTGCGGCCATCGCGGCGAGCTGCGGGGTCGAGGCTGCCTCCGCGCGGGCTGCAGTCGACGATCCCGCAATCAAGGACGCGCTCCGACGTGAAAACGAGCAGGCGATCGCTCGCGGCGTCTTCGGCTCGCCCTTCGTGATCGTCGACGGCGAGCCGTTCTGGGGCGTGGACCACTTCGACCAGGTCGATCGCTGGCTCGCCACCGGCGGATGGTGAAGCCCGAATACACGCTCTACTGCTTCGCGCAGTCGGGCAACGCGTACAAGCCCGCGCTGATGCTCGCGCTGGCCGGCGCCGACTGGGTGCCGCGTTTTGTCGATTACTTCGTTGGCGAGACGCGCACGCCAGCCTACCGCGCGATCAACGTGATGGGCGAGGCGCCCATCCTCGAGCACAAAGGCATGCGGCTCACCCAGTCGGGCGTCATTCTCGACTATCTGGCCGAGACGCTCGGGCAGTTCGGCGCGCGCGATGCCGCCGAGCGGCGCGAGATACTGCGCTGGCTGCTGTGGGACAACCACAAGCTCACCAGCTACACGGCGACCTACCGATTCATGCGTGTGTTCACGAAAGATCCGGATCCCGCCGTGCTCAAGGTCTTCCAGGCGCGCGCCGAAACGGCGTGGGGCATCCTCGATGCGCACCTTGCCGGACGCAACTACGTCGTCGACGACCGGCTGACCATCGCCGATCTCTCGTTGTGTGGATATCTCTTCTGGCCCGAGGAGATCGGCGTGGACTGGGCACAATATCCGCACATACGCGACTGGCTTGCACGCATCCGCGGCGAACCGCGCTGGGTCCACCCGTACGAGCTGATGCCGGGTCATCCACGGCCTTCGTGAGCGAGCACAAGATGCCGGCGATCGAAACGCGCCTCGATCCACGCGACCCGACCTTCGCGGCCAACCGCGACGCGCTCGCGGCGCTGGTGGCCGATCTCGACGCCCGCGTACGCGAGATCGAGCTTGGCGGGGGGGCGGCGGCGCGCACCCGGCACGCGGGTCGCGGTAAGCTCCTGCCGCGCGATCGTGTGCGCGCCTTGATCGATCCGGGCTCGCCCTTCCTCGAGTTGTCGCAGCTCGCCGCCTATGGCATGTACGAAGACAACATCGCCGCCGCGGGCATCATCACTGGTATCGGACGCGTGTTTGGCCGCGAATGCGTCATCGTTTGCAACGACGCAACGGTCAAAGGCGGCACCTACTACCCGATGACCGTCAAGAAGCACCTGCGCGCCCAGGACATCGCGCGCGAGAACAGCCTGCCCTGCATCTATCTCGTCGACTCCGGCGGCGCAAACCTCCCGAACCAGACCGAGGTCTTTCCGGACCGCGATCACTTCGGCCGCATTTTCTACAACCAGGCGACGATGTCGGCCGCGGGCATCCCGCAGATCGCGGTGGTCATGGGATCGTGCACGGCTGGCGGCGCCTACGTGCCGGCGATGGCGGACGAGTCGATCATCGTCAAGGATCAGGGAACGATCTTTCTCGCCGGACCGCCGCTCGTGAAAGCCGCCACCGGCGAGATCGTGAGCGCCGAGGAGCTTGGCGGTGCTGACGTGCACACGCGAATCTCCGGCGTGGCCGACCACTACGCGCTCAGCGATCATCACGCGCTCGCGATCGCGAGGCGCATCGTCGCCGACCTCAATCGGCCGAAGACGATGACGCTCGAGGTCGCCGAGCCACGTGAGCCGCTGTACCCCGCCGACGAGATTTACGGCGTCATCAACGCGGACATCCGCAAGCCCTACGACGTGCGCGAGGTGATCGCGCGCCTCGTCGACGCGAGCGAGTTGGACGAGTTCAAGGCCCGCTACGGCACGACGCTTGTCACGGGCTTCGCGCGGCTGTGGGGCTATCCGGTGGGCGTCGTCGCCAACAACGGCGTTCTCTACTCGGAATCGGCTCAGAAGGGCGCGCATTTCATCGAGCTTTGCGCGCAGCGCGGCATCCCGCTCGTGTTCCTGCAGAACATCACCGGCTTCATGGTGGGGAAGAAATACGAGGCGGGCGGGATCGCCAAGGACGGCGCCAAGATGGTGGCCGCGGTTTCCTGCGCGAAGGTGCCGAAATTCACCGTGATCATCGGCGGCTCCTATGGCGCGGGCAACTACGGCATGTGCGGACGCGCCTTCGGTCCGCGCTTCCTGTGGATGTGGCCCAACGCGCGCATCTCGGTGATGGGCGGCGAGCAGGCAGCGACCGTCCTGGCGACGATCCGCCGCGACGCGATCGAGGCGACGGGCGGTGCGTGGAGCGAAGAGGAGGAAGCGGCTTTCAAGGCGCCGCTCACCGCGCAATATGAGCGCGAAGGTCATCCGTACTACGCGAGCGCGCGATTGTGGGACGACGGCGTGATCGATCCGGCCGAGACGCGCAAGGTGCTCGCGCTCGCGATCTCGGCGGCGCTCAACCAGCCGATCGAGCCGACCCGCTTCGGCGTGTTCAGGATGTAGCCGCCATGAAGACGAAGTCGACAACCCAGCGCAAGGCGGCGAAGACCCGAGCCGAACCGCCTTCGGCCTACGAGACGATCGAGGTCGGCGTGCGCAACGCCATCGCGCTCGTCACCTTGAACCGTCCCGAGGTGCACAACGCCTTCAACGAAACGCTGATCGCGGAGCTTACCGCGGCGCTTAGCGCGCTCGCGCTCGACCGGTCGGTGCGCGCCGTGGTGTTGCTCGGTGCGGGCCAAAGCTTCTGCGCCGGCGCCGATCTCAACTGGATGAAGAAGATGGCGGGGTTCTCGAAAGCCGAGAATCTCGCCGACGCCAGGGCGCTGACGGCAATGCTTGCCACGCTGAACGACATGCCGCAGCCCACGATCGCGCGCGTTCACGGCTCTGCCTTCGGCGGCGGTGTCGGACTCGTCGCGTGCTGCGACGTGGCCATCGGCGCGCACGACGCGACTTTCGCCTTGTCGGAAGCCAAGCTCGGATTGATACCAGCGGCGATCAGCCCCTACGTCATCGAAGCGATCGGCGCGCGCGCGGCGCGCCGCTACTTCCTCTCCGCCGAGCGTTTCACGGCGGCGGAGGCTTTCCGGCTCGGCTTGCTGCACGATCTCGCCGTCCCTGCCGAGCTCGACGCCAAGATCAACGAGTTGCTCGGCTTCCTCGTCACTGCCGGACCGCAGGCTCAAGCGGAGGCGAAGCTTCTCATTCGCGCCGTTGCCCACACGCCCATCGATGGCGCGGTGATCGCCGATACGGCCCGGCGCATCGCTCGCATCCGCGCCACGCCGGAAGCGAGGGAGGGCGTGGCGGCCTTCCTCGCCAAGCGCCGGGCGTCCTGGGTTCCGCGCGGCGAGTGACCCGCAGTCCATGGGCCACTTCGACACCTGGCAGCTCGTTGCGCTCGCAGCAGCGCTCGGCTGGGCGAGCGGCATCCGTCTCTACGCCGTGCTGTTCGTCGTTGGCGCCACCGGTTACCTCGGCTGGTTCGATTTGCCCGAGCATCTTCGCGTACTCTCGCACCCTATGGTGCTGGCCGCGTCGGGCTTCATGCTGTTCGCGGAATTCTTCGCCGATAAGGTTCCGGGATTCGACACCGTGTGGGACCTGGTGCACACCCTCGTGCGCATCCCGGCGGGCGCCGCGCTCGCCGCCGCGGTGTTCGGCGATTCTCCACCGGCATGGACGCTGACCGCCGCCATCCTCGGCGGAACGCTCGCCGCCGGCAGCCACTTCACCAAGGCGGGCGCGCGCATGCTCATCAACACTTCGCCCGAGCCGTTTTCGAACTGGGCTGCTTCATTCGGCGAGGATCTGCTCGTCGGCGTGGTGATCTATTTCGCGCTTGCGCATCCGATCGCGGCGCTCGCCGTCGTGGCCGTGCTCACCGCGATTTCGATCTCGCTCCTGCCGAAGCTGTGGCGCTTCGTGCGTGCGATCGTGGAGCGCATCGAGCGCGTTCTTACCGGCGGGCATGGGCACAGCCGCGCCACGTCGCAAAAGCACGGCGATGTTTGACAAGATCCTGATCGCCAATCGCGGCGAGATCGCCTGCCGCGTCGCGCGCACGGCGCGGAAGATGGGGATTCGCACCGTCGCGGTGTATTCCGATGTCGATGTTCGTGCGCTCCACGTGTCGATGTGCGACGAGGCGTATCGGCTGGGCCCTGCGGCGCCTCGCGAGAGCTATCTCAATGGCGAGGCGATCATCGCGACCGCGAAAGCGGCTCGCGCCGAAGCGATCCATCCCGGCTACGGATTCCTGTCCGAGAACGAAGCCTTTGCGGCCGCGGTCGCCGCCGCCGGCATGGTGTTCATCGGCCCGCCGCCCGCCGCGATCCGCGCCATGGGTTCGAAGTCGGAGTCCAAACGGATCATGGGCAAAGCCGGCGTTCCGCTGGTCCCCGGTTATCACGGCGACGATCAGGGCGATGCCGTCCTCGGGCGAGAAGCCCTGGCAATCGGCTATCCCGTGCTGATCAAGGCGTCGGCAGGCGGCGGCGGCAAGGGCATGCGAGTGGTCGAGCGCCGCGAGGACTTCGACTCCGCCCTCGCTTCGGCGCGGCGCGAAGCGAAATCGAGCTTCGGCGACGGCGCGATGCTCATCGAAAAGTACCTCACTGCCCCGAGGCACATCGAGATGCAAGTCTTCGCCGACGCGCACGGCGACTGCATCCACCTTTTCGAGCGCGATTGCTCGGTGCAGCGGCGGCATCAGAAGATCGTCGAAGAAGCGCCGGCGCCGGGCATGACGGCCAAGCGCCGCAGCGACATGGGAGCGGCGGCGGTTGCGTCAGCGAGGGCGATCGGCTACGTCGGTGCCGGCACGGTGGAGTTCATCGTGGAGGACGCGCTCGACCCAAGGAGCCCCTTTTACTTCATGGAGATGAACACGCGGCTGCAGGTCGAGCATCCGGTGACCGAAATGATCACCGGGCTCGATCTCGTCGAGTGGCAGCTGCGCGTCGCGGCCGGCGAGCCGCTGCCGCTTGCGCAGAACGAGATCGAGATGAACGGGCACGCCATCGAAGCGCGCATCTACGCCGAGGATCCGGAACGAGGCTTCCTGCCTTCGATCGGCCGCATCGCGCACCTGCGCGCGCCGGAAGCGTCAGGCGACGTGCGCATCGACACCGGCGTGCGCGCGGGCGACGAGATCACCCGATACTACGATCCGATGATCGCCAAGCTGATCGCGCACGGCGCCGATCGCGACGCGGCGCGGCGCCGGCTCGCCGCCGCGCTCTCCGACTACGAGATCGTCGGTGTCGCCACCAACGTCGCTTTCCTGCAGCGGCTGATTGCACACGAGTCCTTCGCCGAAGCGCACATCGACACCGGCCTCATCGCTCGTCACCACGCAGCCCTCTTTCCCGCGGCGACCCCGCCCTCTGACTCGATCCTCGCCGTCGCCGCGCTGGCCGAGCTCGCTCGATTGCACGATGCCGCAGAGGTACGCGCGCGATCGTCGACCGATCGATATTCGCCGTGGCACGCCATCGATACCTGGTGGCTCAACACGCGCGATCACACGATCGATCTCGCTTTCGAGAGCGACGGGGCCGTTCATCCGGTTAGCGTCGCGACGACTGGCGCTACACTTACCGTGAGCATCGATGGACGCGCTCGACGGGCGTCGATCGATGACGATGGCGCGAATCTCATCGTCCGGTACGATGGTGCGAGCTTCCGCGCGACGGTGGTGTCGCTCGGCGGGGAGCGCCACGTGTTCTGCGGCGGAGAGGCGCGCCGGCTGAGACTGCTCGATCCTCTTGCGCACGTCGGAGAAGCGGAGACCCACGCCGGGCATCTCGCCGCGCCCATGTCCGGCACCGTGGTCTCGGTGCTGGTGAAGCCCGGCGATGCAGTCGCCAAGGGAGCGCCGTTACTCATCCTCGAGGCGATGAAGATGGAGCACACCATCGCCGCGCCGGCGGACGGGATCGTGAGTGCAGTGAACTACCGCACCGGCGATCAGGTGCAGGAGGGGGCCGACCTGGTCGACCTCGACGAGGGCACTCGCGCTTAAATTCGCCGCGTGAATCTTCTCTTCCATACCGCGGGCGGGAACGCTGCCGTCTGGCTCGAAGCCTTGTCGCGTGCTCTGCCGGAGGCGAACATCGCCGCGTGGCCGCAAACGACGGCCCGTCCGGCCGACTACGCCATCGTGTGGAAACCGCCGCAGGAGCTGCTCGGTGCGCTCGGCCAGGTGAAAGCCGTATTCAACCTTGGCGCCGGTGTTGACGCGGTCGCAGAGACTCCGGCACTGTCTCGTGACGTGCCGCTCATCCGGCTCGAAGATGCGGGCATGGCGGAGCAGATGGTCGAGTACGCTTGTTACGCCGTGCTGCGCTGTTACCGCGAGATCGACGCTTACGCAGAGCAGCAGCGGGCAGGACTCTGGCGGCAACGGCGACGTATTGACAAGCGAAGCTTCGGCGTCGGCATCCTCGGTCTCGGCGTCATGGGTGTCGCGGTGGCGCGGGCGCTCGCTCGGTTCGGCTTTCCGCTCTTGGCCTGGAGCCGGGGGCGCAAGGCGATCGACGGCGTGACGAGCTACGCCGGACCGGGCGAGCTGGACGCAGTGCTCGGCGAGGCGCAAGTCCTCATCTGCCTCCTGCCTTCGACGCGCGAAACGCGCGGGCTTCTCGATCGCGCACGGTTGTCGCGACTGCCGCGGGGCGCGTGCGTGGTCAACCTCGCGCGGGGCGACATTCTGGTCGACGATGAACTCGTCGCGCTCCTCGACGAGGGACACCTCGCCGCGGCGATCCTCGACGTCTTCCGCGACGAGCCCCTCCCGGCCGCACACGCGTTCTGGCATCATCCGAAGATCACGGTGACGCCGCACGTTTCAGCGGCGACCCTGATCGATGAATCGGTCGAGCAGATTGCAGCCAAGATACGCCGCATGGAAGCGGGCTTGCCGGTCGCCGGCGTCGTCGAGCGCGAGCGTGGTTACTGAGCGGCAACCCGATCGATCCGGCGCGATGCAATGCACGGCGTCGGGCCCGTCGCTGGGCAATCCATGAGCACGAAACTTCCACGCCGCGTGCGCATGGTGGACGTCGGGCCGCGCGACGGTTTGCAGAACGAACCGGTAAACGTCCCGACCGAGATCAAGGTCGGCTTGATCGATCGGTTGAGCGACGCAGGATTCCCCGCGATCGAGGCGACCAGCTTCGTCTCGCCGAAATGGGTGCCGCAGATGGCGGACAACGCGCAGGTGATGGCGGCGATCCGGCGCAAGCCCGGCGTCCGGTATCCCGTGCTCACGCCGAATCTCAAGGGCTTCGAAGCGGCGCTCGCTGCGGGCTGCGACGAGGTCGCGGTGTTCGTGGCAGCGTCGGAGACGTTCTCGAAGAAGAACATCAACTGCTCGATCGCGGAGAGCCTCGAGCGCGCACGGCCGGTGACCGACGCCGCGAAAGCCAGCGGCGTGCACGTGCGCGGCTACATCTCGTGCGTGCTCGGGTGTCCGTACGAAGGCGAGATCGCGCCTGAGCGCGTGCGCGACGTCGCCGCGGCGCTGCGCGCGCTCGGCTGCTACGAGGTTTCGCTCGGAGACACGATCGGCACCGGAACGCCGGGCAAGACGCAGAAGCTCATCGCCACCGTGGCCGAAGCCGTGCCGGTGGCGGAGCAGGGCGGGCATTTTCACGATACCTATGGACAGGCGCTCGCCAATCTCTACGCTGCGCTCGAAATGGGGGTGGCGACCTTCGACAGTTCGGTGGCCGGCCTCGGCGGCTGTCCATTCGCCAAGGGCGCCACGGGCAACGTCGCGAGCGAAGACGTGCTCTACATGCTGCAGGGACTCGACATCGAAACCGGTGTCGACATGATGCGCCTGCGCATGGCCGGGCAGTTCATCTTGGAATTCCTCGGCCGCCCCCCGGTCTCGCGCGTTGCGCGTGCGCTCAACGCCAAGGAGCCGTTGGTGGCGGCCGCACGATGAGCGGCGCGGAGGAGGTCGTCGCTTCACCCTGCATCAAGCTTTGCGTGATCGACGAACCGACCGGGCTGTGCGCCGGCTGCTTCCGCACGCTCGACGAGATCGCCGCCTGGATCGAACTCTCCGCCGTTGCGCGCCGCGCCATACTCGATCAGCTCGCGGGCCGGCGAGCGCTGCACGGCGCCGCCATTGCCCAACGCCAAGCCGCTCATGCCGAGCGCTGACTGGTACTTCGATTTCGTCTCGCCCTTCTCGTACCTGCAGTGCGAGCGTCTGCCCGCGCTCGAGCGCGCGGTGCGCGTGCATTACAAGCCGGTGCTGTTCGCGGGTGTGCTCAATGCGCACGGGCACAAGGGCCCGGCGGAGATTCCGGCAAAGCGGCGGTTCACGTATCGCTTCGTCGTGTGGCAGGCGAAGAAGCTCGGGATCGAGCTCAAGTTTCCCGCCGTGCACCCGTTCAACCCGCTGCCGTTGCTGCGCCTTGCCATCGTGGCCGACTGCGAGCCCGAGGCGGTGCGGCGCATCTTCCGTTTCGTATGGCGCGACGGGCGCATCGGCGATCTCCCGATCGAATGGGCCGAGCTGACCGCGGCGCTGGATCTCAGTGACGCCGAGACACGGATTGCCGCGCCGGAGGTCAAGGACGCGCTCAAGCGCAACACCGAGGAGGCAATCGCGCGCGGCGTTTTCGGGGTGCCTACGCTTGCGATTGGCGACGAGTTGTTCTGGGGCGTCGACGCAACGGAGATGGCGGAGGACTTCGTGGCGCGCGGGTGCAGCTTCGCCGATCCGGAGATGGATCGCGTCGCCGCGCTTCCGGTCGGTGCGCAGCGCGACGGGAAGCGGAAGTAACGACGATTGCGGCAGCCGCCGCGCAAGTCACTTGCCTGGCGGCAGCCTCTTCGCACGTACCGCGGCGGTCTGCCGCGTCCGGAAGTCAGCGAGCTTGCGCGCGAGCGCGGCGTCCGTGCGCGCGAGCATCGCAACCGCGAAGAGCGCGGCGTTCGCCGCTCCGGCCTCGCCGATCGCGAAAGTTGCCACCGGCACGCCCTTCGGCATCTGCACCGTCGAGAACAGCGAGTCTTCGCCGCGCAGATACTTCGAAGGCATCGGCACGCCGAGCACGGGCAGCGTCGTCTTGGCGGCAATAATCCCCGCGAGATGCGCGGCGCCTCCGGCCGCGGCTATGATGCAGGCTAGCCCGCGCGATGCCGCGTTCTCGGCATAAGCAAAGGTGTCGTCGGGCATGCGATGCGCGGAAAGCACACGGGCCTCGTGCGCCACGCCGAACTCGGCGAGTTGTTCGACCGCGTGGCGCATGATCTCCCAGTCGCTGTCACTGCCCATCACGATGCCGACCTGTGGCGCTTTTTCCATTCTAGGCACGACGCTCCCCCGGTTCGCTCCGGCGAGGCGCGATTCTATCATCGCCGAGGCGGCGACCGCCGCGTGCGCTCGCTTCGAAGAGGCGCCGGTCGTGAGCGATAATATCGAGGATGCGCGCACGATCCACGTCGAAACCCTTAATTTGCGCTGCGCCGATCGCGCTCGCGAGCCTCGTCGCGCTCTCGGCGCGCGGTCAACCCACCGATGCCGATTTCCTCGCCGCGCGCGATGCCTACCGCGCAGGCGATGCCGTGCGCCTCGAGCGAATCGCGCCGCTGCTCAAGGGACACCTGCTCGAGCCCTACGTCGCGTACTGGCGCCTGAAGCTCAAGCTCGACGACGCCGATCCTGCCGCAGTGCGCGCGTTCCTCGAGCACTACGCGGACATGCCGCTCGCCGATCGGCTGCGCGGCGAATGGCTCAAGTCCCTCGCCCGGCGCAGCGAGTGGAAAGAATTCGGCGATACGTACGTAAAGCGTGCGGACGAGGACGTGGAGCTGGCCTGTTATGCCGTGCAGTGGCGGCGACAGCACGAAGGCGACGCGGCACTCGAGGACGTCCGCGGCTTCTGGTTCAGCGGGCAGGAGCAGCCCGAGTCGTGCCGTCCGGTGTTCGCGGCACTGCTCGCGAGTGGGAAGCTCACGTCGTACGACATCTGGACCCGCTTCCGCCTGGCGCACGAAGCAGGCAATTATCGGCTCGCGGCAAGGGTCGCCGCGGAGCTTCCGGTCGGCGAGCGGCCCGGACCGAAGGAGTTCGATCGCATCGATCGCAATCCGCGCGCGGCCCTCACGAAGGGCGAGTTTCGTCTTTCCGCGGCATTCGGGCGAGAGCTCGCGCTCTACACGCTCGATCGTGTCGCGGCGAGCGACGCCGCGGCGGCGCGCGAGGCGTGGCTCGCCTTGCGCTCGCGTCTGCCCGAACGCGAGCGCGACTACGGCAACCTGCTCGTAGCCTTTGCCGCCGCGCGCCAGCTCCTGCCTGCCGCCAACGAGTGGTATCGCGAAACCGGGGGTGCGCCTACCGATCCGGTGCAGCGCGCGTGGCGGGTGCGCTCCGCGTTGCGGGCGAGTTCATGGAACGATGTCGCCCGCGCGATCGACGCCATGCCCGAGGACGAAGCGCAGGAGGCGACATGGCGCTACTGGAAGGCGCGTGCGCTTGCGGCCACCGGACACGTCGACGACGCGACCCGGCTCTACGGCGGGCTCGCCACCGAACAGCATTTCTACGGGTTTCTCGCGGCCGAGGCGCTGGGCGCGAGCATCGTTCCGCAGAGCGAACCGCTGAAGTTGGATACGGAGGCGTTGACCGCATTCGGCTCGCGCCCGGCGGTGCAGCGTGTCGTCAAGCTCTCTTCCCTCGACCTCCGGCCTGAGGGGCATCGCGAATGGCTCAGCATCGTGCGCGGGCTCGACGACGAGGGCCTGCTCCTTGCCGCCGAGTTCGCTCGGCGCAACGGGCTCTACGACCGCTCGATCAACACCGCAGAGCGCACGCGGCAGCGCCACGATTTTTCGCTGCGCTATCCAACGCCCTATCAGACGGAGATCGACGAGGCGGCGCAAAGGTACGGCCTCGATCCCGCCATCGTGTACGGGTTGGTGCGGCAGGAAAGCCGCTTCGTGTCCGACATCGTTTCTGCGGCCGGCGCCGTCGGGCTGATGCAACTCATGACCTCCACCGCGCGCTGGGTCGCCAAGCGGAGCGGCCGCACCGATCAGGGCGCGCTCAAGCTCGACGATCCCGCAGTTAACGTAGAGATCGGCGCGTATTACCTGCGCTACGTCATGGACCGCTTTGGCGGTCTGCCGGTGCTCGCGGCCGCGGCGTATAATGCCGGCCCGGGTCGGGCGCAGTCATGGCGTGGCGCGGCGCCGCTGGAAGGCGCGGTGTACATCGAGACCATTCCGTTCAACGAGACCCGGGACTACGCCAAGAAAGTGCTTGCCAACGCGATGTTCTACCAGGCACGGCTCGGTCTGCCGTACGTCGCCTTGCGGGATCGGCTCGGCATCGTCGCAGCGCGCGGAGCGCCGCTCGAAGGAGGCGCCGCCGCCTTTGTCGGCGATGTCGCGACGCAGCCCGCCGATCGCGCCAACACGGCGCCGTGAGTCCTCCCACGATTCTCGTTCTGGGCGGCAGCGGCTTCGTCGGCCGCCATGTCGTCGGAAGGCTCGTCGCCTCGGGGTGGCGCGTGGTAGTACCGACGCGCCGCCGCGAATCAGCGAAACACTTGTTGTTGCTGCCGACGGTGGACGTCATCGAAGCGAACATCCACGATCCGTCGGAGTTGCGGCAGCTCGCGGGTGGCGTTGCGGCGGCGATCAACCTGGTCGGCATACTGAACGAGACGCGCCGCGGCGACTTCGCCAAGGTGCACGTCGAGCTTACCCGGAAGACGGTCGCTGCCTGCCGCGAGGCTGGCGTTCCACGCCTGCTGCACATGAGCGCGCTCAACGCGAGCCCCGAAGGTCCGAGCCGTTACCTGCGCAGCAAGGGAGAAGCCGAGGGCATCGTCGCAGCGTCCGGTCTCGCCTGGACGATCTTCCGGCCGTCGGTCATCTTCGGGCGGGAAGACTCGTTTCTCAACATGTTCGCGCGTCTCCAACAGCTGCTGCCGATCCTGGCGCTTGCCTGTCCGGAGGCAGAGTTCCAGCCGGTCTACGTGGGCGACGTCGGGCGGGCTTTCCTGTTCGCGCTTGACGACGACCGCACGCACGGCGAGCGCTACAACCTGTGCGGACCGAAGGTGTACAAGCTGCGCGAACTCGTCGCCTATGCCGGCGAGCTGTCGGGACGCCACCGCCCCATTCTGCCGCTGGGTCCGGGTCTGTCGAAGCTGCAGGCGACGATGCTCGAATTCCTGCCGGGCAAGCTGATGAGCCGCGACAACCTTGCGTCGATGCAACTGCCGAACGTATGTGCCGGCGGATTCCCCTCGCTCTTCGGCTTCGAGCCGACGGCGCTGGAGGCGATCGCACCCGAATATCTGGCACCGACGTTGCGCGATCGCTTCGCGGACTTCCGCACGCGCCGAAGCCGTTGAGTCCCTTGCTGCTCGTTCGCGCGGCTCGGACGCGATGACGCCCGATGAGAGGACGCGCGCAGTGAATATTTACCGAGTCGGCGGCTCGGTGCGCGACGAGTTGCTCGGTCGTGCCGTCGCCGATCGCGATTACGTCGTGGTCGGAACGACGCCGGAGGAAATGCTGGCGCAGGGCTTCCGTCCGGTGGGCCGCGAGTTCCCCGTCTTCCTGCACCCCGCTACGCACGAGGAGTACGCGCTCGCGCGTACCGAGCGCAAGCAGGGGCGCGGTCATCGCGGGTTCACGTTTCACGCCGCTCCGGACGTGACGCTGGAGCAGGATCTCGCGCGCCGCGATCTGACGATCAACGCCATGGCGCGCGACGCGGAGGGCAGGCTGATCGACCCCTACGGCGGCGCGGCCGACCTCGAGCGGGGCGTGTTGCGCCACGTGGGTCCCGCCTTCGTCGAGGATCCGTTGCGCGTCCTGCGCGTGGCTCGCTTCGCGGCGCGCTTCGGCTTCACGGTGGCGCCCGAGACGGAGGCGCTCCTCGAGCGCATCGCCGCGAGCGGCGAGCTCGCAACGCTGACGCCTGAGCGCGTATGGCGCGAGCTCGCCACCGCGCTGATGGAAGCGCGCCCGTCGCGATTCTTCTCGCTGCTGCATCGCTGTGGAGCTCTGGCGCAGCTGTTGCCCGAGGTCGATCGAGCGTTTCCCGCTCGCTCACGCCGGTCCGCTCGTTCGGACACCGAATCGCACATGCCCCTGCTCCGTGCCCTCGACGCTGCGGCTGCGGCGGGCGACGCACTTGCAGTGAGCTACGCCGTGCTCGCCGGCGATCTGGGCGCGCCCGGGGCCGCAAAGGGTCGAACGAACTCGGCGCGAAGCCTGCGGCTGGCCGCTGCGGTGAATCGTCGGCTGAAGACGCCTGCGGAGTGTTCAGCGCTCGCGCTGCTCTTGGCGCGGCACGGCGCCAAGCTCGAGCGCGCGCGGGAGCTTCGCGCCGCGGAACTGCTGGATCTGCTGCTCGCGGTCGACGCGTTGCGCCGCCCGGCGCGTCTCGAGCAATTGCTGCGCGCGTGCGTCCTGGTCTGGTCGGCTCGAACGCGCCGCGCCGAGGCGGACTTTCCGCCTTCAGCGTACCTGCGTTCTGCGCTGCAGGTGCTACGGAGCGTCAATGCCTCGGCGATTGCTGCGAAGGCAGCCCCACGCGAGACCTTGGGGAAGCGGCTGCGCGCGGCACGTCTGCAGGCATTGCAGCAGTGGCTCAAAAGAAGTGGGTGATGCCGAACACCGTGCCGCTCGGTCTGGCGCCCAGCGCGCTCGGATAATCGTTGATGTTGAAGGTGTAGCCCGCGTTCGCGCGATTGTTGATTCGCACGTAGCCTGCGTACAGGAGCGTTCGCAAGGATAGCGGGTAGCTGTACGAGATCTCCCATTGATCGCATCCCGTGTCGGCCCCTTTCACGACGAAGCCTACGCCCGTTCCGTCGGGGGCGCTGCCTCCGCCGTTGCTTGCGCGGCCCCAGAACGCGTAGAGGCTCCCGCCGCCGATGGGCACCGTCGCGGATACCGCCCAGAAATCGCGTATGAGCGACCCGGCCAGCGTGCCGTAGCTGAGGCGCTCGTAGACGCCGCCGATGCGCAACCCCGGTGAGGCGAAGAGGCTGCCGATGTCGTATGCGGCGGCGATCGACAGCGCGTGATCGTTCTGGTCGGCCGTGCGCACCTGATTGTTGTACTCGTAAGCGACGCCAAGATCGAGCGGTCCGTTGCTGTAGAAGGCGCCGGCACTCCACACTTTCGCGTGCCGCATCTCGGAAGCGTGATCGCCGTTGTCGCCGCCGTTGGCGTTGCCCGAGGAGTCTCGAGTTGAGTACTGAAGCTCGCCGATGAAACCGTTGAGCGGTGGCGTCTCGTAACGGAGCGAATTTCCCAGGCGCGCATCGAACCCGCCCTGCGATTTAGGCAACGGTCCCTGCGCCCACACGGCCGCGGTCGAGAGAATCGACGTGGTGAGCGTGGGCGCGTTGCCGAAGATGGGCAGCATGTCGTCGTAGGGTGTAAGGAACTTGCCGGCCTTCAGTGTGCCCCAGTCGCCCTGCAACCCGAGAAAGGTCTCGCGGCTCGCGAGCCCGGAGTTCGGGCCGTTGCCGGTGTCCCCCTGAATGCTCGACTCGAGCTGGAAGATCGCCACTTGTCCGCCGCCGAGGTACTCGCTGCCGCGTACGCCGAAGCGCGAGGAATTGCTGCTTACCCGCATGACGGTCGGATTGATTATCTGGCTCGCCGGATCGGTGCCCGTGCAGTTGCTGGTGGCCGGCGGCGAGACCGCCGAGGCGCAGGTTGCACCGGTGACCCACTCGACGTCGAGATTCAGGCTGCCGTAGAGCGTTACCTTGGCGAGCTGCGCCTGCGCGGCAAGCGGCGAGCAGGCAATGCAAGCCAGGGCCAGGGCGACGAACTTCGCGTTCATCTACAGGTAGTAGGCCGTGGCGGTCATCACGCGCGCGGCCAGGCGCATCAGCATGCGCGCCGGCCACGGCAGTTCGCTCCCCCCTGCGTCACGCGCCGCAGCGCCGTGCCGCGCCTCGTCATCGCGCATCGCCGCGACGATGGCGCGGCTTCTTGCATCGCCGGGCGGCAGCCGGTCGATGTGTCCAGTCAGATGCTCCTCGACCTGCCGCTCGGTCTCGACCACGAAACCGAGGTTGGTCCGATCGCCGGTGATCCCGGCCGCGAGCCCGATCGCGAACGAGCCTGCGTACCAGAGCGGATTCGCGAAGCTCGTCCGGGCATTGAGCTCCGCCAATCGCTGCTGCGTCCACGCGAGATGGTCTTCCTCCTCGCGAGCCGCATCCGCCAGCCGGCGCCGGGTGGCCGGGTCGCGGGCGCTAAGCGACTGCGCGTGATAAAGCGCCTGGGCGCAGATCTCCCCGGTGTGATTCACCCGCATGAGGCCCGCCGCGTGCCGGCGATCGGCTTCACTCAGCTCGGTCTCGGGCCGTGCGGCGGCGGGATTGGGCCGCGCGCTCGTCACGGTACCGGTCACCGTGCGCAGGGCACGGTCGAAGCCGAGGATCAGCTCGTCGGTCACGCGGGCGAAGCGAGCCGGAACTCGCGGCGGAAGTTCGGCATGAATTGCATTGTGTCGCAAGCGCAAAAAAATCGGGCGTCCATCGGACGCCCGGATGATCACTTCAAACCCAGCTAAACCACTCTAAGCCTGGGACGTGCTCACTTGCAACCGGTTAGAAGAAGTGCACCATGCCCAGCACGAAGCCGGCCGGCTTGCCGTTGCTGCAGTTGTCGCTGCCCCAGGCGCAGGTGCTGATCGCGTACGAGTTGATGTTGAACGTGGTCGGGTTGTAGTGATCGTTATCGATCTTCACGTAGCCCGTGTACAGCAGGGTGCGCGGCGACAGGCTGTAGCTGTACGTGATTTCCCACTGCTTCGTGCCCGTATCCGAGCCGTGGACCACATAGCCGACCGTCTCGCCGTCGACTGCGCCGCCTCCGCCATTGCCCGCCTTGCCGTAGAAGGCGTAGAACTTGCCGCCGCCTACCGCCACGGTGCCGGAGACGCCCCAGAAGTTGCGCGTCAGGTCGCCGCTCGGGGTGTCGTAATGGGTCTTTTCGTACACGGCACCGATTTTCAGGCCGAAGCCCTGCCAGATCGTGCCGAAGTCATACGCACCCGTGATCGTGTAGTCGTAGTCGTCGGCGTTGAAGTAGCAGGGCGCGGCCGCCGAGCAGCCGACGTAGCCCGCATACCCGGGGGCGGTGTTGGCCGTGATCGCGTATTGCCGGACCTTCCGGTTCCACTCGCCAGAGACCCCGGCTTGCAGCGGTCCGTTGGAGTAGATGAGGTTGGCGCCCCACACGTAGGCATGCCGGGTGTTCGAGGCATGATCGCCGTTGTCGCCGCCGTACGGGGTCTGCGTCGTGTTGCCCGAATCGTCGCGCGTCGACAGCTGGACCGCCGCGGTGAAGCCGCTCCAGTTCGGAGTGTCGTAGCGGAGGTTGTTGCCGGTGCGCGCATCCCAACCGCCCGCACCCTTGCTCAAGTTGCCTTGCGCCCATACGTCCGCGGTTGACAGGATGGAAGTCGTCAACGTCGGTGCGTTACCGAAGATCGGGTGCAGGTCGTCTTGCGGCATCAGGAACTTGCCCACGGTGAACCGGCCCCAGCTTCCCTGCAGTCCGACGAAGGTTTCGCGGCTGGCGATGCCGGAAGCGGAACTGTTACCCGAATCCCAATTTACGTTCGATTCGAGCTGGAAGATCGCGTTCAGCCCGCCGCCCAGGCTCTCCGTGCCTCGCATGCCGAAACGCGAGGAGTTGCTGCTCAGGCGCACCACCGACGGGTTCTTGGTGTTGCGGTTGTCGTCGGCGCTCCCATTCGCGCAGTTGGTAATGATGTTGTTGCCCGGAACCGCGCCGGAGACGGTGCCGCTGTTGCCCTGCGCCGTGGGCGACGCACAGGTTTGGCCATTCACCCACTCGAGATCGACGTTCGCGCGCCCGTAGAGCGTTACGTTCGCGGTTTGCGCCTGTGCGGCCAGCGGCAGCGCAAATGCGCTGGCGACGCCAAGAGCGACGAGCTTCTTATTCATGGAAATTTCTCCTCTAACGAAAAATTGGCAAGGAAACTACGCTTGCGCCTGCCATCGGAACCTTCTCAGGAGTAGCGAGAAGTTGTGGTCATTGTGCCAAAGGGGCCAATCCATTGCCAAGCTAAAACCTCCAGGGCAAAAAAAGGCCCGGGAAGCCTGTTGTTTAATTGCAACAAGCATGCCGTTTTCCCGAAGCACGGTACCGGGGGCTGCGCCGAGTATAATTCTCCCCAGGGGGCGCTCTTGGGGGAGGGCGCCGGACGCGGGCGAAAAATGAGTGCTGAGAAAGGCTTGCCGAACGCGCGTCGGCGCATTGTCTATGCGCGTGTGGCTGCTTTCGCGAAATGATGGCGTTGAGTGAGCTGGCTCGCCAAGGGTTGCCAACTGCGTTAGCCGCAGCGGTTTCCTGGATGGTATTGGCCGTCCTCATGCGATACGCGGACCGCCTGCCCCAGGATCGACCCAACGACCGCTCGCTGCATGCGGGTGCGATTCCTCGCGGTGCCGGGCTCGCCATATGGGCCGGCTGGCTCGTCGCAGCGATCTGGACGGCCACAGCAAAGCCATGGCTTGTTCCCCTCCTGGCCGTGATCGCAGTATCGCTATGGGACGATCGGCGCGGCGTGCCGGTTGCGGTGCGCCTCGCAGTGCATACGGGTGCGGCAGCGTTGTGGCTGTGGCTCGCACAGCCGAACATTCATCCGCTCGCGGCCGTCATCGCCGTCGTCTGGATGGCCAATCTTTACAACTTCATGGATGGCAGCGACGGTCTCGCTGGAGCGATGACGATCGTCGGCTTCGGCGCGTATGCCGCGGCCGCGGTGAATGCAGGGGCCGCCGATGGCGCGCTGTTCCTCGCTCTGGCCGGGGCGGCTGCGCCGTTTCTCCTGCAAAACGCGCCGCCGGCGCGCATATTTCTCGGCGATGTCGGCGCCGTGCCTCTGGGTTTTCTCGCCGGTACATTCGGGATCGCCGGTTACAGCAGCGGATGGTGGCCGCTGTGGTTTCCGCTCCTCGTTTTCCTGCCGTTCATCGCCGACGCGAGCCTTACGCTTCTCTATCGATTGCTGCGTCGGGCGCGGGTCTGGGAACCGCATCGGGAGCATTTCTACCAGCGCCTCGTGCGACTGGGGTGGGGGCATGCCGGGACGCTCAAGCTCTATGGTTTGCTGATGTTGGGCAGCGCGGGATCGGCGGTCGCCGCCGTCGTCTGGGCACCCGATCTCGGTCCATGGCTCACAGTCGGCTGGACCGCTGTTCTGGCGGTCCTTTACGTGTCCATCGATTATCGTTGGCGACGCCGGCATAATCATAATCAAGGAATTGATGAAAGTAAGTGCTAACACACGGGTCTGGTTGGCGTTCGGCCACGACGTCTGCGCCGCCGCGGCGGCTTGGGTCGGCTTGTACTGGCTGCGCTTCAACCTTGATCTGCATGAACCGCAGCTTACGGACATGTGGCGAACGCTGGCGTGGGTACTCCCGCTTCAGGCAGCGGTCTTCCTGGTCTTCGGCTTGTACCGGGGACTTTGGCGCTTCGCGAGCCTCCCCGACCAGCAACGCATCGTTCTCGCGGCCGGCGACGGCGCGGTCGCGATCCCCGTGGTGCTCGTGATGCTCCGGTTCACGACGGTCGTGCCGCGCAGCGTGCTGATCCTCTACCCGCTGGTGCTGATCTCGCTCATGGCAGGCAGTCGCTTCGCGTATCGCGTGTGGAAGGAGCACCGGCTCTACAGTCCGCTCGTGGCCCTCGGGGAGCCGGTCCTGATCGTGGGAGCGGGCGAAGCAGGCGCGTTGCTTACCAGGGAGCTCGCGCAAAGCCGGCAGTGGCGGGTCGTTGGGCTCCTCGATGACGATTCCGCCAAGCATGGGCGCCTCCTTCGCAACACCCGCGTGCTGGGGCCGATCGCGGCCCTGCCGGTGCACGTCGAGCGCTTCGGCGTGCGCACGGTCATCATCGCCTTGCCATCGGCGGCGCCCGGTGTACGGCGTCGCGTCGCGGAGGTTTGCGCAGCGGCGGGTGTTGAGGCGTTGACGGTTCCGTCGTACGAGGACCTGATCAGCGGCCGCTCTCAGGTGACGACGATCCGCCACGTCGAGCTGGACGACCTGCTTGGACGCGATCCGGTAGTGCTCGACAGCGCAGGCTTGCGCGAATGGCTGGGCGGTCGGATCGTGATGATCACCGGAGCTGGCGGCTCGATCGGAGCGGAGCTGTGCCGACAGATCGCGCGCTACCGCCCGCGGCGGCTGGTTCTGCTCGAGCTTTCCGAATACGCGCTCTATCAGGTACAGCAGGTGCTGCTCGACGAGTTTCCCGGATTGCCGCTCACCACGATCGTCGGTGACGCCAAGCATACGACCCTCGTCGACCAGCTGCTTGCCCGGGAGCGGCCCTCGGTCGTGTTTCACGCGGCTGCTTACAAGCACGTGCCGCTCATGGAGGAGAACAATGCCTGGCAGGCGGTGCGTAACAACGCCTACGGGACATGGGTGCTGGCGCGCGCCGCAGTGGCGGCCCGAGTCGAAAAATTCGTGCTCGTTTCCACCGACAAAGCGGTCAACCCCAGCAATGTGATGGGCGCATCGAAGCGGCTGGCAGAAATGGTGTGCCAGAGCCTGCAAAACGGCACCACCCAGTTCGTGATCGTGCGCTTCGGCAATGTGTTTGGAAGCGCCGGCAGCGTGATTCCGCGCTTCCGCGAGCAGATCGCGCGCGGCGGCCCCGTGACTGTGACTCACCCGGAGATCACGCGCTATTTCATGTCCCTGTCGGAGGCGACGCAGCTGTTGCTGCAGGCGGGGCTCATGGGTAAAGGCGGAGAAGTGCTCGCGCTCGACATGGGCGAGCCGGTCAGGATCGTCGACCTCGCGCGCGACATGATCCGGCTCTCCGGAGCCGACCCCGATCGGATTCCGATCGTCTTCACGGGGCTGCGCCCCGGCGAGAAGCTCTACGAGGAGCCGCTCGCCTCCGAGGAGACGACCCTCGCCACGCCGCACCCGAAGCTATTCATCGCGCAGGCTCGCTGCGGAGGGCGCGACGGCGTCGAGCAGATGGTGGCGTCGCTCGAGCGCGACCGCCCGGCGACCGACGCCGAAGTACGCGCTTCGCTGAAGTCGTGGGTCCCGGAGTACGCTCCTCCAGGGGACGTGGCGCCCGTGCCCGCCGCGGAACCGGTACCGCTGCGCGCACGGCGTGTGAGGGGAGCGGGCTAGGGGCCGTTAACAGGCCCGAACTAGCCACGACGGGTAACGCCTAGATCCTCGATCGCCGCCCAGACGTCATCAACTGCAACCGCATCCATGCACCTCGGGTGCGGGCACTCAGCGAGGGTGCGGGCACAGCGCCGCACCCAGGCGACCTCGCGCTTGAATAGCTGGCGCTGATCGCGGCATGGAAACGGGTCGACGATGACTGCGCGATAGGGCGCGTTGCGCCAGAAATCGCCTGCGCCCGTGAGCGTCGCCGAGCCGGGGCCGAAGATCGTGATAGTGGGGCTGCCAACGACACGACCGAGGTGCGAGATGCCCGTGTCGGGACTCACGAGCAACGAGGCCCCGGCCAGCACGTGCCACAACTGAGGCAAGGTCAACATTGCGGCAACCGAGGAATGGCGCTGCTGCGGGTCGCAAGCACGCACGATCGATTCCTCGCCCGGCCCGGCCGACCACAGCGGCGCGACGCCTTGCGCGGCGAGCCGATCCGCCAGCGCGCCCCATCGCGCCGGGTCCCACTGCTTGAGCGCGCTTGAGGCGCCCACGTGCAGGACCGCATAAGGCGGCGAGGGCGTGATCCGCGCCTGCGCCGGCGGAGCCGGCCAGTCGGCCGGATCGTAGGCTGCGGGCGGCGGCCCGTCGATGAGAGTGGCGACCATATCGCCCCAGGCGCACGGAGCGCTCGCGTAGTGCCGCGATTCGTCCACCGGCCAGCTCTTGTAAGGCGGGCGGTCGCCGGCAAAGGCTACGATCCAGCGGGCATCAAGCGCGAGCGCGAGCCAGCTGAAGCGATTGTCGCCTGGCACCAGCGCCAGATCGAAGCGCCGCTCGCGCCACAACGTGGAATCCGCCGGCGAGCGAGGATCCCACCCGATCGCCCGCAAGCCGTAGGGCGCGAAGGCATAGAGCGACGCATAGGCTTCGGGCAGCGCCATCACCAGTTCAGCTGAGGGATATCGTTCGCGCAGCTTGGCGACGAGCGGAGTAAGCATCAGCGTATCGCCGAGCAAAAGGTGATGCGCGATGAGGATGCGACGCGGATCGAGCGGCGCCGCGCGCCGCCCCGCGGAGGCGAGACGTGCGACACCTGCTCGCGCGACGACGCGCGTGCGGCCGCCGAACCGGCTTCGCCTTTCAACGATAGCGATTGCCATCGGCGGCGCGGCGAAAGACGCTTTCCATCTGATCGAGCATCGTGTCCAGATCGAACTTGCTGTGCACGCGCTCCCGCGCCGACCAGGCGAGTCGGGCGCCCAGCGCCGCGTTGCCCAGGAGCCGGTCGATCCCGGCGGCGAGCGCAACAGCATTCTGCTTGGCCACGACGAGCGCGGTGGCGTCGTGGATCGCGAGCTCGCCGATCGAGCCCGCGTCGGTCGTCACGCACGGAACGCCGATCAGCATCGCCTGCGCGAGCGCCTGAGGCACGCCCTCGTTGGCGTACGACGGAAGCGCGAAGACGTCCAGCGCGCGCAGCCACGGCGCGGCGTCATTCTGGTTGCCGACGAGGCGTACGCGATGACCGAGCTTGAGCTCGGCGATCTGCGCTTCGATTGCTTCGCGCTGCGGCCCTTCACCGACGATCACGAGCTGTGCCTCGCGATGAACGAGCAGCGTCATGGCTTCAACGAGATAGCGGTGGCCCTTCCAGCTGCGCAGCGTGGCCACGATGCCCACAAGCGGCGCGGACTGCGGGAGCTTGAGTATCCGCCGCGCTCCCTGCTTGTCACCCGGGTCGAAGTGCGTCGCATCCACGCCGGTGGGAATAGAGGTTACGCGCGCAGGAGAGGCCCCGATCTCGCGGATCAGTTGCTGCCGGATCGCCTCGCCGGTGGTCACGATCTCCGCGGTCGCGCGCGTGTACAACCAGCGCGTTGGAGCGCGGTTGGGCACCGGTGCGGAGATATGGCGGGTGCGCACCAGCGCGGGAGGGCGGTCCTTGCCGACCCAGAACAAGCGCAGCCCGAGCGCAGCGAGCCAGCTGTCCGTCGAGCTGTGCGTGTTCACCACGTCCACGCGATGACGCGCGAGCCAGCGTCTGAGCGCGAGCACGCCAGCCGGCCCCTTGCGGCCGATGGGCAGCGCAATCGCGGGCACGTCGAAGCGCGACGCCTCGGCGTAGATGCGCGAGTACCGAGGACAGGCAAGGCGCACATCGTGCCCGCGATCGCGCATTCCTGCCGCTTCGGTCAGTATGCGAATCTCCTGCCCGCCCCACCCAAGCGAGGCCTCCGTGTGCAGAATGCGCAACTTCTCGGTCGCCCTCACGCGTCTGCCGTCGCGGCGGCGAACTGGATGCGGTGGAGCTTCGCATAGAGTCCGTCGCGGGCGAGGAGCTCCGCATGCGTTCCCTGCTCGGCCACGCGTCCGGCATCGAGCACGACGATGCGATGCACGCGCTCGATCGTCGACAGGCGGTGGGCGATGACGATCGTGGTGCGGCCGTGCATGAGGGTTTCCATCGCCGCTTGCACGTGACGCTCCGACTCCGAGTCGAGCGCCGAGGTCGCCTCGTCCAGTATCAGGATCGGGGCGTTCTTGAGGATTGCCCGCGCGATCGCGAGCCGCTGCCGCTGTCCCCCTGAAAGCCGGACGCCGTTCTCGCCGACGACTGTGTCGAATCCTTCCGGGAGCTCGCGGACGAATTCGAGCGCGTGCGCCGCAGCCGTCGCGCGCTCGACCTCGGCACGTGAGGCTCCGCCCATCGCGCCGTACGCGATATTGGCGGCGACCGTATCGTTGAACAGGATCACGTCCTGGCTCACCAGCGCGATGTGGCTGCGCAGATTGGCGAGTGTAAGAGCGTCGATGTCGTGCCCGTCGAGAAGAATACGGCCGGCGCTTGGCTCGTAGAAGCGTGGCACGAGATTCACGAGCGAGGTCTTGCCGGCGCCCGAGGGGCCGACCAGCGCGACCGCTTCGCCCGGCGCAATCGTGAGGCTCACCTCCGAGAGCGCGTTGCGATCGCTCGGGGCGTAGCGCAGCGACACGCGCTCGAACTTGACCTCTCCGCGCACGCGCTCGAGCTCCAGCCGGCCGTGGTCCTCTTCGGGCTGCTGGTCGATCAAGCCGAAGATGCTCTCCGAGGCGGCGAGCCCGCGCTGGACGTTGGCATTGACGCCTGAGAGCGCACGGAGGCGGTCGATGAGCGTCAGCAGCGCGACGACGTAGGCGACGAAGCGATCGCCCTCCAGCGTACCGACCTCGTTCTGCTTGAGCGCGATGTAGACGATAACGCCGACCACGATCGCGACGACGAACTGCAACAAGGGTCCGCTCGCCGCGCTCGAGGACGACTGCTTGGTCATCGAGGTCCTGAGCTGGTTCGCCCCGGCGACCGCGCGGCGCCGTTCGTAGTCCTGGCCGCCGAAGATCTTGACCACGCGGTGGCTGCCAAGAATTTC
>Ga0335083_10001763_pt1 | contig 29462 bp, 27 predicted proteins | sample Lox_Sample_42_FD_206716 | JGI IMG/M metagenome (GOLD analysis project Ga0335083, IMG submission 206716) | Soil microbial communities from Loxahatchee National Wildlife Refuge, Florida, United States - Lox_Sample_4.2 | ecosystem: Environmental > Terrestrial > Soil > Wetlands | place: USA...
ACCTCCGGCGCACTCCGTGTCCTGTACGAGAGCGAGCAGCCGCAGCCGAAGCCGGGGCTCTTCCTCTACCTCGCCGACGAGCACCATGTCGTGGAGGGCGGCGCGCTCTCGGACGGGGGCAATCTCTACGCCTGGCTCGAGCGGACGGTCGCAGACGCGTCCGGGTCGCTCGCGGAGCGCGATCCTCGTGATCACGGCCTCGTCTTCCTGCCGTTTCTGGGCGGCGAGCGCTCGACGGGCTGGAACCCGGGCGCGCGCGGATCGATCCACGGGCTCACCTTCGAGACCACGCCGCTCGACCTGCGGCAGGCCGCATACGAAGGCGTGGCGTTTCGCTTCGCCGCGATCGCCGACCTGCTGCCCGGCGTCGGCGAGGTCGTCGCGACAGGCGGGGGACTGCTCCGCGATCCAGACTGGATCCAGATCATGGCCGACGCGCTCGCGCGGCCGGTCTCCGTCTCGGCCGTGCCGGAGGCGTCGTTACGAGGCGCGGCGGTGCTCGCGCTCGAGCGCGAGATGCACGAGGTCGCCGACGCGCCGGTCGCCGAGATCGTCGAACCGCGCGCCGACCGCGCCGAGGCGTATCGCGTCGCGCGCGAGGAGCAGCAGCGCCTGTACGAGCTCCTCTACGACGCGCCGGCGTGAGCCCGCGCGAGGCTGCGCGCGGCGGCTGCGATGCCGTCGGCGTCGATGCCCGCCTCGGCGAGCAACTCCGCCGGCTTGCCCGAGTGCGGCATCTCGGTCACCGCCAACCGGACCACCGGCGGACGCTCGTCGGCGTCCGAGAGCGCCGACAGCACCGCCTCGCCGATCCCTCCCTCCGCCCAGTGGTCCTCGGCGGTGACGATCGGGCACCTCAGGGAACGCAGCGTGTCGGCATCGAGAGGCTTGATCGAGTAGAGGTCGATCACGCGCGCCTCGATCCCCTCGTTTGCGAGCGTGTCCGCAGCCCTGAGCGCCTCGTGGACGGTGATCCCCGCGCCGACCAGCGCGACCTCGTCGCCCTGCCTCAGCGTCCGCGACCCCCCGATCTCGAACTGCTCGTCGGCGTCGTAGAGGACAGGAGTCGCGGGACGCAGCGTGCGCAGGTAGACGATTCCCTCGGTGTCGGCCATCCTCTCCATGAGCTTCGCGGTCTGGTTCGCATCGCAGGGATGCAGCACGGTCGAGCCGTGCACGGCGCGTAGTGAGGCGATGTCCTCGAGGGCCATCTGCGACGGGCCGTCCTCGCCGATCGACACGCCCGCATGGGAGCCGCACAGGCAATAGCTCGCGCGGCTGATCGCGGACATGCGGATGAAGTCGTAGGCGCGCGACAGAAAGGCGGCGAAGGTCGAGGCGAAGGGGCGCCAGCCGAGCACCTGCATCCCGACGGCGGTCGCGACCATCTGCTGCTCCGCGATGTACATCTCGAAGTAGCGCTCGGGGATCGCGTCGCGGAACTCCTCGGCATACGTCGAGTTGGAGACCTCGCCGTCGAGCGCGACCACGTCGCCGCGCGCCTTGCCGAGCGCCGCGAGCGCGTCGCCGTATGCCTTCCGCGTCGCGACCTCGTCGCCGACCTCGTAGCGCGGCAGCTCGAGCGTCGCGCCCGGGAACTCGTGCTTCGAGGCGCCCGCCTCCGGCTTCGCCACCTCGATCTTCAGATTGCGGACGCCCCCGAGCGTGGCGATCACCTCGTCGGAATGGTCGAGCGCCTTGCCGTGGAAGCCGTTCCTGTCCTCCACGTCGGGATCGCCCTTGCCCTTGATCGTCTTGGCGACGATCACGACGGGCTGCCCTGCCGTGTCGATCGCCTCGGCGTACGCGCGGTCGATCGCCTCGACGTCGTGCCCCTCGATCTCGATCGTGTGGCACCCGAAAGCGCGCGCGCGGTTCGCGTAGGAATCGAGATCCCAGCCGTGCATCGTCTCGCCGCGCTGGCCGAGCCGGTTCACGTCGAGGATCGCCACCAGGTTGTCGAGCTCGTAGAAGGCCGCGTGCTCGAGCGCCTCCCACTGCGAGCCCTCGGCGATCTCGCTGTCGCCGCACAGCGTCCAGACGCGGTACGGCAGGCGGTCGAGCCGCTTGCCCGCGAGCGCCATCCCCACCGCGTAGGGCAGTCCCTGTCCGAGCGATCCGGTGGCGACGTCGACCCACGGGATCCTCGGTGTCGGATGGCCCTCGAAGATCGAGTCGAACGTGCGATACGTCAGCAGCTCGTCCTCCGAGATCGCGCCGGCGGCGCGGAACATGGCGTAGAGCAGCGTCGAGGCGTGGCCCTTCGAGAACACGAGCCGGTCGTTGTGCGGATCGTTCGGGCTGTCGAAGTCGTAGCGGAGGTACTTCGCGAGGAGCACGGCCATGAGGTCGGCCGCCGACATGCCCGAGGTGGGGTGCCCGGAGCCGGCCTTCGCGGCCGGACGGATGGCGTCCACGCGGAGCTGCTGTCCCAGCTCGCGCCAGAGCTCGACGTCGTTCATGGCTACGACCTCTCCCTTCGCCGGGTGCCGGAAAACCTCGGACCGATTCTATGTAGCGTCTGCAGCGTGAAGGTCGCGGTCGCGTTCGACCATCGTGGCGTCAAGCTGCGCGACGAGATCCTCGAGACGCTGCGGGAAGGCGGCCACGAGGTCGTCGACCTCGGCACCGACACGGACGCGGTGCGGATCGACTATCCGGACAAGGCGGCGGAGGTCGGCGCCGCGATCAAGGACGGCCGGGCCGAACGAGGCGTCCTCGTCTGCGGCTCCGGCGTGGGCGCGTCGGTGGCCGCGTGCAAGATCGTCGGTATCCGGGCAGCCATCTGTCACGACGTCTACTCCGCACACCAGGGGGTCGAGCACGACGACATGAACGTCCTCTGCCTCGGCTCGGAGGTCGTGGGCCCGAGTCTCTCGGCAGACCTCGTGCGCACGTTTCTCGCGGCACGGTTCGACGGAGAAGAGCGTCACGCCGCCAGACTGGAGAAGATCCGACGCATGGAAGAAGGGATGCGGAATGGCTGAATCGAGACTCCACCAGCTGAGCGCGCGCGGGCAGTCGGTCTGGATCGACTACCTCTCGCGCGACCTGCTCGAGACGGGCGAGCTGAAGCGGATGATGGAAGAGGACGCCGTGGTCGGCGTCACGTCGAACCCCACCATCTTCCAGAAGGCGATCTCGCAGGGGAACGCCTACGACGCGCAGCTGAAGGAACTGCTCGAGCACGAGCAGGACCCGAAGGAGATCTTCCTCCACCTCGCCGTGCGCGACGTCGAGAACGCGCTCGACCTGCTCGAGCCGGTGCACGAGGGGAACGCCGAGGACGGCTACGTCTCGATCGAGGTCGATCCGAATCTCGCCTTCGACACGAAAGCGACGTACGACGAGGCGATCCGCCTGCACGAGTGGATCGACCGGCCCAATCTCTACGTGAAGATTCCGGGAACCGAGCCCGGCCTGAAGGCGATCGAGGACTGCATCGCCGCCGGCCGGAGCATCAACGTCACGCTCCTCTTCTCGCTGCAGCGGCACAGCGAGTCGATGGAAGCCTACGTCCGCGGCCTCGAGCGCTTCGTCGAGGGGGGCGGCGACCCGGCGAAGGTGCGCTCGGTCGCGAGCTTCTTCGTCTCGCGCGTCGACACCGAGACCGACAAGCGGCTGGAGGCGATCGGCTCGGAGGAGGCGCTCGCGCTGCGCGGCAAGCTCGCGATCGCGAACGCGCGCATCGCGTACCAGCACTACAAGGAGGTGTTCAGCAGCGAGCGCTGGGCGGCGCTCGAGACGAAGGGCGCGCTGCCGCAGCGGTGCCTGTGGGCCTCCACCTCTACGAAAAACCCTGCATACAGGGATGTTCTGTACGTCGAGGACCTGATCGGCCCGCACACGGTGAACACGATGCCCGAGGAGACGATCCAGGCCTTCCAGGATCACGGCGAGGTCCGCGGCGACACCGTCGAGGACGACCTCGAGGAGGCCCGCGCGCTCCTGCAGGAGAAGCTGCCCGCGGTGGGCGTCGACTACGACGACGTCGTCGCGACGCTCGAGAGGGAGGGCGTGCAGAAGTTCGCGGACTCGTTCGCCGAGCTGATCGACGGCGTGAAGGCGAAGCGCGAGACCGTGGCCGCCTGACAGGTGAAGCGCGAAAGCCTCATCGAGGGGATCTGGGAGCGGGACTCCACGGTCTGGACCGGCAGCGACGAGGCTCACTGGCTCGGCTGGCTCGACGAGCCGCTGCGCGTCCAGGAACAGCTCGACGAGATCCGCCGGGTGGCGGAGTCGCTGCACGACCAGGTCGATGCCGTCGTGCTCTGCGGGATGGGCGGCTCGTCGCTCGCCCCCGAGGTGCTCCGTCGTGCCTTCAAGGTCGAGTGGTTCCACGTTCTCGACACGACGCACCCGCGCGCGATCCGCGCGCTCGAGGAGCAGCTCGATTTCCGGCGGACGTTCTTCGTCTCGTCGTCGAAGTCCGGGACGACCCTCGAGACGCGCTCGCACACGGACTACTTCTGGGAGAGGAGCGGCAAGCGCGGCGAGATGTTCGCCGCGATCACCGATCCCGGCTCCGAGCTCGAGCGCCTCGCCCGCGAACGCGGCTTCCGCGCGGTCTTCTCCGGCGAGCCCTCGATCGGCGGCCGCTACTCGGCTCTCTCGCCGTTCGGGATCGTGCCCGCGGTGCTGATGGAAGCCGACGCCTCCCGCCTGCTCCAGGAGGCACAGCAGATGCGCGAGGCGTGCCGCTCCGGCGAGGCCAATCCCGGCTACGAGCTCGGCAGCGCGTTCGGCGAGGGCTGGCGCGAGGGCCGAGACAAGATCTGCATCACCGACGCGGGCGGCGGCTTCGGCCTGTGGGCCGAGCAGCTCATCGCAGAGTCGACGGGCAAGCAGGGAAAGGGCCTCGTTCCCGCTCCCGGCGAGCTACCGCACGGGCCCGACCGCCAGGAGGCCGTCGCGAACGTCCCATACCCGTCTGCCCTGGGCGCGGAGTTCTTCCGCTGGGAGTTCGCGGTCGCGGTCGCCGGCGCATATCTCGAGATCAACCCCTTCGACCAGCCCGACGTCCAGGCGGCAAAGGACAAGACGAACGAGGTGCTGGCGACGGGGCACGAGCCGGAGCTCCCGCTCGAGGGCTCCATCGAAGAGCTGCTCGCGCAGGCGCAGGAGGGCGACTACGCCTGTGTGCAGGCGTTCGTCCAGCCGACGGTGCAGAACGACGTCCGCATCGCCGATCTCGTCGCACGGCTTCGCCGCGAGAGCGGCCTCGTCGTCACGCACGGGTACGGCCCGCGGTACCAGCATTCGACCGGACAGCTCCACAAGGGCGGCCCGAACACGGGGCTCTTCCTGCAGGTGATCGACGACCCGGGTGACGAGCTTCCGATTCCAGGCAAGCCGTTCGGTTTCCGCCGGCTGATCAGCGCGCAGGCGGCGGGAGACCTCGAGACGCTGAAGGAGCGCGGCCGCCGCGTCGCCAGAGTCAGATTGGAGGACATCTAGTGCAGCTCGGGATGGTCGGCCTCGGCCGCATGGGCGCGAACATGACCGAGCGCCTGCGCGCGGCCGGTCACGACGTCAAGACGTTCGACCCGAAGGTCGACTCGCGCACGGCGGGTTCGCCCGAGGAGCTCGTGCAGCAGCTCGCTGCGCCGCGGTCGGTCTGGTTGATGGTGCCGGCGGGGATCGTCGACTCGGTCGTGGGCGAGCTCGCGCCGCACCTCGCGGAGGGCGACACGATCATCGACGGCGGCAACTCGTACTACGTCGACGACCTCCGCCGCTCCTGTGAGCTGCGCGACAAGAACATCCACTACGTGGACGTCGGCGTCAGCGGGGGCGTCTGGGGTCGCGAACGCGGCTACTGCCTCATGGTCGGCGGCGACGACGAAGCCGTCGGACGCTTGACGCCGGTCCTCGAGGCACTCGCGCCGGGTGTCGACGCCGCCGTCCGCACGCCGGGCCGCAAGGGCGACGCGTCACCCGAGGAGCAGGGCTGGCTGCACTGCGGCCCGTCAGGCGCCGGCCACTTCGTGAAGATGGTCCACAACGGGATCGAATACGGGCTGATGCAGGCGTACGCCGAGGGCCTCAACGTCCTCAAGCACGCGAACGTCGGCAAGCACGCGCAGGAGACCGATGCCGAGACGACCCCGTTGCGCGATCCCGACCTCTACCAGTACGACCTCGACATGGCGGCGGTCACCGAGTTGTGGCGCCGTGGTTCCGTCATCTCATCCTGGCTGCTCGACCTGACTGCGGAGGCGCTGCAGGAGACGCCCGAGCTCGACGAGTACGCCGGACATGTCAGCGACTCCGGGGAAGGCAGGTGGACGGTGCAGGCCGCCGTCGAAGAAGGCGTGCCTACGCCGGTGCTCGCCGCCTCGCTGTTCAACCGCTTCGCATCGCGCGGCGAGGCCGACTTCGGCGACCGCGTGCTCTCCGCGATGCGGCACGCCTTCGGCGGCCACCTGGAGAAGAGCCCCGAGCAATGACGGAGACCGCAGAGCCGCAAGCCACGCAGAAGGAGAACCCGCTCGCGGAAGGTCTGGCGCTGCGGCGAACGCCGGACCCCTGCGCGCTCGTCATCTTCGGCGCCTCGGGTGATCTCACGCACAAGAAGCTCATGCCGGCGTTGTACGCGCTCGCCGTTCGCCGCCTGCTCCCGTCACGGTTCGCGATCGTCGGGGTGGCGCGCACGGACGGTGACGACGACTCGTTCAGGCAGGACATGCAGACCGCGGTGAAGCAGCACGCCCGCGACCCGTTCCGTGAGGACGTCTGGGACGAGCTCGCCGCGCAGCTTCACTACGTCTCGAGCGACTTCGCGGATGCGGGAGGCGAGGACAAGGTGCATGGCCTGCTCGCCGAGCTGGACAAGGAGCAGGAGCTCGGCGGCAACCACGTCTTCTACCTCGCTGTCCCGCCGCCGGCGTTCCCGACGATCGTCGAGGCGCTCGGCAAGCGGCGCGACGACCGCGGCTGGACGCGACTCGTCGTCGAGAAGCCTTTCGGGCACGACCTCGAGTCGGCGAAGCAGCTGACGGCGACGCTGCTCGAGTACTTCCGCGAGGAGGAGATCTTCCGGATCGACCACTACCTCGGCAAGGAGACCGTGCAGAACATGCTCGCGCTCCGCTTCGCGAACGGGATCTTCGAGCCGATCTGGAACCGCCAGTTCATCGACCACGTCCAGATCACGGTGGCCGAGTCGATCGGGATCGAGGCCCGCGCCGGCTACTACGAGCACGCGGGCGCGATCCGGGACATCTTCCAGAACCATCTCCTGCAGCTGCTCGCGCTCACCGCGATGGAGCCGCCGATCGACTTCACCTCCGACTCCGTGCACAACGAGAAGGTGAAGGTGCTGCGCGCGCTGCACACGCCGGCGCCGAGATCGGTCGTGCGCGGCCAGTACGGACGCGGCTTCGTGGAGGGCGAGGAGGTCGTCGCGTACCGCGAGGAGGCGGGTGTCGCTCCCGACTCGATGACGGACACCTACGTCGCCGCGAAGCTCTATGTCGACAACTGGCGCTGGGCCGACACGCCGTTCTACGTGCGGATGGGCAAGCGGCTGGCGCGGCACGAGACGACGATCGCGATCCAGTTCAAGGCGGCGCCGCATCCGCCGTTCGAGGAAGCTGCCGCCGAGGGGCTGCGCCCGAACGTCCTCGTCGTCCACGTACAGCCGGACGAGGGCGTCTCGCTCGCCATCGGCGCGAAGGTACCGGGCCAGGGAATGATGATCCGCACCGTCCACATGGACTTCCTCTACGGCGGCGCATTCCGCACCGGCATGCCGGAGGCGTACGAGCGTCTCATCCTCGACACGATGCTCGGCGACTCGACGCTCTTCACGCGCGCCGACGAGGTCGAGGAGCAGTGGCTGCTCGTCGACTCGATGGTCGCCGCGTGGCAGCGCGACCGGCCCGCGTTCCCGAACTATCCCGCCGGGTCGTGGGGCCCGCCGAGCGCCGACGAGCTCCTCCACCGGGACGGCCGGTCGTGGCGACGGCCCTGAACGAGCTCACCTGGTTCGGCGAGGACGTCTGCCTCGCCGATGTGGACACGGCGCTCGCGCGCCTGCGCGCGCAGGCGTCGGCCGAGGCAGCAAGCATGCGGACCTCGGTGATGACGCACCTCGCGTGGGTGCCCGCGGCGTGGGTCGAGCCCGCGCGCGCGGCGCTCGAGGGAATGGCCGAGCGGCATCCGTCGCGGACGATCCTCCTCTTCCCCGAGCCCGGGGCGGACGACAACCGGATCGACGCGCAGGCCGAGGTCGAGCGGTGGAAGGTGCCGGACACCGATCGCGGCCTCGTGACCGAGGTGGTCGAGCTCACGCTGCGCGGCTCGCGGGCAAAGGTCCCGGCGAGCATCGTCGAACCGCTGCTCATCTCCGACCTGCCGGTCTTCCTCCGCTGGCGCGGCGAGCCACCGTGGGAGGCCGAGGAGCTGGAGCAGCTCGTCGACGTCACCGACCGGCTGATCGTCGACTCGACGGAGTGGGACGACGTACCGGCGTCGTACCGTCGGCTGGCGGAGCTCTTCCCGCGTTGCGCCGCCTCCGACATCGCCTGGGCGCGGACGTCGAGGTGGCGCGAGCATCTTGCGACGCTGTGGCCGGCGATCGCGGACGTGCGCACGGTGCGCGTGCGCGGGACGACCGCGCAGGCGTGGCTCCTCTGCGGCTGGCTCCGCTCGCGGCTCGGACGCGCGGAGATCGAGCTCGAGCACGACCCGGCGGACCGATTGGAAGGCGTCGCGCTCGACGGCGAGGCGGTCCCGTTGCCTCCGGGCGATCCGCCGGCGCCGAGCGACGTGCTCTCCGACGAGCTCGAACGCTTCACGCCCGATCCGGTCTACGAAGCGGCCGTGCTCGCTACGACCTAGCGAGCAGCGACTCCAGCAGCCGTCCCGCGGCGAGCACGCGCGCATCCGCGCCGGCGGGAGCGGCGAGTTGCGCCGAGGCCGGCAGTCCTTCCTCGGCCGCTCCGCAGGGAAGCGCGAGCGCCGGCCAGCCGAGCACGCTGAACGGATACGTGAGGGAGATGGCGCCCACCCGGATCTCGAGCTCGTCGACGTCCGCGGGCGGCGCCACGAACGGGACGGTCGGCGTCACGAGGAGATCGAGCCCGGCGACAGCCTCCGCGACCAGCTCGCGGTACTCGGCGCGATCGCGCTCGGCGGCCGCGACCTCGGCGTCCGTGACGCCGAGGCACCGCTCGATCTTGCCGCGGACGTTGTCGCCGTACAGCTCCTCGTTGCCCGGGAAGAGCGCACGATGGACGTCGGCCGCCTCGCGCATGAAATCCGCCCGCGAAGATGCGAGCGGCAGCTCCACCTCCCGCCGGCGCGGGAAGAGCGCCGCGGCCTCGCTCACGCGGTCGCGCACGAGCGGCTCGGCGCGATCGAGCCACACGACGCCGACTTGGAGCTCCTCGAGCGACTCGAGCTCGACCGGCTCGAATCCAGGAGCGAGCGTCCGGAGCAGCCGCTCGCAGCCCACGACCGACGAAGCCATCGGACCGACGGTGTCGTAGCTCGGAGCGAGCGGGAAGCAGCCCTCGACGGAGACGAGCCCGTGCGTCGGCCTGAGTCCGGCGATCCCGCACCACGCCGCCGGGATGCGGATGGACCCGCTGGAGTCGGTGCCGAGCGCAAGCTCGACGTCGCCGGCGACGATCGCCGCAGCGGAGCCTCCGCTGGAGCCTCCGGCCAGCCGACCCGGCGCGACCGGATTCGGAACCGTGCCGTAGTGCGGGTTCTGCGAGGAGATGCCGTATGCGAACTCGTGGAGATTCGTCTTCCCTGCGACCGCGTAGCCGCCGGTCTCGAGCAGAAGCACCGACTCCGCGCTCACGCCGGGCACGTGCGCGGCGAAGAGCGCCGACCCGTACGTCGTCGCCAGCCCGGCGGTGTCGAGCAGGTCCTTGACCGCCACCGGCTCGCCCGCGCGTACCTCCTCGGGGCGCGCCAACCAGATGCCGTCCACTACTGGAAGTGGAGGTAGAGCAGCGCGACCCCGACGCAGCCGGCGAAGAGCAGCACGAAGACGCCGAAGAGCAGCCAGCCGAGGCGGACGTTGCGGCGGGCGAGCTCGGGATCCATCAGCCGATCACCGCGTCCACCGCAAGCGCCGCGAACAGGAGCGCGAGATAGAGGAGCGAGTAGTGGAAGAGGAGCATCGCGCGGCGCGGCGTCGTGTCCTGCCGCAGCCGCTCGGCGAGCCAGACGAAGACAGCTCCCAGTGCCAGCGCGCAGACCACGTAGAACGGCCCGGCGCCTCCCCAGCCCCAGGGCAGCAGCGTCGCTCCCACGAGCACGAGCGAGTAGAGAACGATCTGCCGTGCGGTCGTTTGCTCACCCCGCACGACCGGCAGCATCGGCACTCGCGCGTTTGCGTAGTTGTCCTTGATCAGCAGGGCGAGCGCCCAGAAGTGCGGCGGCGTCCAGACGAAGACGATCGCGAAGAGAAGGAGCGCGGCGATCCCGACGTGATCGGTTGCGGCCGCCCACCCGACGAGGGGCGGCACCGCGCCGGCCGCGCCGCCGATCACGATGTTCTGCGACGTCGAGCGCTTGAGCCAGCGGGTGTAGACGATCACGTAGAAGAGGCCGCCCACGAGTGCAAGGACCGCCGTCAGGATGTTGACCGCGCTCGCGAGCAGGACGAACGAGAACGCCATCAGCGCGAGCCCGAACTCGAACGCCCTGCTCGGCGCCACACGGCCCGAGGCCACCGGACGCGAGCGCGTCCGCTCGCCCATCAGCGGGTCGATGTCGCGGTCGAGCACATGGTTGAGCGCCGACGCACCGCCGCAGGCGAGGCCGAGCCCGATCATCGAGGCGACGACCAGCCCGGTCCCGGGCCAGCCGCGCGCACCGGCGATCAGCCCGCAGAAGCCCGTGATCAGCAGGAGCGACATGATCCGCGGCTTCGTCAGGGCCACGTAGTCGCGCCACGATCCCCAGGCCACGTACTCGCCGCGGAAGCTCTCCGCCACGACGATCACGAGCGCGGCGAGAGCGAAGGCCGCGAGGCCGGCATGGGCGTGCGGCGTCGGCACGGCGGCTGCTGCGGCGAACAGGGCCGAGGCGGCGAGCGCAGCCGGCACGAGCCGCCGGTGCGCGTACCAGGCTGAGACCACCACGGCGGCGAGCGGCGGGACGACGAGCGCCGCCAGGAGCCGATGCGCGGTGCCGAGCCCCTCGGCGCCGGAGACGACGGCGAGCAGCGTCCCGCCCGCAGCGAGGAGGGCCGACAGGCGAAGCCAGGGACCCGGTGCCAGTTCCATCCTCATTGCGGCTGCTCCGCGAGGCGCCGCCGCAGGTCGCGCAGCGGCCGAGCGCTCGTCACGTACGGGACGCTGTCGAAGTTGTGCGCCGGCGGCGGCGAGGTCGTGTACCACTCGAGCGTGTCGGCGAGCCACGGGTCGTTGCCGGATCGCACGCCCTTGCGCAGGACCTGAGTCCGCCAGACGTTGACGAAGAAGACGAGCATCGCGACCGCCGTCACGCCCGAGCCGATCGAGGAGATGAGGTTGTAGACCTCCCAGAGCCCGCCGTGGTGGTACGTGTAGACGCGCCGCACCATCCCGAGCAGGCCGAGCATGTGCTGCGGCAGGAACGTCATGTTGAACCCGACGAACAGCAGCCAGAAGTGCCACTTCCCGAGGCGCTCGTCGAGCATGCGACCGAACATCTTCGGCCACCAGTAATACAGCCCGCCGAAGAAGCCGAACGCCGAGCCGCCGAAGAGGACGTAGTGGAAGTGGGCGACGACGTAGTACGAGTCGTTCAGCTGCCAGTCGACCGGGAACGCCGCGAGAAAGATCCCCGAAAGGCCGCCCATCGTGAAGAGCGCGATGAAGCCGATCGCGAACAGCATCGGCGTGTCGAAGATGAGATTGCCGCGCCAGGTGGTCGCGATCCAGTTGAAGATCTTGATCCCGGTCGGCACCGCAATCACCATCGACGAGATCATGAAGAACGAGTCGAGCCCGACGGGCATCCCCGTCGTGAACATGTGGTGCGCCCAGACGAGCATCGAGAAGAATGCAATGCCGATCGTCGAGAACGCAACCGCCTTGTAGCCGAAGATCGGCTTGCGCGAAAAGACCGGCAAGATCTCGGAGATCATCCCGAAGACAGGCAGCACCATGATGTAGACCTCGGGGTGTCCGAAGAACCAGAACATGTGCTGGTAGAGCACGATGCTTCCGCCCTGCGAGGGGATGAAGAAGTGCGTCCCCACCGTGCGGTCGAGCAGCAGCAGCGTGATGGCCGCCGAGAGCGCGGGCAGCGCCACGAGCAGCAGGATCGCGTACGTCTCGATCCCCCAGACGAAGAGCGGCATCCGCATCCACGTCATGCCGGGCGCCCGCATGTTGTGGATCGTGACGATCAAGTTGATCGCCCCCAGCAGCGACGACAACGTGAGGATGTGGAGGCTGAGGATCCAGTAGTCCTGGCCGTGGCCGGGGCTCGTGTAGGGGAAGTTCTCCGACAGCGTGGGGTACGACCACCAGCCCGCGTGCGCCGCGCCGCCCTTGGCGAACCAGCTCAGCCAGAGGACGAGGCCGCCGAGCAGGAAGAGCCAGTACGAGAGGGCGTTCAGACGAGGGAACGCCATGTCGCGAGCTCCGATCATCAGCGGCACGAGGTAGTTCGCGAAGCCCGCGAGGATCGGGATGACGACGAGGAAGATCATCGTCGTGCCGTGCATCGTCAAGACCTCGTTGTACGAGTTCTTCGTGAGGAGCTTCTCGTCGGGGGTCGCGAGCTGCGAGCGCATGAGGAGCGCGAGGATCCCGCCGGCGACGAACCAGACGAGCGACGTAGCGATGTAGAGGATCCCGATCCGCTTGTGGTCGACCGTGACGAGCCAGCTCGCCACGCGGCCGCTCTTCCAACCGACGGGATACGCCGCTTCGGATCTAGCCGCCACTCGTCCCTCCAGGAGGCGCAGCCTTGTAGATGTGATGCTTGAGATAGCTCACGAGCGCGTCGATCTCCGCGTTGTTCCACGTGTCGCCGACGGGCGGCATCGCCCCCGTGGAGCCGGTGACGCCGGTGTGGACGATTGCGCTCAGCCCGGCCGCTTGCTTGAGGATCGGGTTGCTCGCGATCGCCGGCCCGTACCCGCCCTGGCCGAGGTTCCCGTGGCAGGTCGCGCAGACGCCGGTCCAGATCTGCTTCCCGATCGTGTCCTTCCAGGTCGCGATGTAGTGCCGATAGGCCTGCTGCGACTCCGACTGCACGGTTGCGAGCATCGATGCATGGAAGACGCCGCAGAGCTGCGCGCACTGGCCCGAGAAGCTGCCCTTTCTCGTCGCCTGGAACCAGGTGTGGTTGATCCTCCCCGGGATCGCCTGGATCTTGCCGCCGAGCGCGGGGATCCACCAGCTGTGGATCACGTCCGGCGAGACGACCTTCAGGTCGACGACCGAGCCGGCCGGGACGTGCATCGTCCCGATCGAGCGGGCGTGGTTCGGATAGTCGAACTGCCAGTAGTACTGATGGCCCTCGACCGTGATGTGGATCGGGTCGGCGGCCGCCGGCGCCGAGTCGATGTTCGGCAGCTCGTAGAAGACGAACGCCGCGATGATCGCGAGGATCACGACCGGGAACGCCGTCCAGATCAGCTCGAGCCGCGTGTGCCCGTAGACTTGCGCCCCCTCGACGGTGCGGGGACGCCCGCGGCTCCGGTACTTCCAGACGAAGACGACGAGCAGCGACTCGACGAGAACGAAGATCGCCGCGGTGAAGCCGAGGATCAGGAAGTACGCGTGCTGGATGTGGCTCGCGTTCGGTGACGCGGGCTCGACGGGCGTGAAGCCTCCGTTCGAAGCTGCGGCAACGCCGGCCGTCGCGAGCGCGACCAGCACGGCGAGGACGAAGGACGGCAGCTTGCGGCGCACCCGCGAGGCATTCTACGAAGGGTGTCGCAACGCACGCGGATCGAACTGCCGGAGCACGTGCCGTCCGTGTTCGACGTCTACGTGGGCGGCGTCCGCCAGGTGCCCGGACGCGACTTCGAGCTCGACGGACGCGCGCTCGTCTTCCCACGTCCGCTGGCGCAGGAGGGGAAGCTCGGCTTCTGGCGCTGGGCGTCGATGTGGCTGGGGATCGCGGGCACCTACCGGAAGCACGAGACCGTCGACGTCGTCTACGAGGCCGACGGACGCCGCGAGGTCGAGACGGGGCTGCAGCCGCAGCCGTACGGCTCAGAGTGAGGCCGCGGCAAGCTCCGGCTGCCGCATCGGATCCTCGAGCAGCGCTGCGACGGCGTCGGCGAAGACGTCGCTCTCCGGTGCGTACGCCGGCCGGAAGTCGACCGCACCGTTCAGCTCCAGGACGACGAAGCCGTTCTGCGTCGGCAGCAGGTCGACGCCGACGAGATCCGCCCGCGCCGCCCGCGCGGCTGCGAGTGCCAGCGTCCAGGCGACCGGCGGCGGCTCGACGGGCTCGACCTGCGCGCCGAGGGCGGCGTTCGTCCGCCACTCGCCGCTCCTGGCGATCCGGCACGCGGCGCCGACCACGAGCCCGGCGGCAACCACGACCCGCAGGTCCCAGCCACGGGGCTCGACGAGCTCCTGCGCGAGAGCGCCGTGCTCGCGGAACCAGGGCTTCTGCTGCAGGCGAACGAGCGCCGCATCGAGCTCCTCCGCCGTCGAGCACAGCTCCACCTCGCGGCCCCAGCTGCCGAATCGCGGCTTGAGCACGAGCGGCAGCTCGGGAACGGCTGCGGGCAGCTCGGGGCTGAGGAGGGTGGTGTGCGGGTGCGGCAGGCCGGCGAGCCTGAGCGTGCGCGCGGTCAGCAGCTTGTCGTGCGCGACGACGAGAGAGTCGGGAGGGTTGCGCACGTCCACGCCGCCGGCCGCGAGCCGCTCCAGCTCGCCGCTGCCGCGTTCGATGCCGTCGAGCTCCTCGCGCACGTCGAGCCTGGCGAGCGCGACATCCCCGGGCTCGAGGAGCGCCAGGGCCTGACGCGGATCGAGCAGCTCCGACTCGAGCCCCCACGCACGGGCCGCGGCGACGAGCGCCTCGTTCGTCGCGCTGCGCCGATGGGCGACGACGGCGAACTTCATGCCGAAATCGTGCGGACGGAGCGGGCTCCGATGGGGCGCGATCCGGTGACGCCCTGGTGTCGGACCCGCTACTGCGCCGCAGCGGCCTTGCCGCGCGCCGCAGCCTTCGGAACCGGCTCCAGCCGGTAGCCGACGCCGTACCGCGTCTGGATGAACGTGTGGGTGGAAGCCGGGCGGTCGACCTTCTCGCGGAGGCGGCGGACGAAGACGTCCACCGTCCGGTCGCGGTGCGATTCGCGCCGGCCCCAGAGCTTCTGCAGCAACTCGTCGCGCGTGACGACCCGGCCGCGGTCGAGCGCGAGCTGGTAGAGGAGCCGGAACTCCGTCGGCGTCAGCTCGGCGCTCCGTTCGTCGACGTAGGCCTGCACCTCGAGCGGGTCGATCCGCAGCTCCTCGATCTCGATCGGCTCGCCGCGCGGCGTCTCCTCCCGGCGCAGGGCTCGTCGCGACGCCGCTCGCACACGTGCCACGAGCTCCTTCATCGAGAACGGCTTGACGAGATAGTCGTCGGCCCCGATCTCGAGGGCGTGCACGCGGTCGTGCTCGGTGCCGCGGGCGGAGACGACGACGATCGGTGTGCCGATCCCCTCGTTCCGTGCCGTCTCGATCAGCTTCCAGCCGTCGACGCCCGGCAGCATCAGGTCGAGCACGCAGACGTCGGGCTTCTCGTAGCGGAGCCGCGCCAGCCCTTGCGTGCCGTTGCCCACCGAGACGGGGTCGAAGCCAGCGGCGCCGAGGTGCCGCGCCATTCCCTGCGCGATGACCTCGTCGTCCTCGACGATCAGAACCTTCGGCATGCTTGCATCGATTATCGGCTGCGGCCCAGTTGGCGAAGGGTAGACGCATGGTGAAGAAGTGGTGAACGAGGAGCGTGCCAGAGCCGTCGCGGCGGCGTGCGACGTGCCGCTCGTGATCCTCGACAGCGAGCGGCGAATCGTCGCCGCCAGCGAGTCGGCAGCGCAGGCCCTCGGGGACCGCGAGCCCGGACGGCGACTCGCCGAGGAACAGGCCGCTGCCCATCCCGGCCTGCTCGTCCTCTTCCTCGAGTCGGCACCTGAGTTCTCCGCCTACCAGGAGCTGCGGGCCGGCTTCACGGCCGCCGTCTCGCACGAGCTGCGCACGCCGCTCGCGCGGCTGCTCGTGTTGCTCGAAAGCGCGACGCTGCCGGGCTCGGACGTCACCGAGCTGATGGAGCAGGCTCGGCAGGAGGTCGAGCAGGCGCGCGAGCTGATCGACGACGTGCTCTTCCTCGGCGAGCTCGAGACGGGTCGCGAGGTCGTCTCTCTCGGTCGCACACGCGCCGAGCCGATCGTGAAGGAGGTCGTCGCTTCGTTCGCGGAGCGCGCTGATCACGCCGAGATCGCGCTCGACGTCCGCACCGGCGGCGACGTCGAGCTGCCGCTGCGGCCCCGCATGCTGCGCGTCGTGCTCGAGAACCTGCTCGCGAACGCGATTCGCTACGCCGGACAGGGGAGCACATGCATCGTCGAGGTGGCGGAGTCCGCGGACGGGTCGCGACTCGTGGTTTCGGACGACGGGAAGGGCGTCGATACCGCCGACGTGCAGCGCCTGTTCGAGCGCTTCTATCGAGGAGATCAGGCGCGCACGAGCCGCGGCACCGGACTCGGTCTCGCGATCGTGAAGCACGTGATCACGGCAGCGGGCGGCGAGATCGAAGCAACCAGTGAGCCGGGACAGGGGCTGTCGGTCAGCGCGCGGTTCCCGCGCGGCTAGCCAAAGCGTCCCGTCACATAGTCCTCCGTCCGCTTGTCGGACGGAGCGGTGAAGATCTTCTCGGTCGCGTCGTACTCGATGAGCTCGCCCCAGCGCTCACCCTCTGCGCCGCGGGAGATCGAGAAGAAGGCGGTCATGTCGGCCACCCGCGCGGCCTGCTGCATGTTGTGCGTCACGATCACGAACGAGTACTCGCTCTTGAGCTCGTGCAGCAGCTGCTCGATCGCCTGGGTCGCGATCGGGTCGAGCGCCGATGCCGGCTCGTCCATGAGCACGACGTCCGGTTCGACCGCGATGGCGCGCGCAATGCACAGGCGCTGCTGCTGGCCGCCAGAGAGCCCGAGCGCGCTCGACTTCAGCCGGTCCTTCACCTCGTCCCAGAGAGCCGCCTGCGTCAGCGCCCGCTCGACGCGCTCCGAGAGGTTGTCCTTCATCCCGAGCACCTTCAGGCCCCAGGCGACGTTGTCCTGGATCGACTTCGGGAAGGGATTGGGCCGCTGGAAGACCATGCCGATCGTTCGTCGCACTGCGACCGGGTCGACGTCCTTCCCCGCGATGTCCTGACCGTGGTAGCGAATCGTCCCCGTCTGGCGGAAGCTCGGGACGAGGTCGTTCATCCGGTTGAAGCAGCGGATGAACGTGCTCTTCCCGCAACCCGAGGGACCGATGACGGCCGTGACGAGGTTCTTGTAGACGTCCATCGTCACGCCCTTGAGGGCCGCCTTGGACCCGTAGATCGCCGTCAGGTCCTGAATGTCGAAGACCTGTTCGAGCCGCTCACGCGGCGGCAGCGGCTGACGCTTCGTCTCGACGCGCACGGCTTGCTCGATCGTACTGGACGCGGACACGAGATCTCCCCTCACTTGGCCCATCATGCGGCCCGCTGCAGCTTGCGCCGGCTTCGGTTGGCGAGCCAGCGGGCAGTCAGGCTCGTCACGAGGATGAACATCAGCAGGACGAATGCTGCCGCCCAGGCTTGCGCATGCTGGGACTCCAAGGCCTGGTCGGACAGCTCGAAGATCGTCACCGGCACGCTCGCCAGGGGGTGGGTCGGATTCCAGTCTGCGCCGGCGCTGACGCCGACGGCCGTCGTGAACAGGAGCGGCGCAGTCTCGCCGGCCACCCGGGCTACGGCGAGGACCGCGCCCGTGACGATTCCGCCGACCGCCTGCGGCAACACGATGCCGAGCGTCGTGCGCCAGCGGGGCACGCCGAGCCCGAGCGAGGCTTCGCGAAGCGAGCCCGGCACGAGCGCAAGGACCTCGATTGCGGAGCGGGCGACGAGCGGCAGCATCAACACCGCAAGCGCGAACGATCCGGCAAGACCGCTGTCCCCATGGCCCACGACGATCAGGCCGAAGACGAAGATGCCGATCACGATCGCGGGAATGCCGTTGAGGACGTCGAGCGTCAGTCCGACGCCCCTGCGGACGACTGCGGGTGCGAATTCGTTGACGTAGAGCGCCACGAGGACCCCGACCGGCAGCGCCATCAGGGTCGCGATCCCGACGATGACGAGAGTGCCGACGAAGGCATTGACGAGCCCTCCCTGCGGGCCGCCCGGAACCGGGAACGCCACTTGCGGCTTCGTGAGGAGATCGAGATTCAGCTCGCTCGCCCCCCTCTTGGCGACCGACCAGACGACGATGCCGAGGAGCGCAACCGCTGTCGCGGCCGCGAGCCAGGCGAGGAGCTCCATGCCGCGGTTGACCCACCGGCGTCGGCGCAGCCGGTCATTCGGGCGCTGGAGGACGCTGAGGTCGGCGGAGCTCACTGGGCCACCAGTCCCTGCTTCCGGGCCACCCGGCGCACGATGACCTGCGCGAGCAGGTTCACCAGGAGCGAGAAGACGAGGAGGATCAGGGCGAGATAGAAGAGCGAGGAGAGCTCCAGATTCGAGGTCGCGTTCGAGAATTCGTTCGCGAGCTCCGCGCCGATCGTGTTCCCCTGGAAGAACAGGTTCGCGTGGATCGGGCCGTTGAAGGCGCCGATGACCTGCGCCACGGCGATGGCCTCGCCGAGCGCGCGGCCGAGGCCCAGGATCATCGCCGCAGCGACACCGCCGCGGGCATAGGGGAAGATGACCCCGCGCACCATCTCCCAGCGGGTGACCCCCAGCCCGAGCGCCGCCTCCTTGAGCTCCGCCGGCACGCCGAGGAAGAGCTCGCGCGAGATGCTCGAGACGATCGGCAGGATCATGATCGTCAGCACCACGATCGCCGTGAAGATCGTCGAGCCGGAGCTCGACGGGCCGAAGAGCGGGATGAAGCCGAGCGCCGAGTGCAGCTGCGGCATGACGTCGTCGCGCAGCACCGGGCCGAGCACGAGGATCCCCCAGAGCCCGATCACGACACTCGGAATCGCCGCGAGCGTCTCGACGAGCGCGGTGACCGGCCCGCGGATCCAGCCCGGGGCGAGCTCCGTGAGGAAGAGCGCCACGCCGAGCGCCAGCGGCGTGGCGAGGATCAGCGCCCCGAAGGACGTGATCGCGGTGCCATAGATGAGGTTCGCGGCACCGAATTGGCTGTGTACCGGATCCCAGCCGGTGCTCGTGAGGAAGCCGAGCCCGAAGGTCGAGAGCGACAGCCGGGAGCCCTGGACGACCTTGTAGACGATCAGGCCGACGAGAACGACGGCGCCGAGCGCCGCGAGCCCGGCGACGCCCTGCAGGATGAGGTCGCCAGCACGCGCCCGCCGCCCCGAGAAGGGGCGGCGGGCGGCACTACCGGTCGCGTCGTAGGTGCTCATGCAGCTCCGGCGCGATCTTCTCCTACTGGATCTCCTTGACCCTCTGCTTCGCCGCCTTGACGACGAGCTTCGGCATCGGCGCGAAGATCAGGTGCTGGATGGACTTCTGCTGCTTGGCTCCCAGCGCCCAGCTGATGAAGGCACGGAGCTCTGGACCCTTCGCGGAGTTCTTCGGCACGATCACGTACGTGAAGGTCGCCATCGGCCACGCGTTGGCGAACTTCTTCGACTTCGGCGGGTTCGTGATCGAGATCCCGGTGTCCTTCGGCACCTTCTTGAGGATCTGCGACGCGGACTCGATCGACTTGACGCTCGGGTAGACGAAGTGGCCCGAGGAGTTCTTCATCCTCACCATGTGCAGGTGATTCTGGACGACGTAGAACGTGGAGACGTAGCCGATCGCGCCGGGGGTGGAACGCACCTGCGCCGCCACGCCGGAGTTCCCGTTCTCACCGACGCCCGCGGGCCAGCTGACCGTCGTCGCGCTGCCGACCTTCGACTTCCAGGCCTTGCTGACCTTGGACAGATAGTCGGTGAAGACGAAGGTGTCCCCGGAGCCGTCGCTGCGGTGGACGACCGTGATCGTCTTGTTCGGGAGGTTCAGCTTCTTATTCAGCTTCTTGATGGCAGGATCGCTCCAGTTCGTGATCTGCCCGAGGTAGATCTTCGCCAGCACGGGGCCGGTCAGGTGGAGCTGAAGGCCGTTGATTCCGGGGATGTTCTCGACGGGACCGGTTCCTGCGAGGGCCCACGGGATCTCGACGCAGCCGTTGCAGGCGCTCGCCTGGTCGGGTGTCAGCGGCGCGTCGCTCGCACCGAAGTCGACGGTGCGGGCCGTGACCGCAGCGATCCCCTTGCCCGAGCCGATCGACGAGTAGTTGACGTTGACGCCCTTCGCAGAGCTGTAGGCGGGCGCCCAAATTCCCGAGACCGCAGGAGCGACGAGCGACGAGCCGGCCCCGGTGAGCGTGGTGGCCGACTGCTTGGCCGAAGCCGCGCCCGCAGTCATCACGGCGACGGCCGCGACAGCCGCGGCTGCCGCCACGCCAAAGGTGATGCGAGTGAGCTTGCCGTTTCTCGGCATCTGACTTTTTCCTCCTCCTCAGGGGTTCGCGGGCAAGGTACGGCGCGTCCGGACAAGGGTGGGATAACCCCCCGTTGCGAGGTGGAGACGAAGTGGTGACACGCCCTGGTGCGAGCCCGGAGGCCAGCTAGTACGCTGGCTTCCGATGTCGATCGACACCGCGCTCGAGCAGATCGAGGCGCAACTCCAGGAGATGGGGCAACGCGTCCTCAGCGCCGTCCACGGCGCGATCCGGGCGCTCGAGGAACGTGATCGCGAGCTTGCGGACGAGGTGATCGCCTTCGACGACGAGGTCGACAACCACTTCCTCGGCATCGAGCAGTCCATCCAGGCGCTCCTGGCGCTGCAGACCCCGGTTGCGCGCGACCTGCGGCTGCTGCTCGCGATGATCCACATCAACCTCCTGCTCGAGCGGAGCGCGGACGGTTGCGTGACGATCGCGAAGCTCTCGCAGCTCGTGGCCGACGTCGAGCCGGATCCCGCGCTCGTCGAGGTGCTGACCGAGATGGGCGAGCGGGCGGAGGAGATGCTCCGCGTGGCACTCGACTCCTTCAGCCGGCGCGACCTGCCCGGCGCCGAGAGCCTCGTCGAGCTCGACGAGCTGATCGACCGCGCGAACCGCCGCTTCGTCGAGCGGCTCGTCGACGTGATGGCCGAGCCGGAGTTCCGCGAATGGGGCCTGCGGATGGTCGTCGTAGCCCGGACGATCGAGCGCATCGGCGATCGCGCCGTCGACATCGGCGAGCAGACGGCCTACCTGCTCACGGCCGAGTTCCGCGAGTTCACAGACGCCTCTCACCCGGTCAGCTAATACTCTCGGGCCATGGCCGCGAGAGACGGGTGGTTCGTCCGCTATCGGAAGTGGCTCGTCGCGCTCGCCGTCGTCATCGGCATCGCCCTCATCGTCGTCGCGATCGTCTACTGGGTCGAGCCGGCAGGCTCGCTGCCGTCGTTCTTCCCGGGACACGAGGCGGGGTCAACTCACCACCACGTGAAGCACGGCATCGCCGCCTTCCTCGTCGGCCTGGCCTGCCTTGCCTTCGCCTGGTTCAACACCGGGCCGAAGACGCGCTCCGCCGAGAAGCCCGACGGCTGAGTGCACCCGATCACCTATTTCCAGGCCGCAATTCTCGGGCTGATCCAGGGCGTATCCGAGCTCTTCCCCATCTCGAGCCTGGGGCATGCCGTCATCCTGCCGCACCTCTTCGGCTGGAACATCCATCAGAACGCGCAGTACTTCCTGACCTTCCTCGTCGCCCTCCACCTCGCGACGGCGCTCGTGCTGCTCGGCTTCTTCTGGCACGACTGGGTCCGGATCGTCAAAGGCCTCGGCCGATCGCTTCGCGACCGCGAGATCGGCGAAAACGACACCGACGCGAAGCTCGGGTGGCTGCTCATCGTCGGGACGATTCCGGCAGGGATTCTCGGCCTCACGCTCCAGGACGCCCTGCGCAAGCTGTTTGCCTCGCCGGAATACGCATCGATCTTCCTCGCCCTCAACGGCGTGCTGCTCTTCGGCGCCGAGGCGTTGCGACGACGTGCGCCCGTGGTCGCGGAGGACGACGACGAGCGGATCGCGCGCACGGTGGGCTGGTGGCAGGCCTTCACCGTCGGCGCAGCGCAGTCGATCGCGCTCATTCCCGGCTTCTCGCGCTCGGGAGCCTCGATGGGCGGCGGGCTGCTCGTCGGCCTCTCGCACAAGGACGCGGCGCGCTTCGCCTTCCTGCTCGCGACGCCGATCATCCTCGCCGCGGCCGTCCTCAAGCTGCCCGACCTCGCCGGCTCGCAGGGCAACGGCGTGCGTGGGCCGGCGCTCGTCGGCGCGGTGTGCGCCGGGGCCGCCGCGTACTTCTCCGTCCGGTTCCTCATGCGGTACTTCGAGACGCGAACGCTGATCCCGTTCGCGATCTACTGCCTCTGCGCCGGGACGGCCTGCGCGGTCTATTTCGCGGTGACCTAGACCCGGGCATGCCGCTCGGCGAGGCCGCGGAGACGCCTCGCGAGCGCGGGCGTCAGCGCTCCCGGCCCGAGCCGCCAGGTCCAGTTTCCCTCGGAGACGCCGGGCCGGTTCATCCGGGAATCGCTGCCGAGCCCGAGCACGTCCTGTGCGGCGACCATCGCCAGCACCGCGCGGGAGGTGTACGCGAGCTCGATCAGGCCCCAGCTCGGCTCTGACGGATCGAGATCCGTCGCCGCGCGCTGCCGCGGCCGGAGCCCGGCGAACCAGCCGGCGGCCGTGTCCGTGTCGTGCGTGCTCGTGTACACGACCGTGTCGGGGCCGTGATTCTCGAGCCGGTGCGGGTTGTGCCGTCCGCTGCGGAACGCCCAGAGGAGGACGACCATGCCGGGCAAGCGGAGCTCGTGTCTGAGCTGCTCCACGGGCGGTGTGATGTGGCCGAGGTTCTCGGCGATGAGCGGCAGACCGCCGAGCTCCTGCTCCACCGCGTGGAAGAGCTCGGCGCCGGGAGCGGGCCGCCAGCGTCCGTTCTTCGCCGTCGTGTTCCGGGCCGGAATGGCCCAGTAGGAGACAAAGCCGCGGAAGTGGTCGATCCGGCAGAGATCGACGAGGTCGAACGTGCGCCGGAAGCGCTCGCACCACCAGCGATACCCCGTCGCGCGGTGCACAGGCCAGTCGTAGAGCGGGTTCCCCCAGCGCTGGCCGGTCGCGCTGAGGGCGTCGGGCGGCGCTCCCGCGACCTCGCCTCGCGCGAAGAGCTCCGGCCAGCCCGCGAGATCGGCGCCTTCGTCGGAGACATAGATCGGGAGGTCGCCGATCAGCCGGACGCGGCGCTCGGCCGCGTACTCCCGGAGCGCCCCCCACTCCCGTTCGAACCGCACCTGGTGCGCCAGCGCCTCCCCACCGGCGAAGCGGGCCCAGCCGCCGGCCCAGTACGGATGGCGCGCAACGAAGTCCTCGACCTCGCCGGCCGTGACCCGTGCTTCCGGTCGGGCGAGGAGCTGCGGCGACGCGGCGAAGGCGGACGGAGACCTGTACGGAGAGCCGTACTCATCCGGCGGGCCGAGCGGCAGCACCTGCCACCACGACTGGCCTGCGGCAGCGAGCCAGTCGACGAACCTGTACGCCTCCCGGTCGAGCTTCCCCGACGGAAGCGACGTCGGGTGGAGGAGGATGCCGGCCGAGCGTGGGAGCTCCACGTTTCGATCCTTCCTCATCAGTGAGACTTCCCGACGTGTCGATGCCGAAGACGACTCCTCCGCGAATCCAGATCCGGGAGGTCTCCCCGCAGGTGGACTGCGGCCGCTATCCGGTCAAGCGCACCGTCGGTGAGCGCGTCGAGGTGAACGTGCGGGTCTTCCGCGACGGCCACGAGACGCTCGGAGCTGCGGTTCGCCACAGGAGACCCGGCTCGACCCGCTGGGCCGAGACGCCGCTCGAACCCCTCGGCAACGACGTCTGGGCCGGCGCCTTCGAGGTCGACCGGCCGGGGCTCTGGAGCTTCCGGATCGACGCGTGGGTCGACCGCGTCGCGTCGCTGCGGGAGGAGCTGCGGCGGAAGGTGGCCGCGGGCCAGGCCGATCTCACCGGCGAGCTGTCGGAGGCAGCCGTGCTGCTCGGCGCCGAGGAGCTCAGCCTCGAGCAGGCGCTCGCGGCTCCAGCAGGCGCGCGCTCGGAGAAGGTGTCGTCCGCAACGTACGCGGTGGACGTCGACCGGGTGCTCGGCCGGTTCGGCTCGTGGTACGAGCTCTTCCCACGCTCGTGGGGCGGATTCGCCGGCGTCCGCGAGCTGCTGCCGCGCTTCGCCGAGCTGGGGTTCGACGTCGTCTACCTGCCGCCGATCCACCCGATCGGCCGCACCAACCGCAAGGGACGGAACAACGCCGAGACGGCAGAGCGGGGCGACGTCGGCAGCCCGTGGGCGATCGGCTCGGCAGAGGGAGGGCACGACGCGATCGACCCCTCGCTCGGCGGCGAGAAGGAGCTCCGTGCGCTCGTCGCCGGGGCGAAGGAGCTCGGGATCGAGATCGCGCTCGACTTCGCGATCCAGTGCTCTCCGGACCACCCCTGGTTGAAGGAGCATCCCGAATGGTTCTTCCGCCGCCCGGACGGCACGCTGAAGTTCGCCGAGAATCCGCCGAAGCGCTACCAGGACATCTACAGCGTGGACTTCGGCAGCGAGGACTGGCGCGGCCTCTGGCGGGCGCTCCTCGAGGTCGTCCTCCACTGGGTCGGCTGCGGCGTCACCGTCTTCCGCGTCGACAACCCGCATACGAAGCCGCTGCCGTTCTGGGAGTGGTTGATCGCCGAGGTGCGACGCGAGCACCCGGAGGTGATCTTCCTCGCCGAGGCCTTCACGCGGCCCGCGCCGATGACGACGCTCGCCAAGGCCGGGTTCGCGCAGAGCTACACGTACTTCACGTGGAAGAACACCCGCTGGGAACTGCTGGAGTTCCTCGGCCAGCTCCTCGAGTGGCGCGACTTCTACCGGCCGAACTGCTTCGCGAACACGCCCGACATCCTGCACGAGTATCTCCAGAACGGCGGCCGCCCGGCCTTCGAGGCGAGGCTCGTGCTCGCCGCGACGCTCTCCCCCTCGTACGGCATCTACTCGGGCTTCGAGAGCTGCGAGAACGTCCCTGTGCGCCCCGGCTCCGAGGAATACCTCAACTCGGAGAAGTACGAGCTCAAACAACGGACGCTCGACGGCCCGCTGTTGCCGCTCGTCGCGAGGCTCAACGCGGCGCGACGGGAGAACCCCGCGCTCCAATGGCTCGATCCGCTCACGATCCTCGAGACCGAGAACGCGCATCTCTTCGCCTTCCACAAGCGCCGCGGGGACAACCGCGTCGTCACGATCGTCAACCTCGACCCGCGGGCGACGCAGGTCGGCGTCTGCGTCGTGCCGGTCTCGACGGGACTCCCGCCGGCCTATCGGGTTCGCGACGTGCTCTCGGACGAGACGTGGACGTGGCGGATCGGCCGCAACTACGTCAAGCTCGCCCCGGGCCAGAGCCACGTGCTTAGGATCGGCGGCTGATGTCTGAGCAGTGGTTCGAGCGGGATCCGCTGTGGTTCAAGCGGGCGGTCTTCTACGAGATCCACATCCGCGGGTTCTTCGACGGCAACGACGACGGCTCCGGCGACTTTCGCGGCCTGATCGACAAGCTCGACTATCTCGAGTGGCTCGGGGTCGACTGCCTCTGGCTGCTCCCGATGTACGAGTCGCCGCTCCGCGACGGCGGCTACGACATCTCGAACTTCTTCGCGCTCCACCCGGACTACGGGACGGTCGAGGACTTCCGCGAGTTCGTCGAGCAGGCGCACCAGCGCGGCATGCGCGTGATCGCCGACCTCGTCATGAACCACACGTCCGCCGACCATCCGTGGTTCCAGGAGTCGCGGGCGGATCCACGCGGTCCGAAGGGCGACTGGTACGTCTGGTCGGAGTCGGACGAAGGCTATCCCGAAGCGCGCGTCATCTTCATCGACACCGAGCCGTCGAACTGGACGCTCGACCAACTGCGCGGCGAGTACTACTGGCACCGCTTCTTTTACCACCAGCCGGATCTGAACTACGACAACCCGGAGGTGCAGGAGGCGATGCTCGAGGTGCTGCGCTTCTGGCTCGACCTCGGGATCGACGGCTTCCGGCTCGACGCCGTGCCGTACCTCTTCGAGCGGGAGGGGACGAGCGGCGAGAACCTCCCCGAGACGCACGACTACCTCAGGCGGGTCCGCGCCGAGATCGACGCGCGCTACCCCGACCGCCTCCTTCTCGCCGAGGCGAACCAGTGGTCCGAGGACGTGGTCGAGTACTTCGGCAAGGGCGACGAGTGCCACATGGCCTTCCACTTCCCGGTCATGCCGCGGATGTTCATGGCGCTGCGGCGCGAGGACGCGACCCCGATCTACGAGATCCTCGACCGGACGCCGCGGATCCCCGCCAACTGCCAGTGGGGCCTGTTCCTCCGCAACCACGACGAGCTGACCCTCGAGATGGTCACCGACGAGGAGCGGGACTACATGTACGAGGAGTACGCGAAGGACCCGCGGATGAAGCTCAACCTCGGCATCCGCCGCCGTCTCGCACCGCTCCTCGACGCCGGCCGCGACGAGGGCGAGCTGCTCCACGCCATCCTCTTCTCGTTGCCTGGTTCACCTGTGCTCTATTACGGGGACGAGATAGGCATGGGCGACAACGTCTACCTCGGAGACCGGGACGGCGTGCGGACTCCGATGCAGTGGTCCGGCGACCGCAACGCCGGCTTCTCGCGCGCCGACTGGGCGCAGCTCTATCTGCAGCCGCTCATGGATCCTGTCTACGGCTTCCAGGCGGTCAACGTCGAGGCGCAGCTGCGCACGCCGAACTCGCTGCTGCGCTGGATGCAGCGCTTCATCGCGCTCCGCAAGGAGCATCCGGTGTTCGGCCTCGGCACGTACGAGCCGCTCCCCGGCGACAACATGCGGATCTTCGCCCACATCCGGACGTGGGAGGACGACGTAGTCCTCTGCGTGCACAACCTCGCGCGTTCGGCGCAGGCCGTGCAGCTCGACCTCTCGGCGTATGCCGGGATGGTGCCGGTGGAGATGCTGGGTCGTACGGCCTTCCCGCCGATCGGGGAGCTGCCCTACCTCCTGACGCTCGCGCCGCGCGGATTCTTCTGGTTCCAGCTCCGGCAGGAAGAGCAGGTGGACTGAGATGGACGAGCAGGCGCTGATCGACTACGTCACCCGGCAGCGCTGGTACGGCGCGAAGTCGCGGGCCGTCTCGCACTCGGAGCTGCTCGACACCGTCACGATCCGGCAGGCCGAGCCGCAGCTCTACCTCGCCCTCGTCGAGATGCGCTTCGACACAGGAGCGCACGACATCTACCAGCTCCTGTTCTCGGGCGACCCCGAGGGCGGCCACTTCGACGGTCTCGCCGAGGACGCGGGGATCGCGCGCGAGATCGTCAGCGCGATGCGCACAGGATTGACGCTGCAGGGTCGGCAGGGCGTGGCCGAGTTCAGCCCGGCCGAGGACTTCTCGCCCCTGGGCCGCGAGCTCGGCGCCGCACGGCTCGTGTCCTCGGAGCAGTCGAACAGCTCGGTCGTCTTCGACGACGCGCTGATCCTCAAGATCTTCCGGCGGCTCGAGCCCGGGATCAATCCGGAGCTCGAGGTGCTGCGCTTCCTCACCGAGCAGGGCTTCCGCAACATCCCGGCGCTCGGCGGCTGGTACGAGTACTCGGGCGGTCCGCTGACAGCGACGCTCGGACTGCTGCAGGAGTACGTCGCCGGCGCGATCGGCGGCTGGGAGCTCGCGCTCGGCGAGATCGCGTCGGCGCCCGAGAGCTTCCTCGACCGGCTCGGGCGGCTCGGGGAGGTGACGGCCCACATGCACACGGCGCTCGGCGCCGACCAGAGCGACACGGCCTTCGCCCCCGAAGAGCCGAGTGTCGAGTCGCTCGGCCTCTTGACCGCCACGGTCGACGAGGAGATCGCGCGCGTCTTCCTCTCGCTGCCGGAGGAGGACGAGCGGCTGGCGCCGATCCTCGGGCGGGGCGAGGAGGTCCGCGAGCAGTTGCGGCTGCTCACCCACGCCGGCTCGAGCGGCCGCGTGATCCGCACCCACGGCGACTACCACCTCGGCCAGACCCTGTGGAAGGGCAACGACTGGATCATCCTCGACTTCGAGGGCGAGCCTGCCCGCACGCTCGTCGAGCGCCGCCGCAAGCGCTCGCCGCTCCGCGACGTCGCCGGGATGCTCCGCTCCTTCGCCTATGCGGCAACCGCCGCCGAGCTCACCCGCGACGCCGACATCGCGGAGGACTGGGAGGAGCGCGCGCGAGAGCGGTTCCTCGAGAGCTATCTCGAGACCGTCGACGCGACGCTCCTACCGCCCGGTGAGGCCGCGATCGACCGCCTGCTTGCCGTCTTCGAGCTCGAGAAGGCGGTGTACGAGCTCCGCTACGAGCTCGACAACCGGCCCGACTGGGTGGGAATCCCGGTGGCGGGTATCGAGCGCCTCATGCAGGCGGCCGCGGAAGCGCTGTGACGGTCGACCTCGGGGCGAATCCCCACAGCGTCCTCGGCGCCCACGAGGCGGAGGACGGCGTCGTCGTGCGCGTCCTGCGCCCCGAAGCGCGGGCGGTCCGCGTCCAGCCAGCGGACGTCGAAGCCGAGCTGAAAGATCCGGCCGGACTGTGGGAGGCGCTGCTGCCGAAGGCACAGCTGCCGCTCGACTATGAGCTCGAGGTCGAGTACCCGGACGGCAACACGTTCACGGTCCGCGACCCGTACTCGTTCCTGCCGACGCTGGGCGAGCTCGACCTCCACCTCGCCATGGAGGGGCGCCACGAGCATCTCTACGAGCGGCTCGGCGCCCACGTACGCGAGCACGACGGCGTCGTCGGCACCGCCTTCGCCGTCTGGGCGCCTAATGCGCGGTCGGTGTCGGTCGTGGGCGACTTCAATTCCTGGGACGGACGCCTGAACCCAATGCGCTCGCTCGGCGCCTCGGGGATCTGGGAGCTGTTCGTTCCCGGCGTCGGAGAGGGGACGAAGTACAAGTTCGAGATCCGGACGCACGAGGGTCGCCTGCGGCTGAAGAGCGATCCACTGGCCTTCCACACGGAGGTGCCGCCCGCGAACGCGTCCGTCGTCTGGGAAGCGAAGCACGTCTGGCGCGACGACGAGTGGCTCGAGCGCCGCGCGGCCTCGGAGCCGCTGCACGGACCGCTCTCGATCTACGAGGTCCACCTCGGGTCCTGGCGGCGCAACCCTGCCGAGGGGAACCGCCCGCTGACGTACCGGGAGCTCGGCGACGAGCTCGCCGACTACGTCTCGGACCTCGGCTTCACGCACGTCGAGCTGCTGCCCGTGATGGAGCACCCGTTCTCGGGCTCGTGGG
>Ga0335083_10001764_pt1 | contig 29447 bp, 25 predicted proteins | sample Lox_Sample_42_FD_206716 | JGI IMG/M metagenome (GOLD analysis project Ga0335083, IMG submission 206716) | Soil microbial communities from Loxahatchee National Wildlife Refuge, Florida, United States - Lox_Sample_4.2 | ecosystem: Environmental > Terrestrial > Soil > Wetlands | place: USA...
AATCTCCCAGTCAGACGGATGTGATCTAGGAGACGCTCACGGAGTTACGCCTGGATGTTGCGCCGGCGTTTCGATGTTAGCCGCGTGTAACACCATGGGCCGACAGCGTAAAACGCGGGTCTGGCGGAGGCTTGCCCGCCGCAAGGTCCGCGATGATCTCGCCGAGCAGCGGCGCGAACTTGGCGCCGTGCCCGGAGCAGGGCGAGGCGACGACGAACGGGCCGTTGCGGTCGAGCACGAAGTCTTCGGTCGCCGTCAGGGTGTAGAGGCAGGAGGCTTCGCTGACCACGGCGGAGTTGAGGCCGGGAACCCGGCTGGCGGCGAAGGCCGTGACCCTGGCGCGCGCTCCCGGGTCGATGACGAAGTCCCGGTCGTCCGCTGTTGTCACGCGGAAGCCCGCATGCTCGCCGATCTTGATCGCGCCTGGCACCTCGCCGTCCCGGCCGCCGGCCATGCCGTAGCAGCGTTCAGTGCCGTCCTTGTAGATGAAGACGGGCCACGGCTGGTCCGCGACTGTCAGCGGGGCGTAGTGGAAGACCTGCTGCTGGGTGACCGTCAGCTCCGGCAGGGCGGTCACGCCCTCCAGGAGCGGTGCGGTCCAGGCGCCTGCCGCGACCGCGATCACCGGGGCGGTGAAGGAGCCGCTGTCGGTGTGCGCGACCGCCCCATCGCCTGACGGGCCGGCTTCCAGCCGGGTGACGGGGGTGCCGAACCTGACGTCGGCGCCATTCCCGGCGGCCAGCCTGAGCATGGCGGCCATCGCGCGGTCCGGGTCGAGGACGCCGGCGTCGGCGTGGTACATGACCTCGCCAGCGCCGGCGAAGTCGAAGTAGGGCCAGCGCTCGGCCGCCGCCCCGGGCGCCAGCAGCTCGGCGGGGACGCCGCAGTCGGCCAGCACCTCGTGCAGCCGCCGCGGATTGCGGTCGGCGCCGAAGTCGAGGCCCCCGGTCATGACGAGCAGGGTTTCGCCCGCCTGGTCTTCGAGCTGCCGCCATAGGTCCCCGGCGGCGCCGGTGAGCCGCGCGTAGAACGGGTCAGGGTAGGCGCGCCGGAAGATGCGGGCGCTGCCGTGCGAGCTGCCCCTGCCGTGCCCGGGGCCGAACGCCTCAAGCACCACCACGTCCAGGCCACGTGCCGCCGCCGCCCAGGCCGCCGCCGAGCCAGCCAGCCCGGCGCCGACGATGATGAGGTCCGCGTGCGTGATCATGCCGAGCCCCCTGCTTCCGTGTTCATCAGGCTTTCACCCAGCCGCTGCGATGATCGGCTGCGGCGAGGACGACGACGCCCGAGCCGTACATTCTCCTGCGCAACTCGGCGACCAGGGCGGCCGTTCCCTGGCCCGGCGGCCGCATGCCGGGAACCGCCGGCTGGGCCGGCGAGGCCGGCTGGTCGAGGATCACGATGCGCGCGCCGCGTGCCCGGGCCACCCGGGCGACGGCACGGGCCGGACAGCTGGTGACCGCGACGTGTCCCATCGCGATGACGCCCGTGCTCTCCAGGACGGACATCGCCAGGGCGACGGTGCGGCGCACCTGCTCCGGCTCCGCCACGGGCGGGGGAGACGGTCGGCCGGGGTGGGGGAAAGCCGCATCCGTTCGGGATATTTCGCTTGTCCGCACACCGACGACGGTCACTGGCGCCCCTGCGGCGAGCTCAGCGGCGCGGGCGATCGCCGTATGCGTGACGGCACCTCCCGTGACGACCAGCAGCACCGGCCGGCCAGGCCGCGGCTCCTGCCCGGGGACCGGTGCGAGCGTCATGGCCGCGCTCCGGGGATCCAGTCGGTGCCGGCCAGCGGCACCTTCGCCATCGCGGCGGCCTCGATGGTCAGCGCGGCAAGGTCTTCGGGCTCCAGGTTGTGCACGTCGGACTTGCCGCAGGCGCGGGCGAGCATGGTGACCTCCATGGTCAGGGCACGCAGGTAGTTGGCGACCCGCCGGGCGGCCAGCTCGGGGTCAAGCCTGCGTGACAGCAGGTCGTCCTGGGTGGCGATGCCGACGGGGCAGCGGCCGGTGTGACAGGCCGAGCATTCTCCTGGCTTGGTGCCGAGGGCGGCGTAGTCCTGGGTGGCGTCAACGTCTACCGCATTTTCGCGATATGCCGGGCGGTTGCAGCCAAGCGCGAGCAGCGAGCCGATGCCGATGGACACTGCGTCCGCGCCGAGCGCGAGGGCCTTGGCGACGTCCGCCCCGGTCCTGATCCCGCCAGAGACGATCAGCTGCACCTCGCGCTCCACGCCGAGCTCGCGCAGCGCGTCCCCGGCGAGCCGGACCGCGGCGAGCGTCGGGATGCCGGCGTGCTCGATGAACGTGTCCTGGGTGGCGCCGGTGCCGCCCTGCATGCCGTCCACGACGACCACGTCTGCGCCGGCGGCAACGGCGAGCTTCACGTCATGCGACACCCGGGTCGCGCCGACCTTGACGTAGACAGGCTTCTCCCAGCTGGTTGCCTCGCGCAGCTCCTCGATCTTGATCTGCAGGTCGTCGGGACCGGTCCAGTCGGGGTGCCTGCTCGCTGACCGCTGGTCGATGCCCTCGGGGAGGGTGCGCATCGCCGCGACCCTCGACCCGACCTTCTGGCCGAGGAGCATCCCGCCGCCGCCGGGCTTGGCCCCCTGGCCGATGACGACCTCGATGGCGTCGGCCTGGCGCAGGTGGGCCGGGTTGAAGCCGTACCTGGACGGGAGGCACTGGTAGACGAGGGTCTTGGAGGCCTGCCGCTCTTCGTCGGTCATGCCGCCGTCGCCGGTGGTAGTGGAGGTGCCCACCTCGTTCGCGGCCGCGCCGAGGGCCTGCTTGGCCTGGGCCGACAGGGCGCCGAAGGACATGCCGGCGATGGTGATCGGTATCGCCAGGTCGATCGGGTGGGCGCCGTGCCGTGCGCCGAGGACGGTCCGGGTCGCGCACCGCTCCCGGTATCCCTCCAGCGGGTAGCGGGACGCCGAGGCCGTGAGGAAGACCAGGTCATCGAAGTTCGGTACCCTGCGCCGCGCGCCGAAGCCGCGGATCGCATACCGGCCCAGGTCGGCGAGCTCGTGCACGCTCGCGATGACGTCCGGGGGGAAGGTGTGATTCCGCATCGGGTCGTTTGCTCCTTCAATAGCTGGACGCGTGGTGCGTGGTGAAGTGGTAGAGCTCGCGAGCGGACGTGACCTTGGTGACGTTCTGCGGGTCGATGTGATCGAAGCCGGCCTTGCCGCACAGGGCCTTGACCGCGGTCACGTCGTCCTCGGTGAGCTCGGTGACCTTCGCGTCGGCGCCGAGGCCGGCGATGGACCCGCCGACGTAGATCGTCGCCTCGTACAGCGAGTCGCCGAGGGCCTCGCCCGCGTCGCCGCCGATCAGGATCGTGCCCGCCTGGGCCATGAAGCCGGTCAGGTTGCCCGCGTCGCCGGCGATGACGAGCGTGCCGCCCTTGAGAGAAATGCCCGCCCGCAGGGAGGCGTCGCCTTCCACGATGACCAGGCCGCCGTGCGCGGATGCCGCCGCCGACTGCGAGACGCCGCCCCGGACCACGATCGTGCCGGACATCAGGTTCTCGCCGATGCCCCAGCCGGTGAAGCCGTTGACGGTGATGTCCGGGCCGTCGCCCAGGCCGCCGACGTAGTAGCCGGCGTTGCCGTCGATGGTGATGCTGATGCTGCGGGTGAGGCCGACGGCGAGGTTGTGCCTTCCGCGCGGCTCTTCGATGACAACGGCCGCGCCGTCCGGCAGCGCGCGCAGCGCGGCGTTGATCTCCCTGGTCGCAAGCTCGGCAGCGTTCAGCGTGACGGCCGTGACGCCCGTGGTCGCGGCACCCGTGATAACCGTGTCCATGTGTGCAGTCCCGTCGGCTCGAAGACTTTCGCGTCCTTGATGCCGGGCAGTCCGGCGAGTGCCCGGTACTCGCTCGCCATCGCGACGTAGCCGTCCGTCTGCGCGATGACTGCGGGCTTGCAGGCGAACGGGTCGCGATGCACGGCGAATTCGGTGGGCGTGGTGACAAGGAGGGTGTAGAAGCCGTCCATGACCCCGGCCATCGCTGTCAGGGCCTGCTTCAAGTCGTCGCCGCCCGCCAGTCGCTGGGCGATGTACCGCGCGGCAACCTCCGAGTCGTTGTCTGAGTCGAAGGCGATGCCGTCCCGCTCGAGCCGCCGCCGTATCGTGGCGTGGTTGGAGAACGAGCCGTTATGCACTACGCACACGCCCTCGGCGGGCGTGAACGGATGGCAGTGGGCCCTGGTCACCGCGGACTCTGTGGCCATCCTGGTGTGCCCGACGCCCTGGTAACCGCGCGCGCCCGGGATGCCGAAGCGATCGCAGACGTCGCCCGGCCGGCCCACGTCCTTGGCGACATCGAGCTGCCCGCCGCTGTGGTAGATCGCCACCCCAGCCGAGTCGGGTCCGCGCTCGTCGAGCGCGATGAGCATGTTCGTCAGCAGCGTTCCGAGCCGCGGCTCCAGGCCTTCGTCGAGCAGTGTCAGGCCGGCGATCCCGCACATCAGATCGCCCCCGGGGAAGAAACAGGCTGCACGCATCCTCCTTGGTGCTCAATGGTGAACTCTGTTTCTTAAGAGTGAACGAATTGGCTGGGCTGGTCAACGGTCCGGGCCATGTAGGAAGCGACAAAGTTGCGCCAACCGCGCGCCTCAACGTCCACTCACAAGAAACCCAGAACAGGACAAGTCAGGATCATCCCGAACGGGTGCGTAACTCCGCCCGGCCTCGTCGGCATCAACCGCCGCGGGGCCAGGAGCGCCGACGTCGCAACCTGTTCGGGGCGTTTCCAGCTAGACGCGGGGGGACCGGGGCACGCGGGCGGACTGCTTGTGCGCGGGCGGCTTGATCGCCACGTGCGGCAGGCTGCTGCGGAGGAAATGCCACGAGTTTGAGACTGATCTTGGTGCAAGCGTCCTGAGACAACTGAGAACGCCCAGGTCAGTCAAGATCGACATGCCACGCGAAGTGAGACCCTACAGAGAGAGGGCACGACCCTCCCCCGTAAGAGTCGTGCCCCTTGGTAGGCGAGCGTTAGCCGAAGACTCGGATGTTGCCGCTCGTGATCGGGTAGTTAGTGACCGGGCCCGGTGCGACGCCATGCGCCCAGGAACCGCCCGAGTGGGGCCCGCCAGCGTGGACTTTGACGAGGATCTTCAGCCCCGCGAGGCCGGCCGGTGCCGTGTTCGGGATGATGAAGGTAAAGGCGGCGCTGTGGTGCTTGACGCTGGCCCGGGTGACGTGTGCCCTGTAGTTGAGCACTGAGTAGGCCGAGCCGGCTGGCACGCTGAAGGTCAGCGCCGTGTGGTTGCTGTCGGTTGCGGTGCCTTGTACTGAGCCGTCGGAGCCGATCGAGCCGTGCCCGCTGACCGAGTAAGGCGAATTGTTGTACTTGATGGTGAACTTCACCTTGTTCCAGTCGACCGAACCCTTGATGCCCCACGTGTACTGGGTGCCGTAGGCCCCGGTGCCCGAGAACCGCGTGGAGTGGTTCGACGTCGCCTTGAGCGAGGTGATGCTCAGCGAGTGCTGGTAGTCAGTGCCGTTGGCGTTGAAGGTGATCGCGTTCGCGCCGGAGATGTTCCAGACTTTGGTGCCCGCGGCGGCATAGGTGAAGTTGGTGTAGTCCACCGAGCCGTGGAAGTGGCCCTTCGGAATCGCGACGAAATTCGCGTACTGGAGCGGGTTAGCTAGCGCTACGCTGCCCGCTGCTACCTGGATGGTCTTGTGGTGCTTCAGTGGGACCGCGCTCGCGCCGCCAGCCGTAGCGACGGCGGTGCCCCCTACTGCGAGTGCTAGTACTCCACTTGTTAGTAGTGCCCTGAGCCTCATGGTCTCCCTCTCTGTCTGCTAGTAGACGACCTTTGGCTGCCGATGATTGCCTCCCTTCACTTGCTCTATCCGGACGATGCCCGGCGTGCCGATTCGGGATGAACATGTACGCGAGACCGAGAGTTCGGTGACCTGTTCCGAGCGCGCGCTTGCTGCCCTGGCTGAGAGGGCTAGCGGGCCGGCTGGCGAATCCCCGTCCGAGCCGACTGCGCGTTCATTCCGGCCCCGCCCCCGCCCGCCGTGGGCCTACCTGCGGCGCGGCACCGAAACGGCGCCCGAGCGTCTCCGGAGGACTGTTTAAGCAAACACCCTGTGACTGGCGGGGCGCAAGGGGTTGGGGAGACTGCGCCATTCTTCCGGGCCGACGGCGCGGAGTAGGCTGGCGGAATAGGCCCACGGGGGGACCGGCAATGGGGGAAGCGGTCACGAGCCTGCATGAACAGCCGCCAATGGCCCGATCGGGGCTGCCTGCCGGACCGGCATCAGAGTCACCGGCCGAGCTGTCCGAGGATGACCCGTTTACCGCTTACCTGCTGGCGGCGGCTGGCCCCGTTGACATCCGTACCCTCAACCTGGAGTCACCAGCGCTGAAGGCCCTCAAGGAGGCCGGCGCCGTTCTGGTCGTGCCCATGATCTCCGCCGGTGTCCCGGTCGGCGTGCTCGCCCTGGGACCGCGGAAGTCCGAGCGGGACTACACGACGGACGACCGTCAACTGCTTGACGCGCTGGCACGGAACGCCGCGCCTGCCATCCGGGTCGGCCAGATGGTTAGCGAACAGCAGGTCGAGGCCCTGCGGCGGGAGCGGATCGAGCAGCAGCTGAACGTGGCCAGGCTCGTCCAGCGTCAGTTCCTGCCTAAGTCCCTGCCGGAGCTGCCAGGCTGGCAGATGGCCGCCTTCTACCGGCCGGCGCTGATCGTAGGCGGGGACTTCTATGACTTCATTCCCCTGCCGGGCGGCCGGGCCATGGTGGTCATCGGCGACGTCACCGACAAGGGAGTTCCCGCCGCCCTGGTGATGGCCAGCACTCACGCGCTGCTGCGGGCCGCGGCACCTCGCCTGGTCAACCCGGGGGCGGTGCTGGAGAAGGTCAACGACCTCCTGTACCAGGACACTCCGGCGCAAATGTTCGTCACGTGCTTCGCCCTCGTACTCAACGGCGCCACCGGGCGGGTCACGTTCGCCAACGCCGGGCATGACGTGCCCTACGTTCGCACCGTCGACGGCGTGGCCGAACTGCATGCCAGGGGGATGCCGCTCGGGCTCATGCCCGGCATGACCTACGAGGAGAAGACTTTCGTTTTCCAGCCTGGGGACCGTGCCCTGCTGTACAGCGACGGGCTGTCGGAGGCGCATGGCAGCGGACGGGAGATGTTCGGCTTCCCCCGCGTCGCCGCACTCGCCGGCCGGGGAACCTCATGCCAGGGTCTGCTCGACCTGTGCCTGCGGGAACTCGAGGCGTTCACCGGTCCAGGCCACGAGCAGGAAGACGACATCACGCTGCTCTCCCTGGAGATGGTCTCGGATGCGGCCCCGGGCTCCGGCGGCGTGCGGTGAACCCGGTGGCCTGCTCCGCACCCCGGCGGCTCGCGTCTTTCGCGCTGGCGAGCGTGCCGGGCAGCGAGCGCGTTGCGCTAGCGCAGGTCGCCGAGAGTGTGGCGGACCTGAATCTTTCTCCCCGGCGGCTGGACAAGCTCAAAACCGCGGTGGCCGAGGCGACGATGAACGCCGTCGAGCACGGCAATGACAACCGCCCCGACCTTGCCGTCGAGATAGAGGTCTTCTACTCGGGCACCGAAATCATCGTCACTATCACCGATCACGGCGGGCACGGCGGTTCGGACTGGGCCGACAAGGGGGACGACACCGAGATCCCCGATCTCGATCGCAAGCTCAGCGGCGAGCAGGGGCCGAGGGGCTGGGGGCTGTTCCTCATCCGCCACATGGTCGACGACCTTGAAGTGACAGCCGAGGGAGAGAACCGCACGGTCCGGTTGACGATCCGGACTCCGGTTCGGGGGGACTAAGCGGAGGGATTACGACACATCGGGGGATGGTCAGATGGACAAGTCCATTACCAGCATGGTGGTCCGGGTGGGCGACGGGCTTACGTCGGTCATCGATATCAGGGGCGACGTTACGGCCGCGTCCGAGCCCGCGCTTATGGCGGCGTACGAGGAAGCCTCAAGGCAAGGAGCCCGGCGCCTCGTGCTGAACTTCAGCGACCTTGAGTACATGAACAGCGGCGGCATCGGCATGCTGGTGACCCTCCTGGTTCGCGCCAACCGCCAGCATCAGCCCCTCGCCGCGTACGGGCTGAGCGATCACTACCGGGAGATCTTCGAGCTCACCCGCCTCGACGAGGCGATCGGCATATACGACGACGAGCCGTCGGCGCTCGCGGGTTAAGGGGAGTCATGAGCGAGAACCCGGCATCAGAAAGCAGGCCGGCTGCGCACGCCGGACGAGCCCCCCTGCCCCGCAACGCCGCGAACTGGGCGACGAAGGTGGACCGGTTGACCGTGGACAGAGGCGGCGGCCTCAACGTCGAGGGCCGGCGTCTCACCGGCCCCGTTCAGGGCTTCGGGAAGATGTGGCGGAAGACGTACTGGATCGAATTGAGCCCGGAGGTGTCACCTCGGGCTGTCATCGCTACGTGGAAGGGGCACTTCGGCGAGTTCTGGCCGAAGGCCAGCCGCTTCAAGGGCCCGCTGACCGCCCTCAGTCCCGGGGACGTGGCACTTCTCGACGTAAGCGTCGGGGGCGGCGTGCGGTTGTCCACGGGAGTCTTCGTGTTGTACGCGGACGAAGAGTCGTTCACCCTGATGACCCCGCAAGGGCACATGTTCGCCGGCTGGATCACCTTCTCGGCCGAGCGCTCCGGCGCGGTAACCGTCGTCCGGACCCAGGTCCTGATGCGGGCCAACGATCCCCTTTACGAGCTGGCCATGGCGTGTGGCGGGCACCGCAAGGAAGACCAGTTCTGGACTCAGACGATGACCGCCCTGGCCCGGCGTCTTGGCGCGGCGCCCGGCATCGTGCACAGGCGGACCGTGTGCGTCGACCCCAGACGGCAATGGGGCAATGCCGGGCAAGTATGGCACAACTCCATGGTGCGGACCGTGATGCACTCCATCACCTCGGCGCTGGCCCGTACATCGGCGTCGGCCCGCAAGCGCCAGCCCGCGGCCGGCCCGCGATGAATGCCGCCGCCGGACGCCCTCGTCCGACGGCCGCGGCGCTGGCCGGCGTCGCCATCATCGTGGTGGTCGCCGCGGTGATCACGCTTTCTGTCCTCGGCCGCCGACCCGGATACGCGGTGCAGCCGATCATGATCGCCGTACCCACTGGGGCGGTAGGCGTGCTGATCGTGCGCCATCAGCCGCGCAACCCGAACGGGTGGCTGCTGCTCGGCATCGCGGCGGCTCTCCTGCTGAGCACTGTCGCCGGGGCGTACGCGCTGATCGTGTACCACCTCGGCCGCCACCTTCCGTTCGGGCCGGCAAGCCTGATCTTGTACCAGCTGTGGTCGCCGGCACTCACGCTGTACCTGTTGATCGTCTTGCTCTTCCCCGACGGCCACGTACCCGCTCCCCGCTGGCGGTGGGCCGTGTGGGCCTATTGCCTGCTCTGCGGAGGCTATCTGGCGCTGCTGATCGGGGTGGCGGCCGACGCCATCGACCGGCACCGGCTCCAAGTCGACAGCTACGGCGGCCTGAGCGCCATTGACTACCCGGTGGGCTGGTTCGCCGTGGCCCAGGACACCATCCTGACCCTGACCCTGGCGCTCGGGCTCAGCTTCATCGCGCGACAGCTGCTCACCTGGCGCCGGTCGTCCGGGGTGCGGCACCAGCAGCTGAAGTGGCTGATGGCCGGCGCCGTCATCGCCATTGTGTGTGCCGCGCTGAGCGTGCCCGGATTCACCGCGCCGTCCGGGCTCTGGGCGTGGCTAAACGGTGTGCTCAGCATCGGCTTCGTCGCGCTGCCGGCCAGCATCGGCGTGGGCATCCTGCGGTACCGGCTTTACGAGATCGACCGGCTGATCTCCAGGACGTTGGCCTACACGATCGTCACGGGACTGCTGATCGCCGCCTACCTCGCGCTGGCCGCTATGGCCCATACGGTGGTGCCGCTGCGATCGCCGTTCGCCGTCTCCCTGGCGACGCTGGCCGCCGTCGTGGTGTTCAACCCGCTGCGCCGCCGCGTCCAGCGAGCGGTGGACAGGCGGTTCAACCGCGCTCGCTACGACGCCGAGACGGTAATCGCGGCGTTTGCCACCCGCATGCAGGACGCCACGGACTTGGAGGAAATCCGCCTCGACCTCCTCGCCGTCGCCTATCAGGCACTAGAGCCCGCACATGTCTTGCTCTGGCTGCCCGGCCAGCGGGAACCCTGGGGACGAGATGAGTGATTCCGTATGCGTTCAAGGGCATTATCCGGACATGGAGGCAGCCTGATGTCCCGCGCGCAGTTGTTGTACGACACCATCGGAGCTACCTATACCGTGACGCGGCGCACCGAGCCGCGGATCGCGGCCCAGGTCTGGGCCGCGCTCGGCGATGCGCAGACGGTGCTGAATGTCGGGGCGGGCACTGGCTCTTACGAACCCTCCGGCCGCGACGTCACCGCGGTGGAACCGTCGGCGGTCATGCGGGCGCAGCGCCCCGCAGGCGCAGCGCCGTGCGTGGCTGCCATCGCGGAGAGCCTGCCGTTCGAGGACCAGTCCTTCGACGCCGCGATGGCTTTTGCCACCATCGATCACTGGCAGGACCCGATCGCGGGCCTGCGCGAGATGCGGCGCGTCGCTCGCCGCGTCGTGGTGTTCACGAAGGACTTCAGCGACCCCGGTCTGTTCTGGCTGGATCGTGACTATCTGCCCGAGCGTGCTGACCTCCTCGTCGGCCGGCCGTCGCTGACCGAACTAGCCCGCTCGATCGGAGCCCGGGTGGAACCGGTGCTCATTCCGTGGGACTGCGCGGACGGCTTCTATGAGGCCTACTGGCGCCGGCCCGAGGCGTACCTGGACGAGGATGTCCGCCGCGGCATGTCGGTCTGGGCCAGAGTCGGGCCGGACGCCGAGCAGCGGGCAGTGCGCAGCCTCCGTGATGACCTGGCATCCGGCCGGTGGGCCGAACGCAACCGCGACCTCGTCGATCTCGACGCGGCTGAGCTTGGCGACCGTCTGCTTATCGCCTGATCCGCCATGGCGGGCCAGGAATGGAGTAGCGGATGCCCTACTCTCTTACTGTCAGCAATTGACCGGTGACAGAATCAATACCCGCAACTGGGGGGCCATGACAAGCATTTTCTCGGGGGACGACAAGCCGCTGACGGCCGAAGAGCGGCGGCTGCGGGAGGCACGGGCGGGCGAGCCGTGGCGTGCCTGGGGACCGTACCTGAGCGAACGTCAGTGGGGAACGGTTCGCGAGGACTACAGCGATGGCGGAGACGCCTGGTCGTACTTCACTCAGTACGCGCGCTGATCAGCGGCTCGGAAATCTGACAGGCATCGTAAGCTCTGTCCATGCGCAAAGCGGGCAGGCAACGGCGGCAGAAGAAGGAGCAGGCCCGTCAGCGCGCCCGCACAGCGGCGAACAGGCCGACGTCCGGACACATTCCGTCGCAGCGAGAGCAGGTATCGGAACTCGTCGGAGTTGCCATCGAGGCTGTCTGCTCCGGGGACGAGCGAATCTACCGTTCCTCCCTGGATCAGCTGGGGGCAGAGCGTTCCGCGGAGTGGACTCAGACGGTCAGCCGCGTTCTCGTCGACGGCATGAGTTCACTACTTGCGAACGCCTGGCGCATTGGGTGGCAGCCCGCCGAGCTGGCCAGGCACTTCGGTCGAAAACTGAGCGCGGCACACGCCGCGATGGTCGCGGACATGATCGCTCACGAGGCGCGCACCTATCCCGCCGCCACCATCAACCCGCGCTGGGCCGACCAGGTAGGCGGGCTGCGCGCCACCTCCTACGGCCCGGAAACTTATGTGGGGCCGAACTGGTGGGGTAGCGACGGCGATTACCTGAGCGCGTGGAAGACGCATGCCACCGACCTCACGTTCTGGGCTGCGGTCGCGACTGCTATCGAGTCCGTGCATCTCTTCAGCCATCTGCCGCCCTTGGAGATCCTCCTTCCGCTCCCGGGAACGGTACGTCCAGCCGGAGCGAGCAAGCCCGTGAGCGCGCCAACCGGCGAACGCACCGCGAGTGCGGCCGACGACCGGATGCTTGGCAGGATTCGCGCGCTGCTTGCCAAGGCCGAGTCAACTGAGTTCGCCGAGGAAGCCGAGGCGCTCTCTGCTCGGGCACAGGAACTCATGGCCAAGTACAGCATCGACCACGCGCTGCTCGCTGCGCAGTCCGGGGAGCGCGAGGAGCCGTCTGGCCACCGGATCCCCGTCGACAGCCCTTACGAGGAGCCCAAGGGTACCCTGCTGAACGTCATCGCCCTGGCCAACCGTTGCCGGGCGGTCTGGTCCAAGGATGTCGGCCTGATGACGGTGGTCGGGTTCCCTGCTGACCTAGACGCGGTTGAACTCCTCTTTACTTCGCTGCTTGTGCAGGCCAACACGGCAATGCTTCGCGCCGGGGGCAAGAAGGACGAGTTTGGCCGGAGTCGCACGCGGGCGTTCCGTCAATCGTTTCTTGTGTCGTATGCGATCCGAATCGGCGAGCGACTGGAAGAGGCGACTGCCCACGCCACTGCGGAGGCCGTCGATGAACTGGGCGCTGTCGAGCGGGACAGCGCTGGGGCGCTGAGTTCGGGCACCGACCTGGTGCCGTTCCTGGCCGCACGGCAGCAGGCCGTTGAGGACGCCGTCGACGAATTGTTCGGTGGGAACGTGAAGCGTGGCCGCGCCGCCCGAGTTACCGACGCGGAGGGTTGGGCATCGGGCCGTGCCGCCGCTGACCTCGCCAAACTAAATGACCGTCAGCCAGTGGCGAATTAGCCCAACCTCGGGGCCTGAACCGCCGGGACGTTTCTCCATAAAGAGAAGTCGGCATCGTACTGGCAATACGGCCGTGTCCGGAAGGCTGGAACGATCCGAGACTTACCGGCTAATATTTCAGAAACATTTAAGGCCTCTGGCTGGTCCATGAAGGGGTGGGGATGACCAGCGTGCAGACCGAATCCATCGAGGTCGCGTGCTAGTCAGCGACGTGATGACGGCGTTTCCCGCGTACATCCGGCTCGGGGCGACTATCCGGCGGGCAGCCGAGATGGTCAGCGTTTCTGAGGTCGGCCATCTGATGGTTCTTGATCACGACGGCCGGTTTGTCGGGTCGCTGTCCGAGGAGGACGTGGTACGGGCCATGCTGCCCGGCTTCGGAGACGTGACCGCCGCCGGGGGCACGCTCGCGGATGCGTTCCGCATTTTCCTGGAGCGGGGCCGTGCCCTCGCTGATCGTGTCATCGACCCTCTCGTCGTGCGCGACACGGCGACGGTCCGGCCGACCGACGAACTCGCCAGGGCAGCGATCGTGATGATCGACCGCGGGATCCGGAGACTTCCCGTGGTCGATGACGGTGCCCTGGTGGGCACGCTTTCCCGGGCTGATCTGTGCCGTGCGGTGATTTACCATTCCTGAAATCCGGCTTATCCTCATCGACCGTCACACCCGCGACACTGGCCAGCGGGTGTGCGCGCTGCCGGCGACCCTGGGCCGCGACAGTGGCGCCGCGGCAGTGGTCCTCGATGATCCCGATGTCTCCCGGCGGCACGCGCGGATCGAGATGGACGGCAACGAACTGGTAGTCGCCGATCTCGGCAGCACCAACGGGACTTACGTCAACGATGAGCGGGTGACTCGCCGCGTGCTCGTCCCCGGCGATCGACTCCGCGTCGGCCGGTACGACGTCACGTGGTCCTTCATTGACTCGAGTGCGACGAGGCTCATCGACCCGGGCCAGTTGACCACCGTGCGGCAGGCCACGTTTGGAGGCGTGGCGGCACGGCGCGTGGTGGAGGCCGCGGAGGCGCACAACAAGCGGTCCGGGCACGAACTCGACGGCTTCCTGTCGCTGGCGCACGGATTCCTGCCCGCCGAGCAGCCGCTGCTCGCCTTCCCGGAATCGCACCGGGCCTGGGACGACATGACCGATCAGCTCCCAGACCTGTTCCGGCGGCTGTCGCTGCGCCGGGCGTTCGATGCGATGCCAGTGCTGGATGCCACGCCAAGCGCCCTGCCTGACCGCTACCTGCTGCGCGCATCGACTTTGCTCGGGGTATTCGCGCACGCCTACCAGTACATGGCGATCGATCCGCCGCCCGCGCTGCCTGACTCGCTGCTACGACCGTGGACGACCGTTTCGCGCCGGCTGGGCAAGAAGGTCCCGGCCGTCTCCTATATCGACCTGTTCTTCTATAACTGGCGGCTGCGAGACCCGGCCGGGCCGCGGATGCTGGAAAACATGGACCTGCTCGTGCCGACCTGGAACAACGCGGCTGAGCGCGTCTTCTACCTGGTGACCACTGAGTTCGCGATGGGCCTGACTCCGGTCCTTGGCGCCATGCTTGACGCCCAGGAGGCTGTGGTCGCCGAGGATCCGTCGGCCCTGGAGGGAGCACTGCTGGTCATCCTCGACCAGTTGCAGTACGTGACCCGTACCATTTACCCGCAGATTGATCCCAACCTGCGCGGCAGGTATGCGCTCGACCAGGTGCTGTGGGCCAAGACGGTCGGCACCGCCGGCGTCCCGATCTTCGATGGCGCGCCCAGCCCGAGCGGCACCGCGCAGCCGCAGATCCACGCACTGGACGCGTTTCTCGAGCGCCAGGACTTCGCGTCGGTCGTCGGCCAGCAGAGCGTCTACCTCGCCGGGTTCTTTCCGCGTCACTGGCAGGAACTGGTGGCCGCGCTGCGCGAGGTGTCGGTACGCCAGTACATCGAGCGCACCCGCAGCAGCACCTTGCGCGGCGTGTACAACGCGATGCTCGACGCCTACCTCGGCGACCGCGGCTGGATGGGACTGCACCGCGTCAAGGCGTACGGCTTCCTTGAGGTGGCATTCAAGGTCGGCCGGCAGGTGACCACTGGCGCCCGGTTCACCGGACTGTTCAAAGACAGGACCTGGGACAAGGTCGACAACGAGCTGGCCTTTGTCCGCGAAGAGCGCCGCCCGCCGGTGGGTCCGCCCGTCGTGTTCGGCACCGCCCGCAGGGGCCGCGTGGTGACCGTGGAATCTGGTGCCTGGACCTGCTACCTGGAGATCGACGTCGCCGGGCAAGGGGTGTACCACCTGCCCGGTGACCGGGTCGGTGTGCTGGCCGAGAACGATGAGGACCTTGTGCGCCGCACGGTGGCCGCGCTGCAGGCGACCGGCGACGAGCTCGTGCGGCTTACTCCGGAATGGAAGGCGGCGGTGGCCTGCCGGGAAGGGTACGCCGAAACCGACGTTCTGCCGCTGCGCACGTTGCTGCGCTTTGCCCAGCTGCGCCCGGTCACCCGCGCGGTGGCGAAACGACTGGTGAAGCTGACGGCCGTCGGCGCGTGGCAGCGAGTGGTTGACGCCCGAATGGAGGATCAGTGGGAGCTGTGGGACGTCCTGAACCTGTTGTACGCGGGAGGATATGACGTCACCCGGCTGTGGAAGGCCGATCCCGGCGAGGACGACGCCTTCTGCGCGGTGATACCGCCCGAGCCTTTCCGGCTGTACTCGATCGCTTCGGCGTCGCCGCCTGGCCAGCCCGCGACCACGCTCCGGCTGGTGGTCGCCGGCCTGGGCTACACCTCCGCTCAGACGCCCTGGTCGTACCCGCGCGAACGGCAGGGAACGGCATCGCATTTCCTGCGCAGGGCGAGCGTCGAAGGCAAGCACCGGCTGTCGCTTCAGGTCGTCTCTGCCCCGCGGTTCCGGCTGCCTGCCGATCCCGCGACGCCTGTCGTGATGTTCGCGGCCGGCTCTGGGGTCGCCCCCTTCCTGGGATTCGTCGCCGCGCGCACCGGTCCCGGCGAGAACCGGCTCTATCTGGGGATCAGGACACCGGAAGAATTCGCCGTGCAGGCAGACCTGGATGCAGCGGCAGCCGCGGGCCGGCTGAAGCTTTCTGTCGCCTTCTCCCGCGCCGATGCCGCGGTCAGTTTCGACGGCCAGCGCCACGTTGTGCAGAGCGGGCAGCGGCGCCGGGTAGACGACGTGATCCGCGCAGAGGCAGACACCCTGTGGGATCTGCTGCGCTCCACGGACGAGGGCGGACGCGGTGCCTTCGTCTACGTGTGCGGCACCGCTCGATTCGCGGTCGCCGTGCGCGATGCACTGGCCGGCATCGTGCCTGGCGACGGCGGAGAATTCCTCCGTCAGCTGGTGGCCGACGGACGCCTCGGCGAGGACGTCTTCACCACCTATCTCGGTCACGCCCAGGAGGGTCGCCGCTTCGAGGTGTCGGAACTGGCCACCCGCAACGCCCCCGGTGCGCCCTACTGGATGGCGATCGGCGGCGCGGTATTCGATGTCAGCGAATTCCAGCACCTGCACATCGGCGGTGCGCACATCGTCCGCAACCATGTTGGGCTCGACGCGACCGCCGCGTACCGGAAAGTCCTGCACCACGCACACTCCGAAATCGACGCCCAGCTCGCCATGTATGAGATCGGGCATCTGCGCAGGCTGGACTTCGGCGACCGGTGGGGCGTGGTTCTCACCGAAGACGGCCTGCACGCGATGTCGCTCGAAGACCTGTTCCGGACCTGGGTGCGGTTCGTGTACCTGCTGGCCGGCATGGAGAACGCGCTGAATGCTGACTACGCGTTCACCACGATGGTGAGCACCCTTGGCGAGGATGCCCAGGAGCTGACGCCCTTCAAGGCGCAGTACGTCATGGAGGCGCACCGGCGGTTCCTCATCAGCTACCTCGACGGCCTGCTGCACGATGACCTGCGCAACGTGTGGCAGCTCACTGTCGGATTCTGCGACCCGAACCTGGACATCAGGTCCTTCGACGCCGACCTTGCCGCCACCTTGACGCGCCCGGAGGTCGCACTCGTCCGTCGTTCCGTCGGCTCGGTCAAGGAGCTGCTGCTCGCCGGGGAGGACTTCGGGCGGGTCGCGGCGATGTGCCGTCTCTACGCGCGTATCGACGTCCAGCTCCTTCGCGACCTGAAGAACGCCGTGCTAGAGGGAATCCGCGCCTTTGAGACACACGAGGCCGATGTCGTCGAACGGGCCGGAGCCACCGTGCTGAACGCGGCGCGTCAGACGCTCGATGTGGTGTCGGCGTATTACCAGCGCCTGGCCGAGTACACGCGCGGCCACGGCATCGCGGCCGGCGACGCGGTCGAGGAGGTCATCCCGCCCGACCGGGGCATTCCCGGGCACGGCGGCCCGCTCCCCCTACCCGACTGAGCAGGCACGTCGGCAAGACTATGGACAGGGACAATGAGCATCCCGGAGGCGGAGCCTCACCGGTGCGCCCGCCTCAGCTTGTGCCCGGAGGCTGGCTGGCGGGCGGGGGGCAGCCGGGGCCGGAGGGGCTGGCGCAGAGGCCGGGGGGCCAGGTCCGCGCTTTCCCGTTCCAGTGCTCGATGACGGCCGTGCCGCCGCCGACCGAGGAGGATCCGACTGCCCAGGCATTGTCCGCGGAGGCAGCGGCCACGCCGTAGAGATCGGCGCCGACGCCACTGCCCGGGGACCTGCTGACGGCGTGGGCACCACAGTCCAGGCCCGGCCGTTCCAGTGCTGGGCCAGGGACTCCCCGGCGGTCACGCCGACCACCCAGACATCATGAGGGGACACCGTAGCTACCGCATCGAAACTGCCGGGAGGATTGCCTGGCCGGCCTTTGACGAGGGTGAGCACATTCTCGGTCCACGCACTGCCGTTCCAGCGCACCGTCATCGGGTCGGTCATGATGGTGCTGCCGACCGCCCACACGTCTGCAGCTGACAGCGCTGCCACCCCGCACACGCCGCCGCTGATGATCAGCGATGCGAATTCCGGCAATTCCGCACACGCTCATGCGCTCAGTATCCGAGGCCGCTACGGCCCGCGACTGAGTACGAGTGCTCATCCTGGCTAGGTACCTACGGCCGCTCATCCGGCCAGTGGCCACCTGGACGCCGCGGGCGCACCTCTTGTCAGGCGGATGCGACATCTGCGTTGGGATCTGGCAGATAAGCAGTGTTGCAGGGAAGATGGCGGGAACTCTGCCGCACTAGCCGGACAGGGCAGGTGTATGGAGCCAAGTCTGCGTGGCCGGGTGCGCGACGGTGACCCGGATGCCTTTGGCGTTCTGTTCGACGACCACTCGCGCGCGGTCTATAACCTCGCGTTCCGGCTGACAGGAAGCTGGGCCGAAGCCGAAGAAGTAGTTTCTCTGACGTTCCTTGAGGCCTGGCGGCTGCGGGCTCGGGTCGAGCCCGATGGTGAATCGCTGCGGCCGTGGCTGATGGGCATCACCGTCAACGTCGTCCGGAATTTCTCCAGGGCGGCGCGGCGGCACAAGGCGGCGATGGCCAGGCTGCCCGAGCCGTCTGCCGTGCCCGACTTCGCCGACGAGCTTGCCGAGCGCATCGACGGCACCGCCCGGCTGGCTGCACTGCGCGCCGCGTTCGGCAGGCTCAGGCCGGCCGAGCAGGAAGTGATCGCGCTCTGCGTGTGGGCGGAACTGGACTACGCGGCCGCGGCGGAGGCACTCGGCGTGCCCATCGGAACCGTCCGGTCGCGGCTGCACAGGGCGCGTGCGAAGCTGCGGCAGCTGGCCGGAGAACGGCAGCGTGGTCCGACGCCGCGGCAGCACGCCGGGTACGCCGGGGAACCCGGTCGCCGCGGCGAACAGCTACCAGGTGACGGCGGCAAGTCAGCCCGGTCAGCCCTTGGAGGTACCCAATGAACGGCAACGAGATCAGTGAACTGGCGAGCATGCTGCCCTCTCCCGCGGCACGCGATCTGCCTGGCGAACGCGCGAACATGCTGCGGGAGCACATGCTGACCGAATTGCGGCGAGCACCAGCGAAGAACGCCGCCGTCCCTCGGCGCATCCGCCGGCGACTGGCCCGACGTCCGCCGCGGATAGCTATGGCGGGTGCCTGCGTGGTCGCCGCCGCTGCCGGTATCGGCGGCTTCGCGATTGTCTCTGGAACGCGCTCGCCGGGTGGTGCCACACCGGCGGCCGCTCGGCTGCTCGCCCGGATCGCCAACGCGGCAGAGCAGCAGTCAAGCCCCCAGGTACGCGACAGCGAGTTCATGTACATCCGCAGCGAGGTCGCCTTTGCCAGCTACAACAATGGCTCGCAGACCCCGACGATGGACAAGCTGCACGAGCGCCAGGTCTGGCTGCCGGTAGCAAACGTCTGCGTCACAGGGCTGCTCATCGAGGAAGGCGAGCGCACTCCGCTCAGCCCCTACCCGGTGGTCAACGGGAAGGTTGTCCGTCCATCGCCCGGCGAACCCTCCGTCACCTGCGGCGTGGGCACCGTGAACGGACCCACCTACCGGCTGCTTCAGTCGCTGCCTGCCGATCCCAGGGCGCTGCTCAACCTCATCTACGCCGACACCCGGGGCGAGGGGCAGGCGGTTGGGCCTGATGGCGAGGCTTTCACCACGATCGGCGACCTGATCCGCGAGGCTATCGTGCCGCCGCGAACCGCCGCGGCGCTGTACCGGGCGGCGGCCCTTATCCCCGGCGTCACCCTGGTCGGCCACGTGACTAATGCCGTCGGGCAGCCCGGCATCGCCATCGCCTGGAGCAACGGGCAGGGCCGCATGGAATGGATCTTCGACCAGGCGACCCTGCAGTTCATCGGCGAACGCGACTACGACAGCAAGGCGCACGAGCTGACCGGGGACACGGCGATCCTCCAGGAGGCCTTTGTCTCCAAGGCAGGCCAGCTCCCTGGGCGCTAGCGGCTTCAGCACGGCCGGGGGCCCGGAATGGCGGGCCCCCGGCCAGGAAAGATGTGCCGCTAGACCGACCGCCTCAAGCCGCGGCGCGTTCGCTGGCGGGGCGGCGGCGAAGGTCCTGCTGCTTGACGCCGCGATAGCGAGCGGCGAAATCGGCGCGGGCATCAGCGCCAGGGCTTCCTGCACGCCGTCGCCAATCTGTGCATGCCGGTACCCGATGAGGGACCGGCTTACAGCCTGCGCATGGTCGCGCTCCTCATCGACGGCCTGCGCTACGGCGCCGGCACGAGCCCTCGCCAGTTCCGCTAGCCGACGGCTTAATTGCGGGTCTCGGCTAGCCGCTCTTCGAGGAAACGCTGTTCTGGCTCGGTCTGCGCGAGATCCAGCGCGCGACGGTACGCGGCGTGCGCCTCAGCGGGCCGGCCGGCGCGGCGCAGCAAGTCGGCGCGCCTGGCCAGGGTGAGCAGGTCCTGACGATCAGCGCCAAGACCGGGATGCCGATCAAGTCGGTGCAGCCTGCCCACGGACGGGTGCGGGGGTCTGCGGACACCTACCGGGTACTCCGCCCGACGCTCGCTGACATCGAAGCCGGCAAGTTCTGAGCCGTTATCGGCCAGATCGAGGTTCGGGCCGCCCGGTCTTCCGGGCGGCCCGGCCCGGTAGCAGCCGGAGCGGTGAAGGACGCGGTTGAGCGGTCCTAGCGGCTCGTGCGGATGGCGGCGGCTGTGATCGTGCTGGCGGCACGCACGGCGCTGGCGATCGCCTCGTCCGGCGAGAGCTCGTACAGGTCGGTCAGGGTAAACAGCGCCTCGGCGCTGACCACGATGCCGAGTTCCCGCTTCAGCTGACGGAACGCCTCCGGGTCCCGCCGGCCAAGCGTGCTCTCCAGGGGAACGAGCGCGTGATCGATGATGCCCACGCGGTGGCCTGGCCGCAGTGACGCCGACCCTGGCCGAACGACCGTGGCGGCGATCATCGCCCGGACGGCGCCCTGGTATGCCTGGACATGGCGCAGCAGTCGTTCGGTGCCTGCCGCGATCCGCTCCACGGGATCGGCGCTGTGCTCGACGGACGCTAGTGCCTCCGCCGGGCTCGGCCAGGTGCCGTCAACCGCCTCCCGCAGCAGCGAGACCAGGTCGGGGAAATAGCGGTACGCCGTCGCCTCGGATACCAGTGCCGCACGGGCCACGGCGGGCATGGTGACCTCGGTGCTGCCGGTGATGAGGTCACGCGCCGCGGCGACAATGGCCGCCCTGGTGCGCTGCTTCTGGTTCACCCGCCCAGCCGGGGCATCCGCTGCCATCTCTCTACTGTGCCGGGTCTCCCGCGCTAAATCAAGTTGACTCTCTTTATGAGAGTTGACTTGCATAAAGCTCGGAGTTGGCCTAGCGTCATTCGTGAGAGTTAGCTCTCATAAACGTCGAAGGGAACCCCGTCATGAGCACTGCGCATCTCGTCGTCACCGGCATCGGACCGGTGCCGGTCACCTACACGGACAGCGGCACCGGACAGCCCGTCCTCCTGCTCCACGGCGGTGCCGGGCCATTCTCCGTAGCCGGGTTCGCCGCGCTGCTGAGCGCCGCGGATTACCGAGTCATCGTCCCGGTGCACCCCGGCTTTGACGGCACGCCACGGCCGGCCGGGCTGACCACCATGGCCGGTCTCGCGGCCGTCTACGCATCGCTGCTACGCGAGCTTGGCCTGAGCGACGTCTGCGTCATCGGCAACTCGATCGGCGGCTGGGTCGCCGCCGAACTCGCGCTGGCGGAAAGCGGGGCGCCCGGCAGCCCGGTCAGCTCGGTTGTCCTGGTCGACGCGGCGGGCCTGCGAGTCGACGGCGCGCCGGTGCCCGGCTTCTTCTCACTGACGCTGGATCAGGTCGCGGAGCTGAGCTACTTCAACCCGGACGCGTTCCGCGTCAATCCGGCCGCGCTGCCACCGGAGCGGGCCGCCGCCATGGCGGCCAACCGCGGCGCGCTGCTGGAATACGCCGGAACCGTGATGGCCGATCCGGGACTGCGGGACCGTCTGCCGGCGATCGCGATGCCGGTCCTTGTCGTCTGGGGCGCGGCCGACCGGATGATCCCCGTCGACCACGCCAAGGCGTACGCGGACGGCATACCTGGCGCGCGGTTGCGGATGATCGATCACGCCGGTCACCTGCCGCAACTCGAGACGCCCGAAGAACTGCTCGCCGTCGTGCGTGAGTTCACCGCGTAGGCCGTGGCGCGGCACGACCCACGGCTCCGCGGCTACCAGCCGACGGCGACGACCATGTACTTGGGACTGGCGACCGAGATGTCCGAGGACTGGCTGGCGTCGTCGTCATAGGGGAAGCCGTACTGCTTGCCGCCGATCGCGTTCCTGTGCCAGAAGTCCGCGTAGTAGTTGGCCGGGGCCGCCTTGTAGAAGTTGGCGGGGTTCTGCTGCCCGGCTTGCGAGAGCTTCGCGACGTGCCTGTTGAGCGCGGCGCACAGCGGCGGGTTCGCGGAGAGCGTGCCGCCGCAGCCGAAGACCTCGGCGGTGGTGTCGCCCTTGGCACCGTGCGCCGCCGCGTACGCGGTGAAGTAGCCGGCGTACTTGCCGCCCGGCTGGAACGAGGGATCGTTGCCCGGCGACGGGATGCCATACGGCGCGTCGACGGTGGCGAGCTCCTTGAACTGTTTCGGCACGAAGGCCTTGAAACGGGCGAAGGTCTTCGCGCGCCCCTCGGTGAAGACGGTGTAGGCGTCGCCGACCTCCTTGGCGGCACCGCTGTGGCTGTGCACCAGGAGAGCAAGCGGCAGGCCCCACCGGTCCACCCGCGTGGTGTCGACGTTGATGGAGCCCGAGCCCACGGTGAACTCGATGAAGTCGAAGTACTTGCTGTTCTTCGACCCGAGATACAGGTACAGGCGGCCTGCCGAGTTCGCGGGCATGTCGATGTAGGGCTGCTGCGCGATCGACTTCTCCGTGCCGTCGAAGCTCCAGAAGACCTTGCTGTCCGGGTAACGGCCGCCGGTCCTGTTGATGATCTCGACCTCAAGCACCTTCTTGGCCGCGGGGATCTTGCCAGTATTTCCCCAGAACGAGGGCGGCGGAGCCCCGGTCGGCAAGCTCGTCGCCGTCACGCCCGACGCGTTCCCGAGCGGCGCAGCCGACGAAGGCCCAGCGGCTCCCGCTACGCCGGACACAGCCACCGCCGCGACCGCCAGGGCGCCCGCGAACCACCGGGACGAGATACGCCTTGCGGATGCGGATGAACGAGGCCTCATGCGGGCTCCCTGCCGTCGTGTGCTCGCGCAGGCCGGCTCGCCCGCGCTCTCGTATCGGAGACGGGCTGCCGAGCGGCGGATAACGGAAAACTAGTGAGCCGCCTCGATGGCTTCGTACTGCCTGAGCAGAAGGGTCTTGGCTGCCGCCGCGTCGGGGGACGGTGCAGTGTGCTCTTGAACGTCGACCATGAAATCGCCGAGGTGGCAAACAAACTCTGCCGTTGCGGAACCAGATTTATCGCTGAACGGTCTTACGATGCCGATCGCCCCGTCCTGGAGTCGAGCGTTATTATGCCCGGTTTCGGCACTTGAAACGCACCCTTGGTGGTCTAGGTTCGGGCTTGATGACCGCGAGCCGAAAACGGATTGCCACTTAACCGGTTTTGTGATTTATATGCTTTATGTTCAGTTTGGTGCGGGTGCGCGGCTGGAGCAGTACGCGCTGGAACAGCTGGTGGTCCATCATCCGCATCGTCCCGCAGGCGGGACGAGCCGTCATCGTGGCGGCGCTGCTGAACCTTGCCATCGGGGTGCTGCCGCTCGGATTCGTGGTGGCCACCAGCGTGGCCATCGCGCGGGTGCCCGCGCTCGGCCGCTCGGCCCACGGCGCCTGGGGACCGGTGCTTGCCGCGATGATCCTGGCCATCGGAGCACTCCTGCTGCAGAGTGCCCTGTCGCCGTTCCAGACAGCGTTCACCGAACTGATCAGCAGGCGGGTCGACGGCTACTGCACCAGGCGGCTGATGCGGTGCACGCTCGCCGAGGCGCCGGTGGCTCAGCTGGAGCAGGCGGCCATGCTCGACAAGCTGAGCGATGCTCGGCGTGGCCTTGTCGAGTACTTCGTCACGCCCGGCGCGGCCGCCGCCGGCCTGATCACGCTGATCGCGCGCTACGCGCAGCTGCTCGGCGCGGTGGTGATCGTGGGGATCGTGCTCGGGCCGCTCGCCGCGTTCCTGATCGCCGCGGCGGCGCTGGTGGCCCGGTTCGGCAACCGCGGGTCGCTGTCCCGCTGGTCGGTGGTCATCGAGCGGGTGTCTTCGGCGAGGCGCAAGATGTTCTACGTCTTCGACACCGGCAGTGAGCTGGCCGTCGCCAAGGAAATCCGCGTGCTTGGCACGCTGCCCTGGTGGCGCGCCCGTGCCGAGCAGGAGTCCGACTCCTACCTGCGGCCGATGTGGCGGGACAGGCGACGCATCTACCTCGGTCCGTTCATCTGGTTCAGCCTGGCTGTGCTCGCGGGGGCCGCGGCCGTGCTGATCCAGTTGCGGAACGCCGCGGACCACGCCGGGCTCAGCGTGCTGGACATCTCCCTGGCGATCCAGGCGATCCTCATACCGCTCAGGTTCGGCGTGTTCTTCCCTGAGGCGGACGTGCAGACGCAGTACGGCATGCTGGCCCACGACTCCATCAGGCAGATCGAGAGCACCGCGGCGGCCGGGGCAAGCCAGCTGCGGTGCGGTGAGCGGCTGGCGCACGACGTGCCGCGGTCGGCGATCAGGTTCGAGCAGGTGAGCTTCGCCTACCCGGGCAGCGACCGCCAGGTGCTGGACGGTGTGGATCTTGAGTTCCCCGCAGGCTCGTCCACCGCCATCGTGGGGCTGAACGGAGCGGGCAAGACCACCCTGGTCAAACTACTCGCGCGGCTCTACGAGCCGACCGGCGGACGGATCAGCGTGGACGGCGCCGACCTCGGTGAGTTCGACGCCAGGTCCTGGCAGCGGCGCCTCGCGGTGATCTACCAGGACTACATCAGGTACGAGTTCGACGCGGCGACGAACATCGGCCTCGGTGCGCCGGAGCGCATGCACGATCTCGACGCCATCAAGCGGGCGTGCGACTGGGCCGGCGCCACCGAGGTGATCGACAGCCTGCCGCAAGGCCTGAGCACCGTGCTGTCCAGCCGCTACCAGGGCGGCACGGACCTGTCCGGCGGTCAGTGGCAGCGCATCGCACTCGCCCGCGCCCTGTTCGCCACGGGCGCCGGAGCGTCCGTGCTCGTGCTCGACGAGCCGACCGCTCAGCTCGATGTCCGTGCCGAGGTCGCGTTCTTCGACCGCTTCCTCGAGCTGACGCAGGGACTGACGACCGTGGTCATCTCGCACCGCTTCTCCACCGTGCGCCGTGCGCAGCGGATCGTGGTGCTCGAGCACGGCCGGATCATCGAGCAGGGCAACCACCAAGAGCTGCTCGCGATCGGCGGCCGGTACGCCGAACTGTTCGAGCTTCAGGCTCGGCGGTTCGCGGACGGTGACGAAGCGGAGCAGCAAGACGGCATGGACGATGGCCAGCTGGAGGCGCTGTCATGAGGATCGCCAGGGCCGCGCGCTACCTGTTCTCGCTGGGTCTTCAGGTGGACCGCGGCCGGCTTGTCCGGGCCGTCGTGCTGATGTTCGCCGGCTACATCGCCGCGCCACTCGCCGCACTCGCGCTGCGCAGCCTCACCGACAGCCTCCTCGGGCGGCAGGCCGACAGGGCGCTGCTGTACGCACTGCTCGCCGCGGTGCTGCTTGTCGCACAGCTGATGCTCAGTCACTTCGCGCACCTCGACTACTTCGAGGTGGCGGAGCTACAGCAGAACCGGCTGCGCGGCGAGCTTATGTCCCTGGTGAACGGCCCGTCGGGCATCGACCACCTGGACCGCGCGGACTTCGCCGACAACACCGGCCTGGTGCGCGACGGCCTGTTCGGCTCGACCCGGGCGCTTGAGGCCGTGCTACAGCTCGCCGGGCTGATCCTGCAGACGGCCATCACCGCGGGGATCCTCATCGACCTCAACCCGTTCTTCGCCTTCCTTCCGGTCTGCGCGGTCGTGCCGGTGCTGCTGGAACGCGTGGCGCAGAGCGCGGTCGAATCGGCGCGGGAGCAGACCGCGGAGCGGCTCCGGCTCAACAAGCACCTCATCGAGCTCGCGACAGGCATTGGTTCGGTGAAGGAGCTGCGCCTGTTCGGCGGCGAAGGCGTGCTGCTCGACAGGCAGCGGAGCACCTGGGACGAGGTGACCGCGGCGATGTGGCGCAGCCAGCTGAAGGCCGCCGTCTACCGCGCGGCCGGCCAGGGCTTCTTCGCGGTCGGCTACGGCGGCGCCATCGTGCTCGAACTTGCCAGCGCCCTGAACAGGCACGCCTCGATCGGCGACCTGGTGCTGGTGATCACGCTCGCGGTTCAGGTGAGCGTGCAGGTTTCCGGCGCACTCGGACTGCTGTCGCTGCTGCAGACCGCCGGCCGTACCGTCGAGCGCATCGAGGAGCTGCGGTCCATCGCCGCGAGCGCACAGGGCCGAGCGAGAACCGGCCGCCAGGCTCTCGCGAGCGTGCCGCGCCGCCTCAACGGGGGAATCACCCTCGAGGACGTCAGCTTCAGCTATCCGGGTTCCGCTAAGCCCGTGCTGTCCGGCGTCTGCCTCGACATCGCGGCCGGGCAGACGCTCGCCCTCGTGGGCGAGAACGGCGCCGGCAAGTCCACGCTGGTCAAGCTGTTGTGCGGGCTGTACCAGCCGACAAGCGGGCGGATCCTTGCCGACGGCGTGGACCTGGCCGACGTCGACCCCGAGCAGTGGCGCGCTCGGGTCGCCGCGCTCTTCCAGGACTTCACCAGGATCGAGCTGACCCTGGGCGAGAGCATCGGGCACGGCGACGTCGCCAGGATCGCGGACCCGTCGGCCATGGAGACAGCCGTCTCGCAGGCGCGCGCCGAACGCGTGCTGCGCTCGGTCGCCGGCGGTCTCGACGGGTACGTCGGGCGCGCCTACGATCACGGCGCGGAACTGTCCGGCGGGCAGTGGCAGACGATCGGCCTGGCGCGCTCGCTCATGCGGCGTTCACCGCTGCTGCTCGTGCTCGACGAGCCGGCCGCGGCGCTCGACGCGTCCGCGGAACATGAGCTCTTCGAGCGGTACGCCTCGTCGGCCGGCCGCGCCGGTCAGGAGCACGGCGGCGTGACGGTGCTCGTCTCGCACCGGTTCTCCACCGTGCTGATGGCCGACCGCATCGCCGTCCTCGAGCAGGGACGGCTCGCCGAGTTCGGCTCGCACCGCGACCTGATGATGGCGGGCGGTCTCTACGCCGAACTGTTCGCACTCCAGGCGCGCGCCTACGGCTGACCTGGTACCGAGGGGGCGACCCCCGGGAAAACCCCACCCTTGGCATGGGGAACTCATCAGGGTATTTCCGGGGAATGTCCTCATGGTTCAGCTGCACGCGGCTTCATAGCGTGGGCAATGTCTGCCGCGTGACGACGGGGATGTCCGCGCGGCCCGTGCTGAGAACCTAGGGGACACCTTGAACGAGGGCAAGAATTACAGGAGCGAACGCGGGCTGTTCGCCTGGCTGGGACGGGCGGTCGTGCGACATCCCTGGCGGGTGATCGCGCTCTGGGTGATCGCGGCGGCCGCGGTGATCATGACATCGCCTGGCCTGCCGACGACTTCCAACGAGAGCAGTTTCCTGCCGAAGAACTACGAGTCAATCCGGGCGATGGACCTGCAGGACAAGGCGTTCCCGCAGACGGGAAACGTGACGAGTTCGGCGGCCATCATCGTGTTCTCGCGGGCGGACGGCGGTCAGCTGACCAGTGCCGACTCCGCGAAGGTCACGGCTATCACTAAGACGCTTGACGCCAGGCGCATCCCCGGCATCGTCAGCATCACGGCGGGGCCTGAGTCGGCGAACCACCTGGTGCGCAGCGCGATGGTCGCGATGCCCAACTCCGTGGTCAACGGCAATGGGGACGCGTCGGACAACGCGGTGAAGACGCTGCGGTCCGACCTCAAGACGATGGTGGCCGGGACGCACCTGGAAGAGGGGGTGACCGGACAGGCGGCGCAGAGCCTCGACAGTTCGCAATCGGGCAACAGGGCCGATCAGATCGTGCTGCTCGCGACGCTCGCGCTGATCCTCATGCTGTTGCTGATCATCTTCCGCAGCCCCATCATCGCGCTGCTTCCGCTGATCGTCATCGCACTCGTCTCCCAGGTCGCCACGGGCCTGATCGCCACCGTCAACAAGGCGCTGAACCTCAACACCGACAGTTCGATCTCCACGATCCTCATCGTCGTGCTGTTCGGCATCGGGACCGACTACATCCTGTTCCTGATGTTCCGCTACCGGGAGCGGCTGCGCCGCGGCGAAGACCGCAAGCAGGCCATGGTCAGCGCGGTCACCCGGGTCGGCGAGGTTATCTCCTCGGCCGCCGGCGTGGTGATCGTGGCGTTCCTCGCGCTGATCCTGTCCACCGTCAGCGTGCTGCGCTCGATGGGCCCGGCGCTGGCGATCGCTGTCGGTGTCACGCTGATCGCTGGCCTGACGCTGGTTCCCGCGGTGGTGTCGCTGCTCGGCACGAAGGTGTTCTGGCCGTCCAAGTCCTGGCAGCGGGAGCCGCGCGCGGCACGGTTCGGCGCCGTCGGCAACGCGCTCGGGCGCCGGCCGGCCCTGTTCGCCGCGGTTTCTGGCCTGGTGCTGGTGGCGCTGGCGATCGGCGCGTTCGGTTTCAAGCCGACGTTCGACCTGTCCTCGGCCGGCATCCCGGCCAGTGCCGAGTCGCAGCGGGCGCTTGTCACCCTGGAGAAGGGGCTGCCGCCGGGCGCGACCGACCCGACCGACGTGCTCCTGCACTCGTCATCGGGTCCGCTGGCGGCCTCCGATCTGTCGCACTACGGCACCGCGCTCAAGGCGCTGCACGGCGTCGGCTCGGTCGGGACCCCCGTGCTGAGCGCGGACCACCGGACCGCCGACTACCCGGTGACGCTGAGCTATGATCCAGCGTCCACGCAGGCGGTCGGCGTGATGAAGAGCTCGATCATGCCCGGCGCGCACGCGGCCGCACCGCACGGCACATACGCGCTCGTCGGCGGCACGACCGCCGTGTTCGCCGACATCCAGCGTGCGATCAACCACGACTACGCGGTCGTGTTCCCTGTCGCGGCGGTCATCATCTTGCTGATCCTGATGCTGCTGCTGCGCAGCGTGGTCGCGCCGTGGTACCTGCTTGCCTCGGTCGGCCTCGGCTTCGGCGCCACGCTCGGCGCGAGCGTGCTGGTGTTCCAGGTGCTGCAAAACCAGGCCGGCCTGGTGTTCCTGCTGCCGGTCTACATGTACCTGTTCGTCGTGGCGCTCGGCACCGACTACAACATCCTGATGATCGCGCGGCTGCGCGAGGAGGCGAGAGATGGCCGGGATCCACGGCAGGCCGCAGCGATGGCGCTGCGGCACACCGGCCCGGCGATCGGCGCCGCCGGGCTGATCCTCGCTGGCACGTTCGCTTCGCTGATGCTCGCGGGCAACACGATCCTGTCCCAGCTGGGGTTCGCGGTGTCGTGCGGAATCGCGCTCGCCGCGTTCGTGATGGCGATGTTCTTCGCACCGAGCCTCACCGCGCTGATCGGTCAGCGCGCCTGGTGGCCAGGGCACGCTGACCGGACACCGGCGAAGACGCCGGCGGCCGGGCCTGAGCCGGTGTCCCGCGCACTTCGCTGAGACGGCGCACCGCCCAGCCCGCCGTCACCGGCTGGTGAGGTGCGCTTACCCGGCCCCGGCCGACCGGACCGAATCCGG
>Ga0335083_10001766_pt1 | contig 29432 bp, 24 predicted proteins | sample Lox_Sample_42_FD_206716 | JGI IMG/M metagenome (GOLD analysis project Ga0335083, IMG submission 206716) | Soil microbial communities from Loxahatchee National Wildlife Refuge, Florida, United States - Lox_Sample_4.2 | ecosystem: Environmental > Terrestrial > Soil > Wetlands | place: USA...
GTCTCAGGCGCATCCGTTTCAGACCGACGACCCGCGGTTAACGTCGATTCATGAAAAAGTGCTCGGCGGCGTTCGACTTGATGCCGCTGATGCACTCGCGCTGTACGGCACAGGCGACATTCTTGCACTTGGCTGGATGGCGAATCTTGTCCGCGAACGCATGCACGGGGACAAGACTTACTTCAACGTTAATCGGCATATCAATCCGACGAACGTATGTGTGGCGGCGTGCCGGTTGTGTGCTTTTGGTCGCAAGAAAGATACGCCCGGTGCTTACACGATGGCTCTGGAAGAGGCCTATGAGACGGCTGCATCAGGATACAGCGAAGCGGTGACGGAATTTCACATCGTGGGCGGCCTCCATCCGGATCTGCCGTTTCAGTATTTTCTCGATCTCTGCTCTGGTTTGAAAAAGCGCTTCCCGCAAGTCCATCTGAAGGCATTCACGATGGTGGAAGTGGCGTATCTTGCGCGGCGCGCCAAGCTATCGATTCGCGAAACACTCGAGCAACTGAAGGCTTCGGGGGTGGATTCGTTACCGGGAGGCGGAGCAGAAATTTTTGCCGATCGTGTGCGGCATATCATTTGCGATCATAAGATTGATGGTGATCAATGGCTGGAAACTGCGAAACTGGCGCATCAGATTGGGTTGAAATCGAACGCGACGATGCTTTATGGGCACGTTGAGAATGACGAGGATCGCGTCGACCATCTGATGAAGCTGCGTGATCTGCAAGACGAGACTGGCGGATTCCAGACTTTCATTCCGCTCGCTTTCCATCCGGATAACACTCCGCTGCAGCACTTGCCGAAGACCACGGGGATGCTTGATATCAAGCAGATTGCGGTGAGCCGCCTGGTGCTCGACAACTTCCCGCATATCAAGTCGTACTGGCAGATGATGACGGCGAAGATCGCGCAGATCTCATTGCGATTTGGCGCGGATGACATGGACGGCACCGTCATTGAGGAAAAGATCTATCACGATGCCGGAGCGACTACGCCGCAGGGAATGCGCCGACAGGAATTGGAACGGTTGATCCGCGCTGCCGGGCGTGTTCCGATCGAACGAGACACTCTTTATCGGCCGGTTACTCGCACGGAAACTTCGGTCACGGTTGCGGTCTAGCCCTTCAAAACCTCCATCTCAATTCAGTGATGTTCCCGCTGTACAGGCCATCACCGCGCATTCGATGTGAACTTGTGAATGTCCTGCGGAGAAGTATTCAAAAGATTGTGCAGAACCGCTACCTCCGCTGTAATTCCCATTCTCAGCGCGGGCTCAACATCTGGTGCGAACAAGGACGAATGGTTTGAGGGTAGCGTAGCTCCGGAGGCCTTAGCTTCGGCGAATTTTGCGGGATCTGCACCTCCAAGGCTGAAATAGAAACCCGGAATGCCTTGTTCGACGAAGTACGAGAAATCTTCAGAAGCCGTGATCGGTTCATCAAGGGAGACATTGTTCTTGCCGACCGCTGCTTCAAGCACGCCCTTTAAGTGTTGCGCCAGCGTTGGATCGTTGTATACAGAGTCTGTACTTTCATAATGCTCGATGAGCGGCTCGTGGGGAGCATTAGCAGCAGCTGCTTCGGCTTTCGTGATGCGTGTGATCGCGGCGAGAACCTGTTTTCTGACCACTGCTTTATAGGTTCGTATCGTAAGGCCAAGCTCTGCAGTGTCGGGAATGATGTTGTTCTTATTGCCCGCATGGATGTAACCGACGGTGACCACTGCCATCTCACCCGGTTTCACTTCGCGAGAGGGAATTGTCTGAAGAGCCAGGATCGTCCTCGCAGCGATAACGATGGGATCGATGGCAGTGTGCGGTGCCGATCCGTGGCCGCCTTTGCCGTAAATCGTGATTCGAAGAGAATCGGCATTCGCGTCATAGATGCCAGGCGCGATCCCGATAATTCCTGCAGGGGCCATGTTGTGGACGTGGAGGGCGACAATCACATCGGGCTTGGGGAAGCGCGTGAAAAGACCGTCATCGATCATCCACTTCGCCCCGGAAATCGTTTCTTCTGCAGGCTGCCCGATCAGGATTAGTGTTCCATGCCATGTGCTCTTGTTCTTCGCCATGATCTCGGCAGTACCAAGCAGCGACGCCATGTGAAGATCGTGGCCGCACGCGTGCATGACAGGAACATCGTGGCCGGCGTCGTCTTTTGCATGAACTTTGCTGGCATAAGCAAGGCCAGTTTTCTCTTCGACCGGAAGAGCGTCGAGTTCAGTGCGCAACATGATGGTCGGGCCTGAGCCGTTCTTCTGCACAGCGACGATTCCTGTGCGACCTACATGATCGGTAACCTCGTAGCCAAGAGCCCGTAGTTTCGCAGCCAGCTTCGATGCGGTTTCTGTTTCGTGCCCGGAGAGTTCAGGATGTTGGTGGAGATCGAGATAGAACGCGTGAGCGTCCGGGTAGACCGTTTCCAACTCTTTTGAAAGTGAAGTCTGTGCAAACGCAACCGAAGTGAAAAAAATCAGCGCCAAAACGATTTTTGGGAAACCCATGGCGAGCGATCATAAATTGCGGAGCTGCTGGCTGCAAACCGTGGTGTTTTGCATCTGGCAATACAACTGATTTACTAGTGGAAAAAATACTAGTGCACCTTTCGAATTATCGATTTGCGTTTTTAAGGCGGGTGTACAATCGGCCTTAGATAGCACTTGGTTGCGCGACCTTCGTACAGCAAGGCCGAGGCGCTCATGAACGTTCACGTCAGTTACAGGCTCGCAAAGAGTCCCGCCGTCGAGAAAGACGTTCAGCACCAAATCGAAAAACTCCAAAAACGTTTGCAGGTCTTCCGGCCGGAATTGGTTCACCTGAGAGGCGTCGTAGAAGAGCTTTCGCCTCGCGAGGGTATCAGCATTTCTCTTAACCTCCGCTTGCCCTCTGGACAAATGGCGGTGCAGAAGAATGCTCCAACGCCCGAGGGGGCCATTAAGGCTGGGTTCGAAGACTTGTTGCAGCAACTCAATAAGCACAAGGACATGCTGCGTGCCTCGCACAAGTGGCAACGCGATCGCCGTGGAAACGCGATGCGGCGGGGTGCGAAGTTGAAGGAAGTTCCATTTGAAGAGACCGTGGCAGCTGTTTTTCCGCAGACGATCTCCTCCGATGATGTCCGGTCATATGTGAATGCGAACCTTGCCCGCCTCGATCGATTCGTAGAACGCGAGATTTACATCCGCGAGGCGCAAGAAACGATTGCCGCTAACTCCATCTCGAAGGAGGAGGTTATCGACGAGGCCATCGCGTCTGCGCTGACCGAAGGGCAAGAGAAGCCGGAAAAACTTGCACTGGAGCCATGGCTGTATCGGCAGGCGTTACGCGCGTTAGAGCGGCTTGCCAGCACAGACGAAAGCAACGGGAACGCTGTACACCTTGAAGAGTCTGCGCGCCGGCCAAATGTGAAGGGCAGCGATGAACCGCAGCTGCAATTCCATCAGCCGGACGAGTCGATCACAGGAGAGGACGTAATCCCAGATTCGCGCGCTGCCAATCCGGAGCAGATTCTTGCCTCTGACGAACTGCTTCGCATGGTTGCTTCGGCCCTGCGGGACGTGCCATCGGGATCCCGCGAAGCCTTCATTTTGCATTCGATCGAAGGCTTCAGTGTAGAAGAGATTGCTGCTATTACGGGGGAAACTGCGGACAGCGTGCTCGCCTTTGTGTCGGCGGCGCGTGACCATCTGCGCAAAGCGCCGGGATTGGCCGGACGATTCCATGGCCGGTTTGCTCCAACTGGCGCAGCCTAATCCAAAACTTAATTCTGTGGGGAGATAATCTATGAGTATTACTCGCGAACAAATCCGTCAGTTGGCGGAATTTCAGGACGACAAGTCCTGCGCTGTCAGCTTCTACTTCCAACCCTCGACACCACGCAACAAGGCACATAAAGAAGACGCCATACTAATCAAAGATCTTGCTCGTGAAGCCATGCGTAGCCTTGAAGCGAAAGGGAAGAAGGAGTCTGCTCGGGAAGATATTGAACGCGTCGTCCGTCTTTCGGGAGAGTTTCGCAGCAACGGTGTTCATGGTAAGGCTGTGTTCGCATGTGCGGCTCAAAACCTTTGGCAGGAATACGACCTGCCCCCGACCCTTGGCAACACGCAGATATTCATTGATCGCCATTTTCACCTAAAGCCACTCGCGCATTTGTTGGGAGCCTCTCCTTTGTTGGGCATCGTTTTGGTCGATCGGCATCGTGCCCGGATTTTCGATTTGCGGCTTGGAGAGCTGACCGAAAGAGAAGACCTGTTCCATCCGGTGCCGCGCCGTGGCCGGAGTGATGGATTTGGCGGATACGAAGGTGGCCACGCGCAGCGACGGGTGGAGGATGAAGTACGACAGCACTTTAAGAACGTGGCAGAGAACATCAAGGAGTTGCTGGAGAGGGGTGTTTTCGAAAAATGGATTTTGGCCTGTCCGGACTCGCACCGCTCGTTGTTTGAGCCGCAACTGCATCCTTATGTGAGCCAGGCGCTCATTGGACGTTTTCATGCGGACTTGGGCCGCGTTACCAAAGATGAGATCCGCAGTCACGCGCAGCAGATCCTGGAGAGTTGGCAAGAACAGCGCCGCCGCGAGATGGTTCGCGAGACTCTGGACCAGGCGCGCAGCCACAACCGGGGCGTCACCGGATTGCGTCGTGTGTTGCGCTCGCTCGAATTGGGAGAAGTGCAGACGTTGCTCATTGGAGAGAATCTCCAGGGGCATGCGGTGGAATGCACAGGTTGCGGACACATCGACGCACATCTCGTCAGCTACTGTCCGGTTTGTGGACGAGCCACACAGGACATTGTCGATGTGGGAGAAGCGATTCTGCCTTGGGTCGTGCGACGCGATATCGAAACGTTTTACGTGAAGAGTGATCCTGAGTTCGACAAGATCGGCAACATTGCTGCTCTGCTGCGCTATCGAGCAGAGAAGGTGCAGCCGATCAGCCAAGCAGCGGCAGATCGTCTGCAAAAAGCTGGTGCAGAATATCCCGGGCGACTGAGGCGGTACGCGCGGCGCTGAACTGAAAACATCCCATAAAAATTGACTGACCCGCGACAGTGCGCACGGTCGCCGTGATATTCTTGCGGCTTTGCGCGTCCATATGCGTGTGTCATAGAGCGGTTGTGAGCCGGAGGGTCTCTTCGTGTCAATTTCAAGACGTGACTTCGTCAAAACATCAGTGTTAGGAGCGGTTGCTGCTGGAACAAGTCATCCCGCCCTTGCAGAATCGTCTGTCCGTGGGCAGGAGAATGGTTCCAATGGAGGTGCGGGGAAACGGCCGATCCTCATCTGTGCTCACAACGGCTACGCGTACGTCGAAGAAGCCTACGCCTTCTTGAAAGGTGGCGGGGACACATTAGACGCCGGTATCCGGGTCGTGAAAGGCCCAGAGAACGATTCAAACGACGATTCCGTTGGCCTTGGGGGATTGCCGAACGAAGAAGGTGTGGTCGAGCTAGATTCCTGCTGCATGCATGGACCAACTCGCCGTGCTGGGTCCGTGGGTGGAGTTCGCAATATCAAAAACGTGTGTATGGTGGCAAAGGCGGTCATGGAGCACACCGGGCACGTCATGCTTGTTGGTGATGGCGCGGAGCGCTTCGCCGTGGACATGGGTTTTCCGCGGGAAAACTTGCTGACGGATCGCTCCCGTAAGATCTGGATGCTTTGGAAAGAATTCAACTCCGATCGGGACTGGTGGGGGCCGGGCATCGCGGATCCTCACTGGCGTGGCCCGTCGGAATACAAGCCGCAGGCAGAGTTGTGGCAAGAGCGCATCCGGCAATTGCAAGAGCGCGCTTCGAAGCTTGGCATTGAGCCAGAATTTCAGTTAGCTGCTGTCCGGCGTGTTGTGTTTCCTCCGACCGGCACGATCCATTGCTCTGTTCTCAACGAAAAGGGGGAAATGTCTGGTATCACGACGACCAGCGGGCTGGCCTTTAAACTTCCAGGGCGGGTTGGCGATTCGCCGATTATTGGAGCGGGCTGCTATACCGATCAGGATGTCGGGTCGGCTGGCGCGACCGGAAGCGGGGAAGAGAATATCAAGGTCGCGGGAGCACATACGATCGTCGAGAATATGCGGCATGGGATGTCGCCGCAAGAAGCGGGAATGGACGCATTGAAGCGTATTATCCGCAATTACAACGGCGACATGAACAAGCTGCGGTATATGGATATGACGTATTACGTCCTGCGCAAGGACGGTGCTTATGCGGGCGTGAGTTTGTGGGAAGGATACTCTGCCGGAAATCCGCACACCTTTGTTGTTCACGACGGCAAACTGCGAAGGGAAGTTGCGACGCCATTGCTTAAGGGATACTCACAGGAGTGGCCACCATTTCCGCCGATACCCGAAGATCTGAAAAAGAACTCCGAGTACGTGAAATGACCGGGGTTTGTATCGGCTAATCCCGTGGTTAAGTGAAGCGCACCTTGAAGTCCGGACTTTTGTCGAGGTGGATGCTTTCCACGAACCGCACTTTCCCGGTGCGTAAGGTCATGATGACCGAGCTTGTGCGCGTTCCTTCTCCGAAGAAACGGACACCCTTCATCAGTGCGCCGTCGGTGACGCCGGTTGCGGCAAAGATGATCTGCTTTCCAGGGGCCAGGTCTTCCGCTTCGTAGATTCGGTTCTTATCTTTGATTCCCATGCGCTCGAGCCGCTCTTCCTGGTCTGGCTTCACGATCAGGCGGCCGAGCATATAGCCGTTGAGGCAGCGAACGGCCGCTGCGGTAATGACACCTTCGGGAGCGCCGCCTGATCCCATTACAGCGTGAACGCCAGTGCCAATGACGGCGGCTGCAATACCGGCGGAAAGGTCGCCATCACCGATCAGCCGAATTCTTGCGCCTGCAGCGCGAATATCGGAAATCAGCTTTTCATGACGGGGCCGGTCCAACACCATGATGACGAGATCATCGACATCGCGATCCAGTCTGCGGGCGATGTTCTTCAGATTGTGCGAGACAGGCGCGTCGAGATAGACGGCGTCTTTGCAGGATGGCCCAACAACGATTTTGTCCATGTAGCAATCCGGGGCGTTCAGCAGGCCACCGCGCTCCGAGGCCGCCAGAACGGTGATCGAGCCCGGTGCGCCTGTGGCGCATAGATTCGTGCCTTCCAGGGGATCGACGGCTATATCGACCTCTGGAACTTCGGTCCCGTCGGGGAACTCGGCGCCGACCTTCTCACCGATGTAAAGCATGGGAGCTTCGTCGCGCTCGCCTTCGCCAATGACGATGGTCCCACGCATGGGGATCGAGTCCATCGTTCGGCGCATGGCTTCGGTCGCGACCTGATCGCTGAGCTTGCGCTGGCCTTGGCCCATGGTCCGCGCTGACTCAATCGCAGCTACTTCCACCACCCGCAGAAAACGTGATGCCAGATCGCTCTCAATGTTCTCCCCGAATGTGCGGGCCTTGCCTTCTGTACGAGTCTGCGTTGCCATGCTTTCTCCCATCGGCGCCCGAAAAAAGGGCATGCGCCGGGTTGAGACTATACAGGAAATCAGGCGACTATGAAAATACTGGATTCACCCAATCGATTTTGTCGATGTCCCGGATAAATCGTGAGGATTTGCCCGGCGTGGTATTCTCCTATCCCTGACCTGAACGAGACTCATGGCTGAAAAACGTCGGTTGACTTTTCTCTGCATTACCACCTACGAGAAGGGACAGGAGTTTATGCGCGAGTGCAAGCGCTCGGGCTGCCGCGTGCTCCTGCTGACAGCGGAAAAACTGCGCAACGCAGATTGGCCGCGCGAGAGCCTCGACGATACTTACTACCTGCCGGAAGACATTCCGTTGGATGACGTTGTTAAAGCCGTGACGCATCTAGCACGAAATGAGAAGCTTGACCGCATTGTCGCGTTGGACGAGTTCGATATGGAAACCGCGGCTACGCTACGCGAGCATCTGCGGATTCCGGGCATGGGGCTGACCACCATGCGGTATTTCCGGGACAAACTGGCCATGCGCATGCGCGCGCTGGATCGGAAGATCCGCGTTCCAGATTTTGTGCCTGTGGTGAATCATAGCGATATCCAGTACTACCTCGACCATGTTCCCGGACCGTGGGTGCTGAAGCCGCGGCAGGAGGCATCAGCTATTGGCATCAAAAAGATTCATGCGCCGGGAGAGCTATGGCCGCTGCTGGAGCAATTGGGAGACAAGCAGTCGAACTATCTAGTCGAAAGGTTTGTTCCGGGTGATGTCTATCACGTCGATTCCGTGGTTTCCGAAAACGAGGTTGTCTTCGCCAACGTGAGCAAGTATGGGAAGCCTCCGATGAACGTGGCGCATGGGGGAGTCTTCACCACGTTTACCGTGCCTCGCCGAGGTGAAGACGATCGTAGCCTGCGTGATACGAACCGCGAACTCATTGGGGCCTTGGGCTTGCTACGGGGCGTTTCCCATGCGGAATTCATCCGGGCCCATTCCGACGGCGAATTTTACTTTCTGGAGTGTGCCGCACGCGTCGGTGGGGCATATATCAGCGAGATGGTCGAGACCGCGACAGGAATCAATCTGTGGCGCGAATGGGCTCGCATTGAAGTAGCAGGCGGTGATGGAAGTTACAAATTGCCTGCTGCGCGCGAGGACTATGCAGGCGTGATCTTGTCGCTGGCGAAGCAGGACAATCCTGACACCTCAGGTTATAACGATCCCGAAGTATGCCTGCGTATCAAGAAGCATCACCATGCCGGACTGGTGCTGAAGTCGAGCGATCCAAATCGCATCCCCACATTGCTTGAGGGCTATGCTCAGCGGTTCGCCCATGACTTCATGGCCGTCGAGCCGCCACGCGATAAGCCGACGGCCTGAGGAGTGTGGCTCGGCCGTCATCGTCCAGAATCCTCTCATTCCTTGAGCGAGGGTGCTACCATTTGCCCATGCCTACCAGCACAACCGAACAGAACGGGAATGCGGAATATCCGGTACCGGAAAAACAAGTTCCAGAGCGCAAAGAACCGACCTATCTCTTCACCGAGAAATATGTTTCAGAAAAGAGCGAACTGGCTCGACGTTTTCTGGATACGAGAGAGCGCCTCAACGGCGAGGTGGAAAAGGCGAACAATTTTCTTGTCAAGCGCTTCTACAACATCGATCACAACACCTACCTTGAAGGAGCGCTGCCGGCGAAGACCAAGGAACTGTTGGGACTGGTCGCGTCGGCAGTCTTGCGCTGTGACGATTGCATCTTTTACCACGCTATACAGGCGTACCGCCTAGGCGTGCACCGGGCGGAGCAAGAAGAAGCGCTGAACGTGGCAATGGTGGTTGGGGGCAGCATCGTAATCCCGCATCTCCGGCGGGTATACGAGTTGCTGGCAGAACTTTACGGCTAAGGGATCGCTTTAGCCTTTGTCGCTTAAATCCCGCCTCACTCTATGAAGCGAGGTGCCTTTAGTCGCTTGTTGGTTCCTGTCAATTTTTCTTTGCGGCTGTGTTTAGCACATTGTTAAGGCCCATGGTGCCCTTTAGGATGTCATTCCAGAACGGCGCTCCCAAGGAGACAAGGATGCCCATGATGATTAGCCCGAAATCATTGAGGGGGTCCTGTATGTCGATTGGGTACTGCTTGGTTCTCAGAAGAATCGGATATTTCTGAAAGTCATCGGTGATCACTTGACGGCTCTTGGAATATGCAGCATCGAGATCCACCGGTTGAAGTCCTCCCCCAGGACTTTGCTGAGTGACGGATGAGGTGGTTCCCGCAATCGTCTGGGAAAGTTTCTGATCTACTGCCAAAACCTCATACATCTTAATCACACTCGCGTTCAATAACAGAACGACGCCGAAACTTACTCCAATTACCCACTTCTTATTGTTCGCTGCGTAGGACTTCTGAAACTTTGCCATGGCGGCGTCGTAAGAGGCGGCAGCGTGATCTTTAAACTGCTCGGCTGTTGTTTTCGCATCAGCGAGAATTTGGGCTTGCTGATCTGTGAATGGGATTGTGTCAATCAGGCTTCGGAAATCATCTTTGCTGAAGTGCTCGAGAGCTGCGAGACTGTCGAAGCCACGCATCTTCAATGCAGTCGCTATTTGTTCTGGGGTCAGTAGGTGCTCACCCATGAAATTGAAGAGGGTTCTCGCCATGATGGTGGCTTTCGTATTGAGGAATGACTTGAGTACCTCTTGCACACCCTGGACAATCACGCACAATACGTAAATAAGGACAACTAATGCCAACAGCGTCTGGAGCATTCCCATTGTGTTCCTCCTTTTACACACACTTTCCCGCCAACCCGGAGCTTCGCGCTCGACCACGGCAGCGAGAGGATGCCTGCATTTTGAATTGTGATTCTGCCTATAGTAGGACTGGGGCCAAGGGGAAAGGAAACAGGCCGCCGAGAAAACGTGAACTGGGACGTTACTTCTCAGTCCGGGAGCGAAGATTACTCTAAAGACTGAAGGAATCGACTCGGACATCAAAGTTTGTTACGAATTCGGAAATTCCTTAGCTGGGGGCCCACATTTCCCGATGAATCGAAGCCGCCTTCCTTGCACATCCTGAAGTAGGGCAGTCCGCTCTGGGAAGAAGCGAAGCCTGCCAAGCCATTCAGCGTGTTACAAAATTGGAACAGCAGCGAATGTGTTCGGGCGACCCAAACGGACCGTGTGTTTAGAAGGCGTCGATGCCCGTCACGCTCTGTCCGATGATCAGCGAGTGCACGTCATGAGTACCTTCATAGGTTTTGACGGACTCGAGATTCATCAGGTGCCGCATGATCGGATAGTCGTCGGCGACGCCGTTGGCACCCAGAATATCTCGCGATAGGCGAGCGCACTCCAACGCCATCCAAACGTTGTTACGCTTGGCCATTGAGATATGTTGGGGCTCGATCTTGCCCGCATCTTTCAAGCGTCCAACCTGCAGGACCAAGAGTTGGGCTTTCGTGATCTCGCTGATCATCCACGTTAACTTGTCTTGAACGAGTTGGTGGGAAGCGATCGGCTGATCGCGCCATTGTTTGCGCAGGAGGGAATACTGCAGAGCGCAGTCGTAGCACGACATCGCTGCGCCGATTGCGCCCCATGCGATTCCGTAACGCGCCTGGTTGAGGCACATGAGTGGGGATCTGAGTCCACCGCTCTTCGGCAGCAGATTCGATTCTGGAACGTGAACATCCTGAAGCGATAGGCCCGAAGTGACCGAGGCGCGCAACGACCACTTGCCATGAATATCGTCCGCCTTGAATCCGGGCCGGTCGGTCTCAACGAGGAATCCGCGAATGCGATCTTTCTCGTCTTCAACTTTTGCCCAGATGATAGCGACGTCGGCGATGGTGCCGGAGGTGATCCACATCTTCTCGCCATTGATGACGTACTCGTTTCCGACTTTTCGGGCGCGTGTGCGCATGCCGCCGGGGTTCGACCCGAAATCCGGTTCGGTCAAGCCGAAGCATCCGAGCTTTTCACCTTTCTGCATCGCGGGCAGCCATTTTTCCTTCTGCTCGTCGCTGCCGAACTCATAAATCGGGTACATGCACAGGCCCGACTGAACGCTGACAAAACTGCGGACGCCCGAATCACCGCGCTCCAGCTCCTGCGTCATCAGTCCGTACTCGACGTTGCCCATCCCGGCGCAGCCGTATCCCTTGAGCGAGGCTCCGAAGAATCCCAGTTCTGCCATGGGCTTGACGAGTTCGCGAGGAAAACGGCCGGCACGATTGCACTCTTCGATGATCGGGATCAGATTGTCTTCGATGAACTGACGCGTGGTATCGCGGACAAGACGTTCTTCTTCGGTGAGCAGAGAATCGTACTGGATGAAATCGACACCGCGAAATTTGATGGCAGGCATGAATGAATCTCCGTTTCTGTGCAGTCGGCCTGGGAAAGCGTTGCAGGGAGTTTTCGACGTCTCGCAAAAGCAGGACGTAGGGCACTCCACGCTTATAGTCAAAAAGGCAAACATATGACGGTAGCAGGGGTACGCGAAGCGGTCAATGTGGGGCGCGAAGCGCCTGGGGGCACTGCGATGATTTGACGGCGGGTGTATGCTAATCGCGTTGTTTTCCCAGTACTCAAACGATTCAATAGAGCAAAATTCCTTGGCTGTGGGAAGAAATCCGCTCGGTTTCGGAGGCATGATGCCGGTTACATTTCAAAGAGGTGTGTCTTGCCGGATTGCCCTTGCTGCAATCGTTTCGTTTTTCACTCATCAAGCAATCGCGCAGAAGGTTACCGTTGATGCCGATCCTGCACACGTAGCCAATACTTACAGCCCGGTGCACTCTCTGGGGGCGGCGATCGATCGGCTGCGTACGGGGACGCCCGACCATCTGCTCAAGGATCCGCTTCTGAAGGAAATCCTCAACGCGGGATGGCAAACTGTGACGTATCGCCAGAACACCGAGTTGATGGTCGAAGCTTGGCACTGGAATCCTGCAGGGAAGTGGAGCAATGCTGAAAAGCAAGAAGGCTACTTTGTCGGCAACGCCGAGCCCGGCGAAGAGATTCACAGTTCTTGGGCGTATCCGCTGCCGCATCGTGGATTCAGCCGTGGCGACGGCAACGGATGGTCGCGGCTCACCGATGGCGATATCCATTCTTATTGGAAGAGCAATCCATATCTGACGAAGGCTTTCACGGGCGAAGACGATTCGCTGCATCCGCAATGGGTCATGATTGATCTCGGGACGAAGATCGATGTGAATGCGATTCGGATTGCCTGGGCGGACCCGTACGCGAAGAAGTACGCCGTACAGTTCTGGACGGGCGAGCTGGAGCCTTTTTACGACGGGACGACGAAGGGGACCTGGCAGACGTATCCGCTCGGCAATATCACCGAGGGGGAAGGCGGCACGGTTACTCTAAAGCTCGTTGACTGGATGATTCCGGTTCGCTATTTGCGGATATGGATGACGGAGTCATCGAACACCTGCGACACGCATGGTTCGGCCGACAAGCGCAACTGCGTGGGGTACGCGATCAACGAACTCTATGTTGGCGCACTCTCGAAGGATGGTTCGTTTAATGATTACGTCACGCACTTTCCAAGCCGGAATCAGACGGTGACGTGGCCGTCATCGGTGGATCCCTGGCATGCGGCGTCCGATCTCGACCACAACCGCGGAGATCAAGTTGGATTCGACTTTTTCTTCAATTGCGGAGTGACGCGCGGGCTGCCGACAATGGTTCCTATCGCCATGCTCTATGCCACACCGGAAGATGCCGCAAACGAGATTGCGTATTTGTACAAGAGGCATTACCCAATCTCGTACGTTGAGATGGGCGAAGAAGCCGACGGCCAGCATATGCTGCCGGAAGACTACGCCACGCTGTATCTTCAGTTCGCAACCGCGATTCACAAACTCGTTCCTGAAGCGAAACTCGGCGGTCCGCCGTTTGAGGGCACATTTGGCGATGTCGAAGTGTGGCCCGATGTGAACGGCAAAGTGTCGTGGATCGGACGCTTTGTCGATTACCTGAAGGCGCACGGGCGGCTGAACGACTTCACTTTCTTCTCGTTCGAGCATTATCCGTATCAGGATCGCCCGAGCTATTCATGGGCCGATCTGTATCCCGAACCGGAATATGTGAAGCACATAGTACAGGTCTGGAAAGATAACGGAGTGCCAGCGAATATTCCGTTCTTCATGACGGAAGGAAATATCGGTGGAGGAGCGCCACCTTCGACGGTGAAGAGCGGCCTCTGGCTTGCCGACTACGTTGGCAGCATGATGGCCGAAGGCGCAGGCGCGACCTACTATTTCCATTACATGCCGTATCCGCGAGAACAGAGCGGTTTTGGTAATTTCCTTTGGATCGATCAAGATTACAAAGTTATTGGATATCCACCGCAATACATTGCGGCTCAACTCATTACCAAGGAATGGGTGCAGCCCATCGATGCTCCGCACAAGCAGTTCAAAGCGGATAGCGACCTTGCCGACGCAGCCGGAAATGTCCTCGTCACCTCGTATGCGATTCAAAGACCGGATGGTCAGTGGGCTTTGATGCTCGTGAACCGCGATCAGTCGAACGATCATCCGGTGAAGATCGCCTTTGATGGAGTGGGGAGATCGGCGCAGTTCTTTTCTGGAAATGTCGAGCGGATCACGTTTGGCTCGAACGAATATGAATGGCACCAGGAAGGAGTTGGTGGACACGCCGATCCGGATGGGCCGCCATCGAGATCGACGGTGCAGGGAAGCGCGGAGACGCTTTATCTGCTCCCGAAAGCGTCGATCACGATTTTACGAGGCAAAATAACACAGTAATTTTTGAAAGAAGAAGATACAAGGAGCTGCTTGCGCGGCTCCTTCTTTTATGCGAAGCCGTTTCGTGCCAGCGGAAGTTCGCGCACACGCTTTCCCGTGGCCGAATAAATTGCATTGCAGATAGCTGGAGCAATCGGAGGTACTCCCGGCTCTCCAACACCCGCCGGTGGAGCGGAGCTCTCCACAATGTGTACATCCACGTAGACAGGCGCGTCGTTCATGCGTGCGACTTGGTAGTCGTGGAAGTTGGATTGATCGATCACGCCATTGGTGGCTGTAATCTCTCCGGTGCGCGCGAGGCTCGTTCCAAAAACTGCCGCGCCCTGGAACTGTGAGCGAACCATGTCAGGATTTACGACGATCCCCGCATCGACTGCGGTCGTTACCCGCGGAATTCGAACCGCGCCGCTGCTATCGACTTCGACCTCGACCACGCTTGCGACGTAGGTCAAGAAGCTGCGATGGACGGCGATGCCCATGCCCCATCCGTTTCCTGGTTTCTTTTTTCCCCATCCAGCTTTATCGGCGGCGATTTCGGTAACTCGCCGCAGCCGCGCTGTGTCATACGGATATTTGCCTTCGATCTCTTTCTCCTGATCCGCTTCGATTTTCTTGCCTGATCCGATCAGAGCCAGGAGATAGTCGTATGGATCGCGCCCAGCCGCGTAAGCTAGTTCATTCGCGAAAGTCTGCACGGCAAAGGCGTGATAGATGTTCGCTACCGAGCGCAGCCAACCGATGCGGACGTGGTACGCGGCCTTTCCGTTTTCCGAGCGGAAATTCGGCACGTCGAACGGGATAACATTCCAGCCCAACGACATCTCGCCTTCGCTGCCATAGACGGCGTCTTTATCGAAGGTAGAGGAAATAGGAGGAAAGACCGAGCGCTGCAACCAGGCTTTCGGCATACCTTTCTCGTCGACAGACGCTTTGATGTACATGGCCGCGACCGAATGGAAGTAGTCGAACTTGATATCTTCTTCGCGGCTCCAGACGACCTTCACCGGCTTTCCCGTTTTCTTTGAAAGCACCGCGGCTTCGACGGCGTAGTCGGGTTTCGATTTCCGGCCGAAGCCGCCACCCAGGAAGGTCACATGGCAGGTGACTTGCTCCTTCTTCATGCCGAGAGCCTTGGCGACTTCTTCCTGTACGCCTACTGGGTTCTGGGTGGGCGACCACACGGTTACTTTGTCTGCCTGCACGTCCGCAGTGGCTACGGGAGGTTCCATTGAGGCGTGCGCGAGATGCGGCGCATAGTATTCCGCCTCGATGACCTTGCCGGCTTTGGCAAATTCGGCGTCGGGATTCCCCGTTGTATGTACGACTTTGCCTGGCTGGCGCGCGGTCTCTTGCAGTTGCTTTTTGTAATCGGCAGACGTGTAGACGGCGTGGGAGCCGTTGTCCCACTCGATTCTAAGTTTGTCGCGACCCTTGAAGGCGGACCAAGTGTTGTCTGCGATGACTGCTATTCCGCCCAAGGGCTGGAACTGATGAGGAGGCGTGAAGGGAGCGATCGGAATCGTCTTCTTGACACCTTTCACTTGCAGAGCCGAGGAATCGTCGACTGATTGTACTTTTCCACCTAGCACTGGCGGATGCGCGATAGCCGCGTAGAGCATTCCGTCGACCCGCACATCCATCCCGTAGAGCGGCTTGCCCGCACAGACGTCCATGACGTCATATCCCGGGGCAGGCTTGCCGATGTAGCGCCACTCCGATGGTTGCTTGAGCTTTACGTCTTCTGTCTTTGGAACGGGTTGCTTCGTCGCCAATGCCGCGAGCTCGCCATAACCGATGGTTCTGTTCGATGCCTTATGGGAAACAAAATGGGGCGGATCTGCCACACACTGGGATTCCGGAACTCCCCAGTGCTGAGCGGCTGCGCGGATCAGCATCAGACGAGCGGTGGCTCCCGTTTCGCGCAGCGTATCGAAGAATTCTCGAATCGAGTGCGATCCATCAGTATCTTGTGATCCATAGCGCTCGTCACCGTCGCCCTGAATTACCTGGACGCGCGACCAGTCGGCGTCGAGTTCGTCGGCGATGACGCGCGGCAGGCTTGTGCGGACACCATTCCCCATCTCCGTGCGATGCGCGACGATCAGGACAGCCCCGTCGGGCTGAATTCCCAGAAAAATGCTGGGATGGAATGCGGTCGCATCAATCGTGGGCACAGAGCCGGGCGTGAGCGCCGTCACGTTGGTGATCGTTCGGCCCGCGGTAGCCTTGGTCAGAAAAGGAGATTTCGTCGCGCAGAGTACAAATGCGCTGGCCGAGAATACTTCCTGGAGAAAGCTTCGGCGCGTAACATTCTCAATGGTGATCATGCGGTCTCCTTTGCCGCTTCCTTGATCGCGGCCCGAATGCGCTGGTAGGTTCCGCAGCGGCAGATATTGCCAGCCATTTCGTCATCAATATCCTGATCGGAAGGATGCGGCTTCGAAGAGAGCAGCGAGACCGCCTGCATAATCTGCCCGGGCTGGCAGTATCCGCACTGGGGCACATTAACCTCCGCCCAGGCTTTCTGCACTACATGCGGCCCGTGCGTCGAGATCCCTTCGATGGTCGTGATATTCGCGCCGTTCAGCGCGCTCATCGGCTTCGTACATGAGCGGATCGCTTTGCCATTCTCCAACACCGTGCATGACCCGCAGAGCGCCATGCCGCATCCGTACTTGGTGCCAGTCATTCCCAGAATGTCTCGGAGATACCACAACAGGGGCATCTCTGGATCGCCGTCAAACGTCTGCGCCGAGCCATTGATCTTGAGGTGAATCATAGGCTTGTCCTTTTTGTGAATTCAGGATTTGCGCATATTCTACTGCGCCCCAAGTGGATTCTGCGCAAGAACTCAAAAAAGCGTAACCCACGTGCCGATTACAATAAAAAGGTGCAGCGCTCTGGCATTGCCGATCTTCCTCTTCATGGCGGCAGTGTCCCTAAATGGCTTGCCGACCGAATGACTCTGCTCGGCACAGCGATCTCTGAAAATGTCGTTCATCACTATGGTGCTTCGGCTTTCTTGACCCGTCTGTCCGATCCGTTCTGGTTTCAGGCTCTCGGAAGTGTCATGGGTATGGACTGGCACTCGTCTGGAATCACGACTTCGGTGCTGGGAGCGCTGAAGAGAGGATTGAATCCTCGCAGCCAGGAACTCGGCGTTTGCGTCTGCGGTGGGCGCGGCCGACACTCGCGAAACACGCCTGATGAGCTTCGTAGTTACGCTGACCGCACCGGTCTGGATGGGGAATCGCTAGTTCGGGCGAGCCGCCTTGCTGCCCGCGTTGATAACAATGCGATTGCTGACGGCTTTCAGATCTATCTTCACGGCTTTGTGCTTAGTTCAACGGGAGAGTGGGCGATTGTCCAGCAGGGATTGAATGATGCCACCGGGCTTGCGCGCCGCTATCACTGGCATTCCGGAACGGTGAAGGATTTTGTGAGCGAACCTCATAGTGCCGTTGTCGGTGAGCACCAGGGAGAGATTATGAATCTGGTGGCGGCTCCGGCATCTTCGGCCCAGCGGGCAATCCTGGACATCGCAAAGGCGCACCCTGATTCGACGTTAAACGATGTTCGGAAGCTCACCATGCCGGCTCATCATGACGTGCGTCCTTCGGATGTGGACCTTAAGCGTCTTGGAGCTGTTCTGGCGGCAGCGTATGAACGCGGTTTTCACGATTTTGCGTCATTGCTTCTATTGGAAAAGCTTGGACCTCGTACGTTGCAATCATTGGCGCTCGTGGCGGAAGTGATTCATGGAACGCCAACCCGCTTCTCCGACCCAGCGCGGTTTTCGTTCGCTCACGGCGGCAAAGACGGACATCCATTTCCGGTACCGCTGAAGACGTACGATGAGACCATTCGCGTGCTGCAGCACTCGCTCGAACAAGCCAAAGTGGGTGACGCAGAAAAGGTGGATGGTCTTCGGCGTTTGGAACACTTCGTTCGAACTCTGGAAAATCGCAGCGCTCCCCAGGCGAATTTCTCGGAGGCGATTTTGCATGAGAAGGCAATATCCAGGTCGCTCGGGGGAAGGACGGTTTCGCCACGAGATCGTACCGCCTCGCAGCGGACTCGGATTGTAAAGAAGGGAGAGCAGCTCTCTCTCTTTTGACCCGCCACCTCGTCTCGGTGGTCTCAAGAACTTGAAACTTTGAAACCTGATTTTCTTTACTTCTCCCAATGCGTTGACGCGAATTTCTCCGGGTCAAATGTGCTCGGGTCTAGCTTCACATTCGCATGAATATCGGAATAGTCTTCGGAGAACACTTTCTTGCCGTCGGAATAGACCTCAACACCGGCCGCGATCCACGTACCTGCGAGCGGTTGATAGTGGATGAAGCGGATATCGTTAAGCTTTGTGGCATCTCCACGTGAAGGTTCAATCACTCGGAGAAACAGCAGCGTGTCTTTTGCGATCCAGAACTGTTTTGACTTCAGATCTCCCTTGTCTGCGCCCACGACGTAGGCTGGCTTACCGTCCCACGTGTCTTCATGCAGCTTCGAGAGATCGTATCCTTCACCTTTGACGACTTGAATCGTGGTTTCCGGAGCCTGCCGGTACACGTCGAAGTCCAACACTAGAAGGATATTCAGATCCTTCTGAGTCGCGGCTACCTTGTTGTCTTTAATGACCGTCAAGTTTTCGCCATCGAATATGTAGCCCTTGCCATCGCTCGGTGGGCCAATATCGATCCGGAGTTTGCCTGGAACCGAAGCTGCTTCATACCAGGTCTCGGCGGAACTCGTGCCGTCGGGCTTGTAGGTTGTGCTTTTCTGGACAAACGTCACAGTGCTGTACCAGGAGGAGGCGTAACGATCGTGCATCGCGCGAAGGACATCTTCGCCATTGTGGAGGCTCTGGACTTGTACGAAGTTAAAAGTCAGCAGGATGGCAACGAGGAATTGTCGGCGCATAGATCTTGGACGCGTAGCTCATGCAAAAGACAGCCGACAGACTATCAGAGTTAGCCGATCATGATTTCCCCACTGCGATCGCAAACGCTGCGGCACGGCGAACAGGCTGCTCAGTCGCGTCCGCGCGATGCCCAAGGGCAAGCTCATCTGACATATCAATACGCTAAGAAGGTATCCGCGACCTGGCACTGACTCGCGCCCAGTTCGCACTCGCCTTGGCTCCCGGTAATCCTGATGTGCTCGCCATTTTGAGTGACACGTACGGAGCTCTGGGTGACCACTCACAGGCCCTGAAATATGCCCGTCTGACCCTGCAGAATGGTTACACGATCGATGACCCTGCACCGCGATCCCGAGATGCATCAAGTGCTCGCCGACCCGGAACTTTTAGTTTCAGCTAAGTCTCAACAAAGGAGAATGTCATGACAGCTGGGAAGAAGCGTGCGAAGAAGAAGACCTCCAAAGCGAAAAAGGCTGCCAAGCCGAAAGTTTTCACAATGACGATCTATGCGGACAAGTCCTTCACCCCGATCCGCTGGAGCTCAACCCGGGCGAACTTCTTAAAATTGTAGGCCCGGCAGAGGACGATGTAGACATTACGGTCACGAGTGATCTTGACGGAAGTGGCGGAGGCGGTGGCCCCGTCGTAATCCACTCGTGACGATTACGAATGTAGTGAGAGGAGCGTTGTTGATGCTCTAGGACTATTTCTGTCGTCGACACGGCGGGCTGGGAGGATTTTGCTGACGTTGAAAGGTTCGTCAGCGAAATGCAACGGTAATCCCAGAGCAATATTGACCAGATTCGTGGTTGCTCTTCCGCTGTAAGATTAGGGAACAAGAGAAACACAGTAGGAGCGGAGAACAATTCTCCTGCGGGCGAGAGGTGCTAGTTATGCTCGCGAAGTGCAGCAATCCGTTGTGTTCCGCCCGGTTTCTCCATCTCAAAGAGGGCAGACTCTTTCGCCTCGAGAGTAACCCGGCGCTCCACTCATCCGAGTCTGACCAATTGGAGTACTTCTGGCTTTGCCCCCGCTGCTCGCCTAAGATGGCCCTCCGTCTGAACGGAGACGGAACAGTGGTGACGTTTCTGCTGCCAGAGCGGATTCGTGGCATCCCTGGTGATGTTGCATTTACCTCGGAACATCGAGGAAAAGGTTTATTGCTTCGTAGCCTTAGCTCTCTGTCGCCAGAGGGCCTCGGAAGTCATGTCACAGCGCGGGTGAAAGGAGAACACTAGAGCGTCTCAGTGGGTAGATCGTGATGATGAACCAGCTGCTATTTCGCCAGTGATTCGCCATAATCATGGTTACCACATTTGAATGCAGCTTCCGCTTTGTCCTTCACCTTTGTTTTATTGTCATGTCTTCTAAACGGGGTAGGCCGCGACCCGCGCTTCACCAACGCAAATCATCAGTCGAGAGGTGACCATGCGCATGCTGTCCGTCTTCGCCCAGTGTTTCCTGACCGGCGTTTTGTTGATAGCTCAGGGGAAGCCAAGTCCTGATGGGTCGATCCAAGCGGGGAACAAAGCGGTGGCGATGCGCGTGTTTGATGAGATTTTCAACCAGGGAAAGTTCCAAGTGGCGGATGAAATCTACTCTCCGGATTTTCAAAACCATGGACTTCACCGATCGGCGGACCTGAAGACAGACCAGGAGGCGATGCGCGCTGAAAAGAGGGCATTTCCAGACCTCCGAATGACCGTCCAGGAAATGGTCGCCGAAGGGGATAAGGTGGCTGTGCTGTGGACATTTCGAGGAACCCATACCGGCTCCGGTTATCAAGGTCTTCCTCCCACCGGAACAAGGGTGGAGCTTCGTGGCATCACCATTTGGCGGATCGTCGACGGACGGATCGTGGAGGAGTGGTCCAGCTTCAGTGAAACGGGGGCCTACATCCGTATGTTGGCCGATCTAAAGTGGTGGCTGGTGTTTGCAGGGTTTCTCGTCCTGACCATCGTGATTGCTCTCGAACGACTTGTTTGGGGGATCGTCAGGAAGATGTTCGTCCGTCGCCCGCTCAACTGAATCTCATTCGGGAGTGACATCTGGCGAAGCATCTCTAACAATGTGGGTGGTGTCAAGCACGTTTTCGAGCAGTGTCATACCACAATAGAAATGTCCCCGTCTTGGCCACAATAGAAATGTCCCTGGGTTGTAGTTTCACCATGCCGAGGAAAATATCGGTGTTGTCATTTGTTGATGGCGGTTTTTTCTCCAGGGATGATCCGCCGCAGGAATGGCGCTCTTCCCTAAGTGCACGCAGAAGTGGTGCTCAAAACCTGATTGACCCCGCCGACATTGTTATCGCGCTGGGAAAAGCTTGGAAGAGGAGGAACCGAGAATGAGACGGTGAAACTTCTTGATGGAATCCAGCGGGTGTAAGTCCCGCCCGGTCACAGTCGAGCAGACAGGCCGGAAGCGAGTGTTGCCATTCACCGGGCGACTGGTGGGTGCGAAGCGTACACAGCAAGGAAGCAGGCCGTGAAGATTCAGCTCCGAAAACTCGGCTGGTTGCGATGCCGACGCCGTTAACAATGCGGAAGGCAGCACTCGGACGACCGATAAAGCGAGGTCGCGCCGGGGTCGCCGGAGTCCCTAGCTCGGGGCATGCTTCCAAAGGGATTTCCCAGGACCCAGGAGAGCTCCCCCATCGCCTCCTCATCATGGGAGGTACCGATCGCCAAGGGAAACCGGAGGCGACCGGGAAAGGTGGACGAGCAGTCTTACGACCCCGTAGTACCTGTGAAAGTGGGGAACCGCAGGGCTTCCGCAAGGAGCGGCCACGGCACCCACTGGAGGGAAGGGGGGAACAAGCGGACGTATCTGCCGAAGGAAACATAGGCGAGACTCAGAACTCGAACTGCTATGTCCACAAAACTCGACAGACTAACTGAACTAGCCAAGGAGGAACCGAAGCGACAGTTCTTCTCGATCGCTCACTTGATCACGCCCGGGGCGTTGTATGCGGCATTCCGAGGCCTACGAAAGGATGCTAGTGCCGGGATGGACGGCGTCACGTATGAGGAGTACCAGCAGGACGCTGAGAGAAAGATCCAAGAGCTTTACCAGCGGCTCAAAGATGGAAAGTACCAAGCCCAACCGCTGCGCAGGGTCTACATACCGAAGGAGAACGGGAAGCAGAGACCGATCTCGATTCCCGCTCTGGAGGACAAGATCGTGCAGAAGGCGATGGTGGAAGTACTGAACGCCATCTATGAGCAGGATTTTCTCGATTGCTCCTACGGGTTCCGACCCGGACGAGGGCAGCACCAGGCACTGGACGAAGTGAAGCGAGTCATCTGCACACGCTCCACAGGATGGATCCTGGAGTTAGACATCACTGCCTACTTCGATTCGATCGTGAGAGAGCAACTCATGGTGATGATCGAGAAACGCGTCAGCGATAGCAGCGTGCTTCGCTTGATACGGAAGTGGATCCAGGTAGGAGTCATCGATCAAGGACAGCTTCTCGTGAGTGACAGGGGGACGGGGCAAGGGCAGACGATTAGTCCGCTCCTGGCCAACATCTACCTGCACCACGTGCTCGACGAATGGTTCGAGGAGGTGGTGAAGCCCCGACTTAGGGGTGAAGCCCACGAGATCCGTTTTGCCGATGATGCCATACTTTGCTTCCACTACAGGGAAGACGCGGAGAAGGTGAAGAATGTCTTATCGAAGCGATTCGCAAAATACGGTTTGACACTTCACCCGGAGAAGACGCGGCTGCTGGAATTTGGGCGTTACGCTGAGGAGCGTGCGAAGAAGCAGGGCAAGAAGAAACCCGGCACCTTTGACTTTCTCGGTTTGACGCACATTTGCGCACGCAGCCGGAGAGGGAAGTTCACAGTGCATGTGCGAACGATGCGCAAGCGGCTCCGCAGGAGCCTCACGGCGGTCGCCGAATGGTGCCAGAGGCACCGACATGCGCCGGTGGACGAGCAGCAGAAGACCCTCAACGCCAAGCTCCGAGGCCACTACCAGTACTACGGCCGACCGACGAACGCTCAGAGTCTTCTGAAGTTCTATCGAGGTGTCGTTAGGATCTGGAGAAAGTGGCTGAATCGACGCACGCGTGGAAACCGGTTGACGTGGGAGAGATATACCGAGCTCCTTCGACGTCATCCGTTGCTGCCGCCTCGGATCTGCCATATCTGGATGTAACCGGTGAGTCCAGCTTGAGGAACCCGCTGCGGGAAATCTGCACGGTGGGGTCTGTGAGGGAGGAGACATCTCGGTGGTGCCATGGTCGACCTAAACGGGCACGAAGCTGGAAACGGCGGACACAGCCAAGGGGAAACCTACAGCCTATCGGGACTCCTCTACTCGGAGAGATGGGGATTTTTCGCCGCCTAACACCAACTTCTCATTTGTGAACACAATGTATCTGTGATTAAATACCCGCCATCTTTGCTCGGGGGGTGCGCGCCATGAAGATTGGTTTTTCTCTGCCGAATATCGGCCCTATTGGTACTGCGGACGCCGTCACAAAAGTTGCGCAACGTGCCGAGGACCTGGGATATAGCAGCTTGTGGACGGTCGAGCGCCTGCTGTATCCACTCAAGCTTCAGAGGCCGTATCCGGGAACGCCGGACGGATCACTTCCGGAGGTCTACAGGCACACGCTTGATCCGCTTGACTCATTGACTTTCATCGCGGGTAAGACAAAAAAGATCAGGCTGGGCACCAGCGTCCTCGATATGCCCTACTACAATCCGGTCATGTTGGCACGGCGACTGACCACCATCGATATTCTCTCCGGCGGTCGGCTGTGCGTCGGGTTAGGTCTTGGCTGGTCCAAAGACGAAATGGATGCGACGGGTTCCGACATAACGAAGCGAGGGGCCATGGCGGATGAATTTCTGCCTTTGCTGAAAACTATCTGGACCACGAATCCGGTTGAGTTCCACGGAAAGTTCTTCACTGTTCCTAAGTCTTACATTGATGCCAAGCCCATGCAGAAGCCGCATCCCCCGATTTACATGGGCGCTTTCGTACCGGCAGCTCTCGCACGGCTAGCAAAATTTGCGGATGGATGGAATCCTGTATTCCTTCCCGTTCCCGCCATGGCAGAGATGTTCGACAGCATCAAAAAAATGGCGAGTCTGGCAGGGCGCGATCCATCCGAAATCTCGATGGTGATTCATGCCGGTCTGGGCCTCAGCGAAAAACCATTGGATAAAGACAGGTCAATCTTCTCGGGTTCGCTCGAACAGATTGCAGATGATGTACGGGCCTGTGCCAAAATCGGAGCCAGCGAAATTTTCTTTGATCCGGCATTTGCTCCTGGCGGTCAATCGCTCGATTGCTGGCTGGCTCTGCTGGAACAACTTCGCGGGATGATGACTATGTAAGTGGCCCAAGATTTGAACACGGCCACTCTAGGTCTTTCCCCAGCTGACGACCCGCCCCGGAGTAATGCGCAACACTAGAGAATCGTCATCGAGCATACTTGCGTCGTACTGCGGATACTTTGCCCTTAACAGCTGAATCGCTCGCTTCTGCTCTGCAGGAACCGAGACGAGCTTCGCTCTTCCTCGCATCAGCACGTACCACAAGCGTGTCCAGTCTTCGTCATAGTGATCTATCAGCAACGCCACGTACGGTGTTTCTCTGATGTTCTTCAGCCGCGCCAACTGGGTCGCGGTCACTCGCTTCGGCTTCCGATCAATTGCGGAATACAACACCAAACCGTCCAAGACAAAACAAATAGGGACCAGGTGTGGCTTCCGCTGGGTGTCGAGTGTAGCGAGATGAGCAATCCTTGCCCCTTCCAGTCTTGCGCGAATTTCAGGGGAGACTAGTGGAAGCCGACTGGCCATAGCAAGATGCAAAATACCAATTTATTTTAGACTTCGCGCAATGCCTTGGCGTTTAGGCGAATCGATACGGCTCACATTTACGTGATGACTGTCGAAACCAGGCGATAGCGCTCAGAATGACAATCAAGCGGCATACTTTGCCAAGAATTCGGCAACGGAACGAATCGATGCCAGCTTATCCTCGCGTAAGCCGCGCAACTCTTCCTCGCTGACTCGTCTTTCGTGCAAGAGTCTCCCAAATACCCGCGTGAGTTCCGAATGCCGATAGGTGTATTTACGGTTGATCTCCTTACGGCTTTGGGTCAGGTACTTTTCCAAATCCCACAGGTCTGATGATTGCTGGATGCCGTTCGCCATTTCCTTTGTTCTCTGAATCACTTCGTGCAACTCCCGACCCAGAGCAGCGTCGAAAGCTTTGCGGGCGATGGTCTTTTCCGATTTCGACCAAGTCAGTTCGTTCTGGTACGGATACCGGTCTGGGTTCGCAGATGGGTTGTTCATCTTCCGCTCCTCCGTGGCCGCATTCTATCTCTAGCGGAGATGGCTTTTCTACAGGCTTGGCGGCATCCATGGCCACCACTGATCCAACCTGGCCCCCATCTTTCGGTGCGGTCGTTTTGAGGTCAAATAGATCGTTCACCGGATGTCCAAGGTTTTGTTTGCACCCAAGATAGTGTTCTGTCGTTTGTACAGATACGTGCCCCAGCAGAAACTGAATCTGCTCCAACTCTCCGCCGTTGTCGTGACACAGCTTTGCACAGGTTCTCGGCAGATCGTGTGGCGCAATGTGCTCCAGGCCGGCTTTCTGGCAGCACGTTCTGACCACGTACCAAACGACGTTCTGCGATAACCCTTTGCCCCACACCTTTCCCTTTCTGCCACCCTTCGAAAGATTCTCCCCTCCGTGACATTGGCGGCGCCGGTCCACTGTCGAGCGCAGCTTTGACCCAGTTGGGAATGGGCACGGTGCGAATGTGGCCTCCTTTGCCAATCAGATCAACCATGGCCCAGTGTCCTTGGCGCATCTGGATGTCGTCCAATTCCAAGCCAACTGGTTCTGACCTTCGAGAGCCACAGCCGAACAACATGGCCAACATCGCGTAGTCGCGCTTGGAACGCATACTGTCACCAAGAGAATGCTGGAGTACTTCCGAACTCTGCTCTGCGCTCAACCAATTACCGGAACGGAATCCGAGCTACTTGACTCCTCTGACTCGGCTAATTCCGGCAGCCAACTCGGGACTCAGCAAACCAGAGTCGGCAGCTTCGTGGGCCAGGCGACGCACGGCGGCAAGCTGTTGGTTGATCGTGTTGGCCGCCAGATGACGCAATTCCAGGTAGATGCGGTAGCGCACAACGACGATGCGATTGAACGCCAGCCGAGGTTCGGAGCAATACCAAGTGATGAATTGGTCGATGGCGTATTCGTACACGCGGCGAGACGCTGGCGATCCGAGACTGTTCAGCACCGCCGCTTTGCAATGATCTGAATCGGGCAGACGAAGCAATCGGCGACGGTAATTCGGCTTAACCTGCTGCTTGCCCATAGCGACGGCCTCCCAGTGCCGCGCCATGGCATTACCGCAGAGTAGCGTCAATTGGCAACTGGTGCGACGAGTAAAATCTAAGCTTGCGCTACGGATAAGCGAATGACGAAATCAAAACTGAGATGGGCAGAGGTTAAGACCCACCTTGCGAGTTTTGATCGCGCCGCCTTGTTGGGCGTACTTCAAGACCTCTACACAGTGGATGAGCGCAGCCGAGCTTTTCTTCACGCTCGCTTCGGTGTGAGTGAAGACCCGCTCCAGCCTTACAAGAAGGCCATTGATACATCCCTGTGGCCAGATGTATTCCGCGGAGAGCGCACGTCTATTGCGAGCGCTAGGCGGGCGATCACCCAATACAAGAAAGCACTCGGCGATCCCGCGGGTCTAGCTGAGTTGCTGGTCTTTTACTGCGAGCGCGCCGCCGGCTTCTGTCGGGAAGTGGACCATCGGGACACGGTTACTTGAATGCCCTCGTGCGAATGTTCGAGCAAGCGTTGAAAGCCACTGTCGGCCTGAACAGGAAAGTCCGGAATGATTTTCTTGCCCGGCTCGACCACGTGCGGAGTACCGGTCGTCAACTCGGTAATGGCGTTGGCGAGGACATGGATGTTCTGCTTTCCGAAGTCGATTATCTGTTCACTCCTACGGCGTAACCGCAGCCTGAAAGTCACGGGTCGACTTAACAAGACTGGAGAGATCCCCTCAAAGCTGGTCTCTCTTTGCAGTTCGGTCGCAGCGATTATTTTTGTCGCGTGTTCAGCTTGTCGAGTGCGCGCTTCAACTCCTCAAGCTTCTTTCCAGCTTCGCCAAGTTTGCCTTCCGCCGTCAGGCGTTGGTAGTCGGCAAGATCTTTAGCGGCTTCCGCAATGAGCGCTTTGAGATCGGCTGCCGGCTGGGGCGAAAAAGCGGATGCCAGTGTGCCTCGCACATTTTCCGCAGGGACTGCACCTGCACTTATCGCGGGGGCGGTCAGCGACGAAGCCACTCCGCCAAAAAGCGACGCCATCGCCGATTCGAAAGTTGGCCCGTAGGCGAGCCGATCCTGAAGTGCCAGCACAACCAGGCGCAACTCCGGCATCGGACTCTGCTGGGCTTGCAAGTAAATCGGTTCGGCATACAAGAGCGCCTTTCCCGTGGGAATTACCAACAGCGCCCCGCGTCGCACATGTGAGCCTTGCTGATTCCACAGTGTCAACTGTCCGGAGAGCTGCGCGTTCTGATCGATTCGCGCCTCGATTTGCAGCGGGCCATCGACCAGCTTCGTCTTGGGGAAGTTATAGACCACCGAGGTACCGTAATGTGCGCCGTCACTGCGTCCGGCGATCCAGCCAATCAGATTGTTCCGGTTGGCTGGGGTGAAAGGCAGAATTTCTACGAACTCCTCCCCATCTTCGCGCGGGAGTTTCATCAGCACGAAATTGGGCTGCATGACCTGGGTCATTTGCTCGCCTGTCTCGCTCATCCCAACTTCGGTCGCGACCGTCCACAGATCCTCGCGGTTGTAGAACGCTTCTGCATCGGTCATGTGATAGAGGCCATAGACCTCAGCCTGCAGCTTGAGTAGCAACTCCGGGTAGCGCACATGCTTGCGCAGACCGGGCTGCATCGTCGATGCATCCTTGAACAGGCTGGGAAAAATCCGGCGGTACGCCGCGAGGATCGGATCTTGCTGGTCGAAGACATAAAACGTCGTTGTGCCGTCGTACGCATCGATGACTGCCTTGACGCTGTTCCGCATGTAATTGATGGAGTTGTTGCCGAGATGATAATGGGTGGAATCGGGATAGCTGTCCGAGATCGTGAACGCATCCATGATCCACGACAGCCGGCCATCGTCCCCAAGAACGATGTAGGGATCGGAATCGAAGGTGAGGAACGGGGCCAAGGTCGAGACGCGATCGCGTATATTCCGCAGCATCAGAAGTCGGCTATTTTTGTTCACGTCATCGCTGAACGGTAGCTTGCCAAGATCGTCTCGGTCAAAGGCAATAAGGCATCGGCGCAGGAAATTGCCGATCACGATCCCTCCATCGCCTTCGTAGGAATTAAGATTGTTGCTCTCGCCCTGTGGATAATTAAATTCTTTCTGTCGCGTTTTCACATAGACGTCGGCATCGGTCAACTCGCCGAAATAAATCTCCGGACGCGTCACCTTGAGGCTGCTGACGGTGCTTTGGACTGGCATGTTGCTCAAGATCAGAGTGGGCAAGCCTTCCGGCGTAAATCCATTGACGGGATTCATCGTAATGCCATAGCCGTGGGTGTAGATAAGCTTTTCGTTGATCCAGTTGCGGCTGCTCTCGGGGAGTCGGTCCACGTTCAACTCGCGCGCCGCCAGCATGACCTCACGGGTCGTGCCATCGATGTTATAGCGGTCAATATCGATGTCAGGGAAGTCGTAATAGGTGCGGATTTCCTGAATCTGGCGCAGCGTGTCCTGAAGCGCGCGCCAGTCCCACAGGCGAATGTTCTGAAGCGTAGCTTGATTATTAGCGGGATCCGCCGCCTCGACCGTGGTCTCAGCGGGGAACTCGCGCTGCGTGACCCGGTCCAATCCATAGGCGCGCCGCGTCAGATCCGTGTTGTAGACAATATAAGGTTTCTCGCGCACCAGTTGGTTGGGTTTAACGATAAAGTTGCTGACGTACCAGGCGACGAGTTGAACCGCCGCATAGCACAGGATCGCCGGCACCACCGAGGCCACTAGCCAACTGGCGCGTCGCGTCCGCATGGCGTTGGTAAGCGAGATCAGTGCGCCGAGAACAAGGGCTGCACAGACTACAAGCATCCCGGTGAGGACGACGTGCGCATCGGTGTAGGTGACGCCGGAGAAGATCGTATGATCCTCGAGCAATCGCTCGAACCGGACCACATACGCGTTCATTGCGAGGATCAGCAAGA
>Ga0335083_10001767_pt1 | contig 29423 bp, 28 predicted proteins | sample Lox_Sample_42_FD_206716 | JGI IMG/M metagenome (GOLD analysis project Ga0335083, IMG submission 206716) | Soil microbial communities from Loxahatchee National Wildlife Refuge, Florida, United States - Lox_Sample_4.2 | ecosystem: Environmental > Terrestrial > Soil > Wetlands | place: USA...
TCACCTCTTGGGCGGCCCGTTGGCCGCTCGCCACGGCGGAATTCAGGAAGGCGTTCGACTTCGTGTCGGTGTGCTCGCCGGCGAAGAAGCAGTTGCCCTCGGGGAGGGGCTCGACGCCCAGCACCGTGGTCTGGTAGCCGGGCTGATAGTAGCTGTAGCCGCCGAGCGACCACGGATTGTCGCGCCACGCGTCCTTGATCATGCGGCCCGTCCAGTATTGGCCGAGGTTGGGCAGCACGTGGGCGGCGTCCCTCAGCACTTCCTGGGCGAGGTCGACATTGTCGATCTTGCCGGCGTTGAGCGCGCGCGTTCCGCCGGAGAAGAAGTTCAGGATGCCGCTGGTGCCGTCCTGCTTGCGCGTCGCTTCCCAGCTGGTCTGGAACACGCGCGACGGCACACGTATCTCGCCGTTGCACCCGTCCTCGTTCCAGATGCGCCGCGTGAACTGCATCTGGAACTTGGTCGACGCGCCGATCGGCAGGGTCTGGATGGCCTTCTGCTTCAACGGCCGGAAGCCCGCTTGCTTGTAGTCGACCCTGGCGCGCATCACGGAGAAGGGCAGCGCCAGGATCACCCGGTCGTAGATCCGGTCGACGATCTGGCCGCCGCGCTTCAGGCTGAGGCGCACGGTCCGATCGGGCAGCTGCGCAATGGCGACCAGCGCCGTGGAGGTCTCGATCCGGCCCTTCAGCTCGTCCGCCATGAACGAGACGATCTGATCGTTGCCGCCGTGTACGTGCCATCGCTGATTGCTGACGTTGTAGTAGAGCTTGAAGTCGTTCCTCGCATTCTCGCCCAGGGCGGAGATGACGCTGAGCGCGCTCTGCTGGTCGGCGTCGGCTCCGTTCTCCTCGGCGAGCGCCGTCTCGATCAACTGGCCGAGCCGGCTGCGGCGGCCGCCGGTGACATAGGCCTCGACCCACTGGGAGATGGTCATGGCGTCGAGGCGCCGCGCTTCCGGGGTCGGGGTGTTGCGTTTGCGCCTGGGGACGATGTCCGCCTTCTGGCGCTGCACTATATCGTACAGCTTCGGCGCCCAATCGCGGGTCGCCTCGGCAAGGTTGTAGGGCTTGCCGTCGAAGAAATAGAGCTCGCGGGTGTTGGCCGGCGTGGCGGCCAGCACGTCGTCGAGCGTCAGTCGGAGATCCGCGGTCAGATCCTTTATCTGATGGTGGTCGTCATCGATGAACTCGCCGCCGCGCTCGACGGTCTGGCCCTCGTTGAACTTGCCGCGGCCCGTGTAGCAGCGGCCGCCGACACGGGTGTCGCCTTCGAGGATGTCCGCCATGAGGTTGGCCTTTTTCAGGTCGCGGGCCGCCGTGAGGCCTGCCAGCCCCGCTCCGACGACCGCGATCCGGGCCGTGGCTGCAAGGCCTGAGACTGGCACCATCGAGGCGATGGCGAGGCCCGCGCCGCCCCGCAGCACGTCTCGACGCTTCAGTCCCGAGCGTCCGTGCCGGTCTTCGTATTCGGCGCGGGCGTGCTGTCGCACGGCCCGTTGCAACAAATCGAGCAAAGGCGTGCGCGCCATGGGGCCGTCCTGCGTGGTATAGAGGAAAAGTCCTCAACGCAGGATTGTGGTCGCCCGGCGCCGCCTGTCAACGGTTCAGTTCGTGGGAAGGGAAAACTGCTCGGCCGCCTCGAAGAGCTGGCGGAAGTCGTCGAGCACGAAGTAGGTGCCCTGCAGCTTGTCGATCTGGTAGGGCTGGCGCATCACGGTCGCGGCCTGGAAGGGCCGGCGCTCGACGCCCGCGCCTTCGATCGCATGGCGCACCTCGCTCGCTGAGGAGAGGATGCCGGCGCCGTAGATCTTGAGGCCCCCCTTGGAGTCAGGAGTCGTGCGGATCAGGCCGAACTCGACGGTGTACCAGTAGAGCCGCGCCAGCCGGTCGATCTCGCTGCCCGCCTCGACGCCGCGCTGGCCGTAGAGCTGCATGTAGTCGGCGAAGACGGGATTGCTGAGCAGCGGCACGTGACCGAAGAAGTCATGGAACAGGTCGGGCTCGACCAGATAGTCGAGTTCGGAGCGCTTGCGGATCCAGACGGTCACCGGAAATCGGCGGTGCGCGAGATGGTCATAGAAGGCGGCGTCCGGAATGAGACCCGGCACGCCGACGACTCGCCAACCGGTCAGCGGTTCGAGCTTGGCGTTCACCGCCTCGAAGTCGGGAATGCTGTCGCCGATGCCTAGGGTCTCGAGGCCCTGCAGGAACTCCGCGCAGGCGAACTCCCGGGCCAGCGCGCTCTGCCGCCCGACCAGCAGGCGCCACACGGCCTGGTCTTCGTCGGAATAGAAGTCGAGGTGCTGCGGCACCGTCCAATCCGGCGCCATGCCGGCGTAATCGCCGCGCAGGTTGTCGAGAGGGGCATGGTTTTTCATCTCTTCGAATATGAGCCCGACGCGCTGGTGAATCCGTGCGAAGTGGGGCTCCAAACGCCCCTATTTTAGTGATAACATCTATGAAATGGTAAATATGTAGTAGAAGACACCATGATCGACCTGGATGACATCGATAAGCGCATTGTCGCGGCGCTCCAGGCCGAGGGCCGGCTGTCGATCGTCGATCTCGCCGACAAAGTCGGCCTGTCGCCCACGCCCTGCCAGCGCCGCGTGAAGCGGCTGGAAGAGGAGGGCGTGATCGACCGTTATGCCGCGCTCGTGCCGCCGGCGGCGCTGGGGCTCGGCCTGCAGGCGCTGGTCGAGATCACGCTGGAGGATCATTCGGAGAAGACCGTCGAGGCCTTCGAGGCGGCGATCCGTGGTCGGGCGGAAGTCGTCGCCTGCTATGCCGTGACGGGCGACATGGATTTCCTGATCCACGTCTTCGCGCCGGACCTGGCGAGCTTCAGCGACTTCGCCCTGAAGGCGCTGCTGCGCATGCCGGGAGTCAAGGGCACGAAGTCGTCCTTCATCATGCAGGCGGTGAAGAGCGATCTCGCCTGGGCACCTCAGCCGCCGCCGGCCAAGGCACGCAAGTAGAGCGGCTTGTCGATATTGCCGCCGGTCAGGATCAGGCCGACCCGCTTGCCCCCGAGCTTCTCGCGCTCCTGCATCAGCGCCGCCAGTGAGGCCGCGCCCGCGCCCTCGGCGATCTGGTGCGTGTCGCTGTAATAGGCGCGCATCGCTTCCATGACCTCGGCGTCGCTCACCTGCACGATGCGATCCGCGCCCTTCAGGATCACGTTGAGCGCCTCGGCATCGGGGCCGCGCACTGCCATGCCGTCGGCCATGGTGTTGGCGCTGTTGGTCGGCACGACCTTGCCCGCGGCGAAGGAGAGCGCGTAGGCCGGCGCCTCCGTCGACACCACGCCCACGACCTTCGTTTTGAGACCCAAAGTGTCGCGCGCCGAGATCACGCCGCACAGGCCCGAGCCGAGGCCGATCGGCACATAGACCGTGTCGAGCGGCGGCGCTGTACGGAACAGCTCCAGGGCGTAGCTCGACACGCCGGCCACCAGGTCGCGGTGGAAGGACGGCACCATGGTGAGGCCACGTTCGCCCGCAAGCCGCGCGGCCTCGTCCTTCGCCGCGTCGAAATCGTGGCCCGCCTCGACCAGCTCCGCGCCGAAGGCCCGCATGGCGGCATTCTTTTCGATCGAATTGCCTCGAGGCACGACGATGGTCGCCGCGATGCCGGCGCGCCGGGCGGCGAGGGCAATGCTCTGGCCATGATTGCCCCGCGTGGCGCTGATCACGCCCCTGAGCCCGGCCTGGCGGCGCTTCAGCCGCTCGATGTAGACCAGCCCGCCCCGGACCTTGAACGCGCCGATGGGCGTGTGGTTCTCGTGTTTCACCCAGACTTCGCAGCCTGTGCGCCGGGCGAGCAGCGGCCAGGCATATTGTGCGGTAGGCGGCATCGCGGCGTGGACGATGGCCGCCGCCTCCTCGATCTCGGATAACGACAACATGCCCGCACTTTGGGCTAAGATGGGCCAAATTCCCATTTGGAGTACGCAATGCCAGTCCTGCCGCGTTCGCTTGAAATCCAGGGCGAGATCACCGCGATCCGCCGCGACATCCATGCCCATCCCGAGCTCGCCTACGAGGAGAACCGGACCTCCGACATCGTGGCGACCAAGCTCAAGGAGTGGGGCATCGAGGTGACGCGCGGTCTCGGCAAGACCGGCTTGGTCGGCACGCTGCGCAGAGGCAATGCGGTGCGCTCGATCGGGCTGCGCGCCGACATGGATTGCCTGCCGATGGACGAATTCAACGAGTTCGAGCATCGCTCGCAGAACCCGGGCCGCATGCATGCCTGCGGCCACGACGGCCACACCGCCATGCTGCTGGGCGCGGCCAAGGTGCTCTCGGAGACCAAGAACTTCGAGGGCGCCGTGCACTTCATCTTCCAGCCGGCAGAGGAAGGCGGCGGCGGCGCCAAGGCGATGATCGAGGATGGGCTGTTCGAGAAGTTCCCCTGCGATGCCGTGTTTGCCATCCACAACAAGCCGGGCATTCCGCTCGGCCACATCGTGACGCGCGGCGGTCCGCTGCTGGCGGCGGCCGATCGCTGGGACATCCGCATCTCCGGCAAGGGCGGCCATGCCGCGCATCCGCACATGTCCATCGACCCGATGGTGGTGGGCGCCAACGTGGTCCTGTCGCTGCAGAGCATCGTCAGCCGCAACATCGATCCGATCGATTCGGCCGTGGTGACCGTCGGCTTCTTCAAGGCAGGCTCGGCCTACAACGTGATCCCGGGCGAGGTGCATATCGGCGGCACGACACGGACCCAGACGCCGGCCAATCGCGAGCTGGTGAAGCGGCGCATTGCCGAGATCTGCGAAGGCGCCGCGAGAATGTACGGCGTGAAGATCGAGGTCGAGCACAAGCCCGGCTATCCGCCGACGATCAACGATGTCGACAAGGCGCGCTTTGCGATCGGCGTGGCGGCCGATGTGTGCGGCGACGACCACGTGAACGGCAATTCGCGGCCCGGCATGGGCGCCGAGGATTTCTCCTACATGCTGGAGAAGGTGCCGGGCGCCATGGTGCAGTTGGGCAACGGCGGTGGCCCGGATGCGGTCAGCCTCCACAACTCGCGCTACGACTTCAACGACATGGCCATTCCCTTCGGCATCAGCTTCTTCGTGAAGACCGTCGAGAAGTTTCTCGGGGAACAGGCTTAAGGCTCGAACGTTCACCCGGCCGAGATGGGCTTCTTTCGCGTCTACGGCCGGGTCATCGGTCTCCTGCGTAACGAGCGCTGGCTGGCGATCGGCCTGGCGCTCACCAACGTGGCCGTGGCCGGCCTGCAGTTCTACGAGCCCGTCCTGTTCGGCAAGGTCGTCGACCTGCTGTCGCGGGCCAAGAACCAGACGACCGAAGCGTTGTGGCGGGATACCAGCCACGTGATGGTGATCTGGGCCGCCGTGGGCCTGGGCGGCATCGTCTCCAACATCGTGGTCTCACTGCAGGCCGATCGCATGGCGCACCGCGGGCGGCTGCGTGCCATGGCGCTCTATTTCGAGCATGTGCTGGTCCTGCCTTTCTCGTTCCACAACGAGCAGCATTCGGGCCGGCTGCTGAAGGTCATGCTGACCGGTGTCGACCACCTGTTCGGCATCTGGCTCTCCTTCTTCCGCGAGAACCTCGCCACCTTCGTCGCCCTCTTCGTCATGCTGCCGCTCAGCCTGTTCATGAACTGGCGGCTGGCCTCGCTCTTGATCCTGCTGATCCTGTTCTTCGCCGCGGCCAATGCCTGGGTGGTGAGCAACACCGACCGCCGGCAGAGGGAGGTCGAGGACTATTTCAGCCAGCTCGCCGGCCGGGCGAGCGACGCGCTGGGCAACATCCATCTCATCCAGAGCTTCGTGCGGCTCGCAGCCGAGACGCGCGAGATGGGGCGCATCATGGGCGAGACGCTGGCCGCGCAATATCCCGTGCTGAACTGGTGGGCGCTGCTGTCGGTGCTGACGCGTGCCGCCTCGACCGTCACCGTGATCCTGATCTTCGTGCTCGGCACCTGGCTCTACGTGCATGGCGAGGCGACGGTGGGCGAGATCGTGAGCTTCATGGGCTTCGCCACCATGCTGATCGGCCGCATGGACCAGGCCTCGGGCTTCGTGGCCCGTATCTTCTTCCAGATGCCGGCGCTCGCCGATCTCTTCCGCGTGCTCGACACCGAATCGCTGGTCCACGACAAGCCCAACGGCCTCGACATCGGCCGCGCCAAGGGCACTGTCGATTTCGAGGACGTGAACTTCTCCTATGACGGCCGCCGGCCCGCGCTGGTGCATTTCAACCTGCACGTCCCGGCGGGCTCGACGGTGGCTTTTGTCGGTCCCACGGGCGCGGGCAAGAGCACGGCGCTCTCGCTGCTGCACCGCATGTGGGATGCGCAATCGGGCACGATCCGCATCGACGGCGTCGATCATCGCGACATCAAGCTCGAATCGCTGCGCCGGAACATTGGCGTGGTGTTCCAGGATTCGTCGATGTTCTACCGCTCGATCGCCGACAATCTCCGGATCGGCAAGCCCGATGCGACGCAGGCCGAACTCGAGGAGGCGGCCAGGCTCGCCGAGGCGCACGACTTCATCATGCGTCAGCCCAAGGGTTACGACACGCTGGTCGGCGAGCGCGGCACGACCCTCTCGGGCGGCGAGCGCCAGCGGCTGGCCATCGCCCGCGCGCTGCTCAAGAACCCGCCGATCCTGATCCTCGACGAGGCGACCAGCGCGCTCGATGCCGTGACCGAAGCGCGCATCCAGAAGGCGCTGAAGGTGCTGATGAAGGGCCGCACGACCTTCGTGATCGCCCATCGCCTCTCGACCATCCGCGACGCCGAGCAGGTCGTGGTGCTGGAGCATGGCCGGATCGCCGAGCAGGGCGGTTATCGCGAGCTGATGGACAAGGGCGGCGTCTTCTCCGGCCTCGTCGCCACCCAGCGGGCTGGCATAGAAACTGCCTGATATCCCCTTGGCGGATGTCCGTGCGCCGTCTAGGAGTCGGCGCAGGGCATAACGGGCGAGGGGAGATCGACATGAAAAGGCTGGCCAAGTGGCTGGGAGGCGCGACAGCGCTTGCAATGACCGTGGCGGCGTTGCCCGCCTTCGCGCAGACGCCGGTCAAGTTCACCCTCGACTGGGTATTCCAGGGCCCGACCTCGCCGTTCCTGCTGGCGCTGGACAAGGGCTACTACAAGGCGGCCGGCCTCGACGTCACCATGGATCCGGGCCAGGGCTCGGCCGGCGCCGTGCAGCGGATCGCGACGGGCGCCTACCAGATCGGCTTCGCCGACGTGAACTCGATCATCGAGTACAACGCCAAGAACCCGGGCAAGGAAGTGCTCTGCGTGTTCATGGCCTACGACTTCGCGCCCTTCGGCGTCTATGCGCTGAAGAAGAGCGGAATCAAGGGGCCCAAGGATCTCGAGGGCAAGAAGCTCGGCGCGCCGGTGTTCGATGCTTCCTTCCGCCTGTTCCCGGCCTTCGCCAAGAAGACCGGCATCACCAAGTGGGAGCATGTGAACCTGACGCCGCAACTCAGAGAGCAGAGCCTGGTGCAGGGCAGCGTCGACTTCATCTCGGGTCACTATTTCTCTTCGATGCTCGATCTCAAGGCGCGAGGCGTGAAGTTCGACGACATTGTCGCCATGCGCTACGTCGACTTCGGCCTCGACCTCTACGCCAACGGCATCATCGTCTCGCCCGACATGCTGAAGGACGAGAAGACGGTGAAAGGCTTCATCGCCGCCACGCTCAAGGGCTGGAAGGACGTGATCGCCGATAACAAGGCGGGCATCGTCGCCGCCAAGAAGCGCGACCCGCTGATCGACGAGGCGCTGGAGACGGAGCGCCTGCAGATCTCGCTCAATACCAACGTGCTCACGCCTTACGTGAAGGCCAACGGCATGGGCGACGTCGAGCCGGACCGCTTCGCCCGCTCGGTCAAGCTCGTCTCGGAGGCCTTCTCGCTGCCGCAGGCGCCGGCGCCGGACAAGATCTTCACGAACAAGTTCCTGCCGCCCAAGGCGGACCGGATGGTGGCTAAGTGACGTTTCTCGCGCCTCCCCAGTCGGCTGGGGAGGTGCCCTCGTCCTACGAGGGCGGAGGGGGCATGAATCCCGGACTGCGGCTTCTGACCCCTCCGCCTCCGTATGACGGAGGCACCTCCCCATATGAATGGGGAGGCGAGCGCTAGTGGCCTTCGTCGACTTACGGGCGGTCAGCCTCACTTACAGGTTGGGTAAGGACACCACGCACGCCCTCGCCGATGCGACGCTCAGCATCGAGCGCGGCGAGTTCGTGGCCGTGGTGGGGCCGTCGGGCTGCGGCAAGTCGACGATCATGAAGCTGGTGACCGGGCTCTTGCCGCCCTCGGGCGGCGAGATTCACGTGAGAGGTGCGCGGGTCGAGCGGCCGATCAAGGGCGTCGGCATGGCCTTCCAGAACCCGACCCTGATGCCTTGGCGCACGACGCTCGACAACATCCTGCTGCCGATGGAGGTGGTCGAACCGCACAAGAGGCGCTTCCGCAGCCATCGCGCCGAGTACGAGGCGCGGGCGATGAAGCTCCTGCAGACGGTGGGCCTCACCGACTTCGCAAAGCGCTATCCCTGGCAGCTTTCGGGCGGCATGCAGCAGCGCTCCAATCTCTGCCGCGCACTCATCCACGAACCCGAGCTCCTGATGCTCGACGAGCCGTTTGGCGCGCTCGACGCCTTCACGCGCGAGGAGCTGTGGGGCGTCATGCAGGCGCTGTGGCTGGAGAAGCGATTCACCACCGTGCTGGTGACGCACGACCTGCGCGAGGCGGTCTATCTCGCCGACACTGTCCATGTCATGAGCCGTCGCCCCGGCCGCATCGTGCTCACGCGCAAGATCGACCTGCCGCGCCCGCGCACCTTGGCTTCCACCTTCGAGCCGCGGTTCGTCGACATCGTTCACGAGCTGCGTGAACGCATCCACCAGGAGCATGCCGCGTGAGCGCCGATCTGCGTCGCGAGATCCTGCGCCTCGCCATGCCCTGGATCGCGGTGGCCGTGCTGCTCGGCCTGTGGGAGCTCGCCTGCACCGCCTTCGACCTGCCCGAGATCCTGCTGCCACGGCCGAGCAAGGTCTTCATCGTCTTCGTGCAGCGCTTCGACATATTGATCGAGTTCTGCCTGCAGACGCTGTGGACCACGGTGATCGGCTTCCTGTTGGCCATCGCGGGCGGGCTGCTGCTGGGGCTCGCCATCGGCGCTTCGCCCTTCGTCTATTCCGGCCTCTATCCGCTCCTGATCGCCTTCAATGCCGTGCCGAAGGTGGCGCTGGTGCCGATCCTGATGATCTGGGTGGGCGTGGGCGCCACGCCGGCCGTCGTCACCGCCTTCGTGATCAGCTTCTTTCCCATCGTGGTCAATGTCGCGACCGGGCTTGCCACCATCGAGCCCGAGATGCGCGATGTGCTGCGTTCCTTGGGCGCGAGCAACGCCGAGATCCTGACCAAGGTCGGGATCCCGCGTGCCATGCCCTATCTCTTTGCCAGCCTCAAGGTCGCGATCACCTTGGCCTTCATCGGCTCGGTGATCTCCGAGACGGTGGGCGGCAATCGCGGCATCGGCTTCCTGATGCTCTCGGCCGGCGCGCGCAACGACACGCCCACGACCTTCGCAGGGCTCTTCGCCATCGCCATCATGGGCGTCGCCATGTACGCTCTCTGCGCACTCGTCGAGAAGCGCATGACGCGCTGGGCCTTCCGGGGCCAGATCGTGAGCTGAGGAGACACGCGTGAAGCATTGGCGAATGGTCTGGGCGCTGCTCATGGCCTGGCCGCTGTCGCCTGCGACCGCTCAACCGGAACCCCGCACCTTGGCGACCGTCGTGGTCGATCCGCCCGCCGGCCTCGGGGCAGGTTTCGTACGTGCCTCCCGCCACCTCCTCGCTCGGCCGGATGGATCGGTCGACGCGACAATCGCCTGGGAGGCTGAAGAGAGCGGCAGCAAGGCGCCGACGAAGGTCGAGCTCGTGCGCATCGGAAAAGACGCCGCCTTGCTGAAGGAAGTCACCCTGGCGACCGGTCAGGAGCTCGGGGGTGAGCCCCGCGGGCCCTTCCAAATGGCGTCGGGCGAGATGGTGGTCTACGTGTTCTCTGACGAGCCCCAGAACAGCTACGGCAGCCTCTTGCACCTGAGCGCGGAGGGCGATCGCCTCAAGACCATGCGGCTCATCTTCCAGCCGCCGCCCGAGGTGCTCAAGCATTACCCGAAGATGGAATACGCCTTCAGCCTCGCCTTCGATCTTCGCGATGGGTCCGTGATCGTGGGCGGCAATGGGTCGTGTCCTTTTTCGTCGTGGTGGGGACGCCTCGCCCACAACGGTACGCGGGTCGCCGATAGTGGCAGCATCAAACAGGGCGTTCCCTGCGATGTCGCTGCCGGCCGCGCCGAGCCCGACGGAGGATTCAGCCTGGTTGTGGCCGAGGTCAATTGGAAGGACGGCGGCACGGCGGACCTGTGGCTACACCGATACGACGCGCGCGGCACACGAACCCTGTATCGCAAGCTGGTCGATCACACCGTGGGTCCAGCGGCCTTTTACGGCGACGAGATCGTCGTTTTCGGCTGGAAGGACAGTCAGCTCCGGGTTTTCGACGCCAAGGGCGGACCGATACGCCAATTGCCTTGGGATGGTCAGACCATTTGGCGGTTGGACGCGGACCCCAAAGGCTACCTGATGATCGTCGACGACAACGATGAGAAAGCCCAGATCTTCAGGAATCGCGTCGTGCGTTGCGACCGCAACGGCGTCGTTCTCTGGCGCAGCTCGAAAGGCCATTTCATCGATGCCGTGCTGGCTCCGGATGGCAGCGTCTGGACCGTGGCGCGAACGCCCCCTGGCGGTTCGAACGGAAAGTGGACGTTCCAGCGTTTCGCCGATCCTTGAAAGAGGCGGGGAACTTTAGCCCTCCGCCGGCGCTTTCTATGAAAGCCCTTGGAGGCAACGCCATGCAGAGTTCCATTCGTGTGCTCCTCATGGCAGGAGCACTTGTCCTTTCGGCGGGTGTCGTTTGGGCGCAATCGCCCATTCCCGAATCGCGCGTGCCCGGTTTCGGCGGCACCAATGCCCGCCCAGCCACCAACAACCCCTCGGCCAGCGGCAGCAACGTCGGCTCCCAGATGGGCGCAGGCGCCAACGCCGGCCCGAGCAACGAGGTGATCGCACCCTCGAACACGCCCGCGACGGAAGAGGCGCTTCGTCCCGCGCCCGGCAGCTCGGGCGCGATTGTCATTACGCGCTAGGCCTGGGCGTCGAAGAAGGCGTCGGGGTCGTCGATCTCCACGAGGCGGCCCCGGCGGATCTCGAGGAAGCGCGTCGCCGCTGTGCGCGTGAAAAACCGGTCGTGGCTCACGAACAGGCACGACACGTCCGACTGCTCGAGCTGGTCCTCGAGGTCTTCCTGGCCCTCGATGTCGAGATGGTTGGTCGGTTCGTCGAGCAGGTAGAAGTTCGGCCGCAACAGCTTCATCTTCAGGAACACCAGCCGCGCCCGCTCGCCGTGGCTCAGCACCTCGATCGGCTCACCGATGCGCTTGAAGGCGAAACCCGCCTGCGCGAGCAGGCGGATGGCGTCACGCTCGCTGATGCCGTCGGCCGACAGCACATAGTCGAGGATGGCCGCATCGAGCGGCAGGTCGCGCATGCTCTGGTCGAAGTAGACCAGCCGGCAGGACGGGTTGAAGCGCACCGTGGCCCGGCCGTCATAGTGCTCGAGCTCGGGATCGTAGGCGGCCGCGAGGGCCGACAGCAGCGTCGACTTGCCGGCGCCGTTGGCGCCCAGCAGGGCGATGCGGTCCCCGGCGGCGATGGCGAGCCGCTCGATGCCGATCAGCTTGCGGCCGTCCGGCGTCTTCACGTCGAGGCCGGCCAGCCTGAGCGCCACCCGCGCATCGATGTCGCCGTCCGAAAGTTCCAGCTTCCGCTCGCGGGCGACATAGGTCTGGGTGCGATCCGCTTCGATGCGGGCGATGCGGCTTTCGACCGCGTTCTTGCGCTTGTTGAGGTCGGGATTCTTGACCGCCCAGACCTTGTAGCGCGCGGCCGCCTGCTCCAGCCGCTTGATCTCCTTTTCCTCGAGCTTGGCGCGGGCCGCCGCCGTGGCGTCGCGGCGCAGCAGCTCCTCGCGCGCGATGGAGAAGCGCGTCTTGAAGGCGTGCACGCCGTCGCTGCGCAGGAACAGGGTGCGCTCGGTCACGCGGTCGAGGGTTTCGCGATCGTGGCTGACGATCAACATCGGGACCTGGAAGTCGACGGTCAGCCAGCGTTCGAGCGTGTTGATATTGGCGAGGTCGAGATGGTTGGTCGGCTCGTCGAGCACCAGGATATCGGGTTCCTCGAGCCGCGCCGCCGCCGCGATCAGCATCAGCCGCTGCCAGCCACCCGACAGCTCGCCGAACTTCTTGTCGAGTATGTCTGACGCCACGCCGATCTCGTCGAGCAGCACATCGATCCGCCACCAGTCATCGTCCTGGCCGACACGCTCCAGCGAACGGTGCAGCACCTCGCGCACGGTCTTGTCTGAAAGGCCGGGCGGCACGTCCTGCGGCACCGTGCCGACGCGCAAGCCGCGCGAGCGGATCACGTTGCCGCCGTTCAGCTCCAGCGCGCCGGTCAGGCATTTCAGCAGGGTCGACTTGCCGGCGCCGTTCTCGCCGACCAGCGCCGTGCGCGCGTCGTCGAGCAGGAACGAGACGTCCCTGAACACCGGCGTCGAGCCGTAGAAGAAGGAGGCGTGCTCCATGCCGAGCACCGCCTGACGCGCCGCCATTGTCAAAAGCCCCAATCAGGGCGGCGTCAGTACACCATCCCGGGCGACGACGCGACCGGCTTTCATCACCCATTTGCGGCGCGGGCGGGCGGCCACGGCTTCGACCAGGGTGCCGGCCTCGACGGCCACGAAGTCGGCGGGACCGCCGATCCTGATGCCGTAGTCCTTGAGGCCCAGCACGCGGGCAGGGGCCGCGGTCACCATTTCGTAGGCGAGCCCGAGCTCGTCGTCGTGTCGGAAGTTGGCGCGGTAGCCCACCAGCATGGCGCGTTCGAGCATGTCGCCGTTGCCGAAGGGCGACCAGGCGTCGCGGATATTGTCCGAGCCGCTGAACACCTCGACGCCGTGCTCCTTGAGGAGCTTGACCGGCGGCATGGCGGCCGCGCCCGGCCCGTGGCTCATGATGGCGACACCGGTTTCCGCCAGCAGGTCGGCGGCCCGTTTGGTGAGCTCGGGCGATACCGAACCCAGCGCGAAGGCATGGCTGATCGCGACCTTGCCTTTCAGCCCGTTCGCCCGCGTGCGCTCGGCGATGGCCATCACCTCGGCCAGGCCGCCTTCGCCACTGTCATGCAGATGGATGTCGATGCCGACACCCCGCCGGCTCGCGATGCCGAAGATAGCATCGAGATGGCCGTCGAGATCGCCGTCGATGCCGACGGGATCCAGGCCGCCCACGAGATCGGCGCCGGCGGCGATCGCCTCGTCGAGCAGTTTTGCCGTGCCGGGCGAGCGCGCGATGCCGCTTTGCGGGAAGGCTACGATCTCGATGGTCACGAGATCGCGGAATTTCTCGCGTACCTCGAGGACGGCGTGCAGGTTCTTGAGGCCGAGCTGGTTGTCGATATCGACATGGCTGCGCATGTGCAGCGTGCCGCTCGCGACGACTTGGCGTACGAGATTGGCGCCGGTTTCCGTCTCGGAGACGGTACGGCTCGCGCGCACCTTGCGCTCGGCCTCGATGCGATCGGACACATTGGGACCGGTCGCCTGATTGGGCACCCACGGCAGGCCGAGCAGGGTCTTGTCGAGATGGATGTGCCCGTCGATCAGTGGTGGCAGCACGAATACCGGCTCGGCCGGCGTGGGCGGCAGGAAGGCCGCGATGCGGCCGTCCCCGATCTCGATATCGTGTCGCCGCCCGTCGGGCAGCGTGGCGTTGCGGATCATCCGACTTTGGAACGCACGTCCTTCGTCGCGTCCAGGATCTTGGTGGTGATCACGTCGTCGAGCTTGGGCGCGCCGGCGGTGAACTGCTTCAGGTCGTCGTAGAGCGTGATCTGCTCCTGCCACACCTTGGGATCGAAGGCGCCCCAGCCATTGGCCTTGGTGTTGTCGTTGAAGCCGAAGGGCAGCAGCGCCTTCACGCCGGCGATCTCGTCGTCGCGCTTGAAGTTGGGATATTCCTTGATCAACAGGTCGACCGCCTTCTCGGGTTCGCTGCGCACGATGGCCCAGCCGCGCGCCGTCGCCCGCAGGAACGAGGTCAGCATCTCGGGCTTCTTCGCGATCGTGTCCTTGGTGGCGTAAAGGGGCAACGCATAGAGCTTCACGCCCGCATCCCACAGGCGGAGGGTGACGACGTCGGCGCCGAGCGGCTTCAACGAGGTTGTGTTGGTGACCCAGCCGGTGACGGCATCGGTCTGGCCGGTGAGCAGCGGCGTCATGTCCGAGCCGATGACCACGACCTCGACGTCCTTCTCCGGAATGCCGTTCTTGCGCAGCAGCGCCGACAGCAGGATCTTGCCGGTCGCCTGGATGCCGATCTTCTTGCCCACCATGTCCTTGGCCGAGCGGATCGGCTTCTTGGCCGAGGAGAAGAAGGCGTAGGGGTGCTCCTGCAGCTCCGATGCAAAGCACGTCACGGGGATCTTCTGTGACGCCGCCAGCATCAGGGACGGGCTCGACGAGATCTGTCCAACCTCGCAGCGGCCTGACGCCACGATCGCCACGCCGTCGATGCTGGGCCCGCCGGGCTGGATCACGATGTTGAGCTTCTCCTCCTCGAAGTAGCCCATGCGCTTGGCCACGACCTCGCCGATATTGTTGTTGGAGGCGAGCCAGCCGAGCTGGAGGTTGACGGTCTGTGTCTTGGCCTGGGCGAAGCCGCCCGATGGCAGGAGATTTGCAGCGGCTGCCGCGGTGGCGGCGGCGCCTGTAATCACGGTGCGGCGGCGCATTTTGAGGTCCTCCCTGATTGTCTGGCCCGCGAGCGACACGATAGACTGCAGCAAGACACGGACCAAATCGAGGCCCCCTTGATCGAGGATTCCATGGCCAAGTCCTTCGACGTCCAACCCATCGACGCCTCTTTCGGGGCGGTGATCACCGGCATCCGCCTGCCCGATCTGGGCGAATCGACCTGGAAGGCGCTGCACGAGACCTGGCTGAAATACGCCCTGCTGGTCTTCCCGGGCCAGTTCCTGAAGAAGGAGGAGCAGATCGCGTTCGCCAAGCGCTTCGGGAACCTGGAGTTCGAATGGGGCGCCGTCAGCAACGTGCGCGAGGACGTCACCATCCGCGCCCCCGAGGGCGGCGACGATGTCGTGCAGATCCTGAAGGGCAACGAGGGCTGGCACGCCGATTCGACCTTCAAGCCGATCCAGGCCAAGGGCGCGGTGTTCAGCGCCGAGGAAGTGCCGACGATCGGCGGCCATACCGGCTGGGCCGATATGCGCGCGGCCTACGATGCGCTCGATGCCGCGACCAAGGAGCGGATCGCCGATCTCGCCGCCTACCATTCGCTGCACTACAGCCAGAGCCGTATCGGCCACAAGCCCAAGAAGGGCACGGAAGACTACAAGCGGCTGGGCTTCGAGGGCGACGAGGACGTGCTGCGGCCGTTGGTCAAGGTCCATCCCGATACCGGCCGCAAGTCGCTGCTGATCGGCCGCCACGCGCACGACATCCCGGGCCTCTCGCCGGAGGAGTCGCAGCAGCTCCTGCAGGAGCTCATCGACTTCGCCTGCCAGGCGCCGCGGGTCTATCACCACGACTGGAAGGTCGGCGACGTCGTGATCTGGGACAATCGCTGCCTCTTGCATCAGGCGACGCCGTTCGACATGACGCAGCGGCGCATCATGTGGCACACGCGCATTGCCGGCGATCCGGTCAGCGAAGCCGCCATAGTGAGCGAAGCCGCCGTTGGCTGAGACAGCGGTCTCCTGCGAAGGCGTCAGCGTCCGCTTCACCAGCGAGCGCGGCACGGTGACGGCGCTCGACCGGATCGACCTCACCATTCCGCGCGGCAGCTTCCTGACGTTGCTCGGCCCCTCCGGCTGCGGCAAGTCGACTTTGCTGCGCGTGATGGCCGATCTCGTGCAGCCCTCGAGCGGCCGCGTCTCCGTGCTGGGTGGTGCGCCGCAGGCCGCGCGACAGTCGCGGCAGATCGGTTTCGTCTTCCAGGATGCGGCGCTACTCGCCTGGCGCACGGTGCTGGAGAATGTGTCCCTGCCGCTGGAAGTGGGCGGCGGCAAGGCGCTGCCCGGAGCGCGCTCGCCGCAGGAGCTGCTGGCGCTGGTGGGCCTCAGCGGCTGGGAGAAGGCCTATCCGCACGAGCTCTCGGGCGGCATGCGCCAGCGGGTGGCGATCGCGCGGGCGCTGGTCTCGGGGCCTCGGCTCTTGCTGATGGACGAGCCTTTCGGCGCGCTCGACGAGATCACGCGTGACCGGTTGAACGAGGAGCTGCTGCAGCTCTGGGAGACGACCGGCACGACCATCGTTTTCGTGACGCACTCGATCTACGAGGCCGCGTTTTTGGGCCAAAGCGTGCTGCTGCTGGCGGCACGGCCGGGCCGCGTGCGCGAGCAGGTGCCGGTCGAGCTGCCGATGCCGCGCCGTCTTGCCCAGCGCGAGACGGCGGAATTCGTCGGCCTCGCCGGGCATCTGCGCCGCGTACTGGAGACCTGCTGATGGCCGAACAAGTCGCCATCGGCGGTTTTGCCGAGGACGCCGAGGCCGACGCCCGCTTCCTCGCCCGCAAGCGCTATCTGGCGCGCCGCCGCCGTGTCCTGCCCCTGGTCGCCATACTGGCGTTCCTGTTCCTGTGGTGGCAGGCCGTCGTGCAGTTCGACATCAAGCCCTTCATCGCGCCCTCGCCAATCGCCGTGGCCCAGGTCCTGATCGATCGCTTCGGCATCCTCATGACCAACCTCCTGCCGACCGCGATCGAGGCGGTGTGCGGCTTCATCCTGGGCAACTTCGCGGCGATCGCGCTCGCCACGGCCTTCGTCTACAGCAAGACGGTAGAGGAGGCGCTGTTTCCCATCGCGGTGATGGTCAACACCATCCCGGTCGTCGCCAAGGCGCCGATCCTGGTGCTGCTGCTGGGCAACGGCATGGAGCCCAAGATCGCCATCGCCGCCATCATCTGCTTCTTCCCGACGCTCGTGAACATGACGCGCGGCCTGCGCGACGTGCGGGCCGAGCAGCTCGAGCTGATGCGCATCCTGTCGGCGACGTCGAGCGAGGTCTTCTTCCGCGTGCGCGTGCCCAACGCGCTGCCGTACCTGTTCTCGGCCCTCAAGATCGCCGCCTCCACGGCCGTGATCGGCGCCATCGTCGGCGAATGGATCGGCTCGAACTTTGGCATCGGCGCGCTGATCATCCAGGCGACCTACGCCTTTGATTCGCCGATGCTCTACGCGACCATCGTCGTCGGCTCGACCTTCTCGGCCCTGTTCTTCGGCGTGATCTCGCTCGCGGAGCGCTACATGCTCCGCTGGCACACCGTCCACCGGGAGTAGGCTACTCCGCCGCCAGCTTCTTCGGCGCCAGCGTCGTCGGCACCGGCTTGAAGGTGCGCGTCGGCGCCTTGAAGCCGCAGCTCGTGCCGTCGGTCACCTTCACCTGCTTTTCCCACGGCAACTCGTACTTCCCGGCCGTGAGATCGTGCATGTAGGTGTAGGGACAATCGCGCGCGCCGCCCTTCACCGCGACATAGCCACGATGGCCGAACTGGTAGATGTTGTTCTCGACGCCCCAATGCACGCGGGCCTCGTCACACAGCTTCGGCCGCACCTCGCCGGTGATGATCTCGTCGGGAATGCCATTGCCTGTCGCAAGCGGCGTGCCGTCGTAGTTCACGATCATGCCTTCGCCCATGGAGTTGAATGAGCCGTCCGAGCCCGCGAGGCAGACCGAGGCCGTGTACATCAAGTTGCAGAAGGCGTTGGACTGGTTGGTGAAGTGCCACGATTGGCGGATCGGCGCGGTGTAGCCGGCGGTGCGGATCATGATGTTGGCACCCTTGTAGGCGCTCTCGCGCGCCATCTCGGGGAACATGCCGTCATGGCAGATGATCAACGCGATCTTCGATCCGTTCGGCCCGTCGCACACCGGGATGCCTAAATCGCCCGGCTCCCACGGCTCGACCGGCACCCAGGGATGCATCTTCCTGTAATAGAGCTGGATCTCGCCCTTGTTGTCGATGATCAGCCCGCTGTTGAACGGATTGCCGTGGGGATTGAACTCCATGATGGAGAAGCAGCCCCAGATATTGTTGGTGATGCAGGCGCCGCGGAAATGCTCGACCTCGGGCCCGTCCAGCCGGCACATGATCTCGGGATTGGTGTCCATCGAGAGGCCGTGCAGCGAATATTCGGGAAACACGACCAGGTCCATGGTCGCCATGTTGCGGCGGGCCTTGCCCACCAGCTCGCAGATGCGCGTCGTCTGCCGCGCGAGGTCGTCGGGCGTGACGACAACCGGATTCTGGATCTGCACCAGCCCGATGACGACGCCATCGGGCGCTTTGTTGAGCCCACCCAGTCCACTCATCGCTTCCTCCGTCGGTTGTCTTGCCCGACGGGGGAGCAATCGGCGTGCCAGTAGTGTTATTTGTCGGCGGGAGCGCCCACTTCCTTGCGGAAGCCGGTGACGGCGCCTCTTGCGGCCATCGCCATCAGGCCGGAATCGTTGGCGATGGTGCAGAGCTGGAAGCCCATGCCGAAGGCGCGCGCGGCATAGGTCGCCGTGCCGTTGTGGATGCCGGCGAAGAGGCCGCGCTTCTTGCAGGCGCTGGTGAGCTTCTCGTAGATCTTCAGCACCTGCGGCTCCTCGCGGTCGAGGCGCGGCTCCAGGCCGAGCGAGAGGCCGAGGTCCGACGGGCCGACATAGATGCCGCTCACGCCCGGTACGTCGAGGATGGCGTCGATATTGTCGATCGCCTCCTGCGTCTCGATCATCGGGATGATCAGCACCTCGTCGTTGGCGATCTTCTGGTACGGCGTCGCCGCACCATAGGCGCCGGCGCGGATCGGGCCGTTGGAGCGCTTGCCCTTGGGCGGATAGAGCGAATAGGAGACTAGCGCCTTGGCTTCGGCCGCGTTGTTCACCATCGGGCAGATCACGCCCCAGGCGCCGCCGTCCAGCACCTTGCCGATGATGCCGGGCTCGTTCCACGGCACGCGCACCAGCGGCGTGATGGGATGCTTGTCCATCGCCTGGAAGCACTGGACCATCGACTGGTAGTCCTGGACGCCGTGCTGGATGTCGACGGTGACGCTGTCCCAGCCGCACTGCGCCATCACCTCGGCCGAGAAGCCGCTCGGGATGGCGAGCCAGGCATTGACGCAGGCTTTGCCAGCTTGCAGGCGCTTCTTCAGCATGTTCGACATGACGGCGTTCCCTCGCTCCAGATGTGGAACGCCCTTTTTAGCGGCCTGCCGACGCAGTCGCTACATTCTCTTGTAAAGGTGCCAGGGACCCGAGATCTGCTCGATGTAGATGTGGTCCGTTTCGACAATTGGTGGTGGCTTTTCGCCGGGCGGCACGTGGAGGACGCCCACCTTGTCGACCAGCCGGATTTCGAGCTGGCCGAGCTTGTTGTGTTCCCAGCCATTGAAATGCAGCACGTGCATTCGAGCTTCGCTGGCGCTCGAGTCGCGAGTGTCGATCGCCGCCTTCAACGCGTCCAGGGCGCCGAGCTGGCCACGGAAATGCGCCAGTCGGTCGCTGTCGGGCAGACAGGCGAGCCGAAGGCTCTCGTCCTTCTTGTCATCGCACGACATGCCCAATTGGGCCATCCACCGTATGGCCCGCAGCTTCAGCACGCCGTCGTCGCGCACGAAGTAGGCATACCAATCGGTGGAAAAGGCTTCGTGCGAGGTTTTCACGGCGTAGACGGGCGCGTCGGCTGGAGCGAGAGGCAGCCGCCGCGCGGTGTAGTGACGGCCGGGCGCCATCATCTGGCCCGCGGTGGGCTCCTCCCAATAGCGCTCCTTCATCTCGCCGGTATAGGCGGCGGAGCGCTGTTCGCTCGTGCCGCCGGGATCTGGGCCGAAGAAGGCCTCGAGAATCTGCTCGGGCGAGGGCGCCGCCTGGCAGGGCAGCGCGAGCAGCGTCAGCAGCAGGGACAGCAGCAGCTTCATCGTCAGCCTTTCACGGCGCCGGCCGCGAGGCCCTCCACGATATACTTTTGCAGCAGCATCACCAGCACGACCGTGGGCAGGAGCGCCAGCAGGCAGATCGCCATCATGAGGTTGAAGAAGACGTGCACGTCGCCGACCAGGCTCGCGATGATCACGGGCAGGGTCATGAAGTCCGGCCGCGCGTTCAGGATCAGCGGGATCAGGAGCTCGTGCCAGGAGATGATGAACATGATGACGCCGCAGGCCGCCAGCGCCGGCGTGGCGAGCGGCAGCACGATGTGGACGAAGGCGCTGAAGCGCGTGCAGCCGTCGATGCGGGCCGCCTCCTCGAGCTCGCCGGGGATGGTATCGAAGTAGGGCGCCAGGATCAGGATGGCGTAGGGCAGCAGGAACGCCGTCTCGGCCACGATCACGCCCGTGAGCGTGTTGAGCTGGCCCAGCGAGCGCATGACGATGTAGAGCGGGATCATCAGCACGATCACCGGCACGAAGCGCGCCACGATGTTGGCCTGCAGCAGGAACAGCGTCCATCGATAGCGCTGGCGGGCGATGGTGTAGGCCGAGAGCGAGCCGAACAGCAGGGTGAGGAACGTCACCGAGACCGAGACGATCGTCGAATTGAGCGAGGCGGCGTAGAAATGCTTGATGTTCTCGGGCAGGTACGTGGCCTGCTCGAAGATGCGGCCTCTCTGCTCGCCCTTGGTCAGGATCACCGTGAAGTTGTCCAAGGTGAACTCGAGCGGCGTCACGCGGCGCGTGTCGGCCTGCAAGGCCTTCTCCGACTGGATGGAGGCGATGAAGGTGGCGACCAGCGGCAGCAGGATGAAGACGATCACCATCAGGTTGGCCAGATGGAACATCAGCCGCGCCACGGGCGACTTCACGCGCATCATAGCGTCACCCGACGGTACACGGTGCGCATGTAGACCACGGCCATGAGGCCCACCATCAGCGCCAGGATGAAGGCCGAGGCCGAGCCCATGCCGAAATTGTTCGGCGGCGCGAAGGTGATCTTGTAGCTGTACCAGGCCGAGACCCAGGTCGCGTCGCCCGGCCCGCCCTGGGTGATGGCGAGGATCTCCTCGAACACCGAGAAGGCGAAGGCGGTGCGCAGGACGAGGATCACCGCCAGGATCTGGCGCAGCATGGGCAAGGTGATGTGCCGGAAGCGATGCCAGGCGCGTGCGCCGTCGACCGAGGCCTGCTCGTAGAGTTCGCGCGGGATGCCTTGCAGGGCTGCGTGCACCAGGATGATGGCGAAGGGCAGCGTGCGCCAGACATAGGGCACGGCCACCGCATAGAGGGCAGTGTCCGGATTGCCGGCCCAGTTGATGCGTTCGTGGATCAGGCCGGTGCTGAGCAGGATGCGATTGAGAAAGCCGAACTGGAAGCTGTAGAGGAACGTCCAGATCAGCCCGTTGGCGATCGGTGGAATGGCGTAGGGCAGCAGGATCAGCGAGCGCGTGATGCGCGAGGTCCAGATGCCGGCCTGGTTGATCAGCAGCGCAATGGCGACCGCCAGCACGATCTCGCTGCTGACGGTGACGGCGGTGAAGATCAGCGTGTTCTTGACCGCGACCCAGAACAGCGGATCGCCGAGCACGCGGCTGTAGTTCTCCCAGCCTGCGAAAGCGAAGACGCCGCGCCGCAGATCGGCCAGGCGTACGCGGTGCAGCGAGAGATAGACCGCGTAGCCGATCGGATAGGCCAGCACGACGCCGAGGAAGGCAAGCGTCGGCACATTCATGAAGAACGCGAACCACGAAGCGGACAGCTCGCGGCCGCGGCCCCAGCGAAACGGTGGGCGCATCACACCTTGCGCTTGGCCTCGGCGATGCCCTTGATCAGGTTGTCGCAGCAGGCGTCGGCCGTGATCTGGCCGGTCAGGCACTTCTGGACCTCGATGTTCATCTGGTCCGTCCACGGGAAATGCCAGGGCTGGTAGATCGACGAGCAGACCTCGCCGATGTAGGTCGACTTGCCCCAGATATCGAGGATCGCCGGCACGTCGCCCCACGGCGCCCAGCCGGTCTTGATGACATTGCTGTTCATCACCGACTGATAGCCCGAGCCCAGCATCGCGTCCTTGGCCAGCGTGTTGGCCTGCGTGTAGACGCCGTCCTTGGTCTTGCCGCCGAGATACTGCAGCAGCTTCCAGGCCCATTCCTTGTTGCGGTTGGCGGTGCACAGGAAATAGACGTGCGCATCGGCGATGGTCTTGCCGCCGTTGGGCGAGCCGTGGACCTTGACCTTGCCCGCGATCGGCGACTGCGCCGGATCGTTGCAGATGTTGAGGCCGTAGTGATGGTTGGGGCCGCGATAGAGGTTCTTGCCCGCGCCGAAGGCCTTGGCGCCCGAGGTGAACTGCACCTTGAGCGATTCGGGATCGGCGATGTCGAGGCCCTTCTCGAAGGTGTTGGCCCACCACTTCAAGGTCTCGCGGGCGATCGAGCCGTCGCCCAGCATGTGGTTGCCCTGCTTGTCGAAGAAGGTGCCGCCCTTGTTCCAGGTCATCTGGTACCAGGTGCCGGGCAGCTGCTCGAGGCCGACGCCCGCGATCCACAATATCGGGTAGCGCGAGACGCCGTCCTTCTTGGCCTTCACGCAATGCTCGATCAGCTCCTCGTAGGTCGCGAAGGGCTTGTCGATCTTCAGCTTCTCCAGCATGTCGCTGTAGTAGTTCCACACCCAGGCCGTGGCGAAGTAGGGCAGCCCCATCAGCTTGCCGTCGACCATCGCCACCTGCTTGGTGAAGGCGGTGAAGTCGGCGGCGTATTCCTTGGCGCCCGGCAGGTCGTCGAGCGGCTCGGCGAGGCCCTGGTTCACGAAGTTGGGGAAGGAGAAAGGCGAGGATTGCGAGACATCGATCTTCTCGCCCGCTGCGTACATGGTCGCGAGCTTGGTCGGATGGTCGTTGAACGAGGAGATGGTCGACTCGACCGGCACGCCCCAGTCCGCCTGGAAGCGCTTGGAGATCTGCGTGTAGATGTCGCCGTAGGTCCAGACGACGAAGTTGAGTTTGTCGACCTTGCTCTTGGGGGCCTCGCCCCATGGCCCGGCCGCCTGTGCGAACGCCGGTCGCGCGGCGCCCGCAAGGCCGAGGCCCGCCGCGCCCGTCATCATCTGCCGTCGGTTCATGCTCCTGCGATCGATCGTCATGTGGTCCCCCTCTCCGGCAACTCTGCAAGAAGCGCGCCGGTATGGTAGAGCAGCCCATGTCCCTCCTGTCCCTGAAAACAGGCCGGCTTGCCGTCGATCTCGCGCCTCAGTCCGGCGGTTCGATCGCGCGCTTTGCCCGCGATGCAGTCGATCTGCTGCGTCCCGGTCTCGGCACGCAGGGCGCCGCTTATCCGCTTGTGCCGTTTTCCAATCGCATCGCGAATGGCGAGCTCCTCTTCGAAGGCGGGATGATCAGGCTCGAACGGAACTGGCCGAATGTCCGCCATCCCATGCATGGCGACGGCTGGGACCGGGCGTGGCAGGTCGACAAGAGCGACGAACATTCAGCCGACATCAGCTTCCTGCACGAGCCGCTGTCGGGCCGCCTGCGGTGGCCGTTCCGCTATCGGGCACGCCAGTCCTATTGGCTCGAACCGGATCGCCTGGTCGTGCGCATGGCCCTCGACAATCTCGAGGACCGTCCGGTGCCGGGCGGCATCGGCCTTCATCCGTACTTCGTGCGCACGCCCGACGCCGAGCTCGCCTGCCGCACGGGGGCGATGTGGACATCGGATGCCGAAGTTTTGCCCATCGAGCGCGTCGCGGTGCCCGCGACCGCCGACTTCAGCACCTCGCGCAACGTCGACGGCACCCATTTGGACAATTGCTTCGACGATTGGGACGGACGCGCGAGGGTCACCTGGCCGAGCCGCAAGCTCAGCCTCTCGCTCGAGGCCACCGAACCATTCCGTCATCTCGTGATCTACACGCCGCCCGATCGCGCTTTTTTCTGTGCGGAGCCGGTAAGCCACGCCAACGGCCGCGTCGGCTTGAGTCCGCTCGGCCCCGGTGCCACGCTCTCCGGAGAAATCGTCTTTCGAGTCCAAGAAAAGCAGTGAGGAAACATGTCGTCGTTCGCAACCTATCCCAGCCTGAAGGATCGTTCCGTCTTCGTGTCGGGAGGCGGGTCGGGCATCGGCGCTTCGATCGTCGAGCACTTCGCCGCGCAAGGTTCGAAGGTGGCGTTCGTGGACATCGATGAGGCGGCCTCGAGGGCAGTGGCGCAGAAGACCGGCGCGCTGTTCCTGAAATGCGACATACGCGACATCAAGGCGTACCAGGCGGCGATCGGCGAGGCGGCGGCGAAGAACGGGGCGATCACCGTGCTGATCAACAACGCCGCGCGCGACGATCGCCACAAGATCGAGGATGTGACGGTCGAATTTTTCGACGAGCGCTTCGCCGTCAATTTCCGCCATGCCTACTTCGCCATCCAGGCCGTGGTGCCCGGCATGCGCAAGGCAGGCGGCGGGTCGATCGTGAATTTCAGCTCGATCAGCTACCACACCATGTCGCCCAATCTCTCCGTCTACCAGGCGGCGAAGGCGGCGGCGATCGGCATGACCCGCGGCCTGGCGCGTGACCTGGGCGGCGACAAGATCCGGCTGAACTCGATCACGCCGGGCTGGATCATGACCCAGCGCCAGATCGAGCTCTGGCTCACGCCGGAGGCCGAGGCGCAGCTCATGAGCCTGCAGGTCCTGAAGGAGAAGGTCTATCCGCCCGACATCGCTCGCATGGCGCTGTTCCTCGCCTCCGATGACAGCCGCATGATCTCGGCGCAGAACTTCGTGGTCGATGGCGGCCGGATGTGAGCTGGGCAACGACAGGCTGGGCGGCCAAGACGAGGCAATTCCTGCGGCATGAGATCGAGCTCATGCTGCCGCCCACGATCTATTTCTTCTGCGTCTTCAACCTGATCGCGGTCACCAGCAACCTGCTGGTGCGCCATTACTGGTTCGCGCTGACCCAGTTCCTGCTGGCCACGATGCTTGCGTTGATCGCCGGCAAGGTGATCCTGGTCACGCACCGTATCACCTTCCTCGACCGCTTTCGCGGGCCGCCGCTGATCCGGCCGATCCTGTTCAAGACCGTCTTCTATTCGGTGGTCGTGGCGCTGGTGCGCGTGCTGGAGGTCTTCTCCCATCTCGCGCGCGACGAGCGCGGCTTCCACGTCGCCTTCCGGGCCGAACTGGACGCCTTCACCTGGCAGCATTTCGCCGTGGTGCAGGTCTGGCTGTTCTCGTCGTTCCTGATCTACGTGGGCGCGGTCGAGCTCTCGAGGGAGTTGGGGCCGGGCAAGCTGTGGCAGCTCTTCTTCCGCCGTTAAAGACCGGCGCCTTCGACCCAGCGCGACAGGATCGCCGATAGTTCCTTCGGCTTCTCCAGCGGCGCCATGTGGCCGCACTCCTCGATCACCTCGAAGCACGAGTGCGGCAGTTGCGTCGCCATGCGCTCGACCTCGGCGAAAGTCCGCAGCCGGTCCTGCCGGCAGGCGACGACCAGCGAGGGGCAGGTGATGCGCGCCAGATCCTCGTAGCCATCCTTGCGGATCAGCGCCGACTGGTGCCGGCGCACTTCGGGTCCGAGCCGCCGCTGCATGCCGCGCAGCCGCTCGAGGAGGACGGGATCGCGCTCGCGGTCGGGATGGAGGCCCAGCGCCACGCCGGCATTGGCGCGCGGCGCGCGGTCGCCGGGCAGATTTCCCTGCTGGCGGCGTTGTCTTTCCTCGGCGGTGTATTCGCGCGCCGAGGAGGCGACGAACGCCACGCCCGTGACCCTCTCGGGCGCCATCAGGGCGAGCACGCGGGCGACGAACCCGCCCATCGAGAAGCCGACCAGCACGAATTGGTCGGGCGTCTCGGCGAGCACGCGCCGCGCCATGCCTTCCAGCGTGTCGTCCTGATAGACGTTGCCGTAGTGGACATGGCCCAGCCGTTCGAGATCGGGCACCATGTCCTTCCAGAGTTCGGCGTCGCACATGAAGCCGGGCAGAAGCACTAGCGTACGCATTCGGCGGGCAAGGGAGCGCAAATCATGGACATGCGCAAGGAGTCGGACGCGATGGGCGTGGTCGAGGTCCCGGCCGACCGGCTGTGGGGCGCCCAGACCCAGCGCTCGCTCGAATATTTCTCGATCGGCAAGGACCTGATGCCGCGCGAGATGATCGGCGCCTACGCGATCCTGAAGAAGGCCTGCGCCAACGCCAACCTGGCGGGCAGGCGGCTGGCCCCCGATTTGCACGGGCTGATCGTGCAGGCCTGCGACGAGATCGCGGCCGGCAAGCACCACGACATGTTTCCGCTGCATGTCTGGATGACGGGGTCGGGCACGCAGTTCAACATGAACGTCAACGAGGTGATCTCCAACCGCTGCTGCCAGCTCGCGGGCACGCCGCTCGGCTCCAAGAAGCCGGTGCATCCCAACGATCACGTGAACATGTCGCAATCGTCGAACGACAATTTCCCGTCGGCGATGTACATGGCGGCGGCGATCGGCGTCACGCGGAAGCTGCTGCCGTCGGTCAAGGCATTGCACGAGGCGATCGACGCCAAGGCGCGCGAATGGGCCGATATCGTGAAGATCGGCCGCACGCATTTGCAGGACGCCACGCCCATCACCTTGGGCCAGGAATGGTCGGGCTATGCCGTCATGCTGGCCGACGATCTCGCCCGCATCGAGCAGGCGATGGCGGACGTCTACCAGCTGGCGCTGGGCGGCACGGCCGTCGGCACGGGCATCAATGCCGAACCGGGCTTTGCCGAGGCCGCGGCGGCGGAGATCGCCAAGCTTTCGGGCCTGCCGTTCGTGACCGCGCCCAACAAGTTCGCCGTCCAGGGCGCGCACGATGCGCTGGTCCAGCTCTCCGGCACGCTGCGCACGCTCGCCAACTCGCTTTACAAGATCGCCAACGACATCCGCTTGATGGCTTGCGGGCCGCGGGCGGGTCTGGCCGAGCTGATCCTGCCGGAGAACGAGCCGGGCTCCTCGATCATGCCGGGCAAGGTCAATCCGACCCAGGCCGAGGCGCTGACCATGATCGCAATTCAGGTGATGGCGAACGACGTCGCCGTCGGCATGGGCGGGGCGGGCGGCTTCCTCGAGATGAACGTCTACAAGCCGCTGATGATCTTCAACCTCATGAACTCGATCGTGCTGCTGGCCGACGGCTGCACCAACTTCCGCAAGTTCATGATCGAGGGCACACGGCCCAACCTCAAGGCGATCAAGGCCCACGTCGAGCGTTCGCTGATGCTGGTGACGGCGCTGGCGCCGGTGATCGGCTACGACAAGGCCTCGCAGATCGCCCATCACGCGAGCGAGCACGATCTCACCTTGAAGCAGGCGGCGCTGCAGCTCGGCTTCGTGAACGAGGCCGAGTTCGATCGCATCGTCGATCCGAAGAAGATGGTCACGCCTTACGTGGCGACCGAGAAATGACAAAGGGGGCGATCATGGGACATCCGACGCGGCGCACGGTACTGGCCACGGGCTTGTCGGCGGCGTTGCCTGGCCTCGCCCTCGCGCAAGGCACGCCGCGGCGCGGCGGAACGCTCCGCATCTCCGTCGACCAGGCCGCGAGCGTCATCCATCCGCTGCGCACGCGGGTCAATCCCGAACACATGGTGGCCGAGCTCTGCTACGCCAACCTGACGACGCTGACGACCAACATGGAGCCGTTGCCCGATCTGGCGCTCTCCTGGTCGGGCAATGCCGATTTCACCGAATGGACTTTCAAGCTGCGCCCCGGCGTGAAGTTCAGCGACGGCTCGCCGTGCACCGCGAAGGACGTCGTGGCGACCTATCAGGCGATCCTCGATCCCAAGGTCGCCTCGCCCGCGCGCGCCATCGTGTCGATGATCAAGGAAGCGGTCGCGGTCGACGACGAGACCGTGCTGTTTCGTCTCAACACGGCCTTCGCCGACCTGCCGGCAACGGTGGCGGTGTTCGACACGCGCATTATCCCGGCCGCCATTGCCCAGGGCGACATCGGCCGCCTGTCGCGCGAGTCGGTCGGCTGCGGGCCGTTCAAGCTGGTGAGCTACGAGCCCGACCGGCTGATCGTGGTCGAGCGCAATCCGCACTATTTCATTCCCGACCAGCCCTATCTCGACCGCATCGAGATCCGCGTCTATCCCGACAACTCGGCCGAAACGTCGGCTCTCTTGTCGGGCGACAACGACATGATGGCGATCATCGCTAACAGCGAATTCGGCCGCCTCAAGGGCGTGAAGGGCGTCGACGCGCTGCGCACCTCTTCCGGCCAGTTCCTGAACGTCAACATGGGCTGCGACGCCAAGCCCTTCAACGATTTGCGTGTTCGCAAGGCACTGTCGCTCACCGTCGATCGGGAAGCGCTGGTGGGCTTCGTGGCGCTCGATGCCGGTGCGCCCGGGCAGGACGTGCCGATCAACGGCATCTATCGCTACTTCAAGCCCGAGCCGCTCAAGAAGCCCGACATCGCCGCCGCCAAGAAGCTATTGGCCGAGGCGGGCTATCCCGACGGCATTGATCTCACCCTGGTCGCTTCCGACAATCCCGGCACGCGCACCCAGCTCGCCGTCGCCATAAGGGAGATGGCCAAGCCCGCGGGCTTCCGCATCACCGTGCAGACCATGCCGCACGCGACCTATCTCGATCAGGTATGGAAGAAGGGGCCGTTCTATATCGGTTTCTACAACACGCAGCAGACGGTCGATGGCGTCTTCTCGCTGCTCTACACGTCCAATGCCGCCTGGAACGAGACCCGGTGGAACAACAAGGAGTTCGACAAGCTGGTCTTCGAGGCGCGGCGCACCGCCGACGAGGCCAGGCGAAAGGAGATCTACGGCCACGCGCAGGACCTGATGTATGCCGAGACCCCCAGCATCATCCCGCTCTTCTTCGACCTTCTGGCCGGCAAGCGCTCCTATGTGAAGGGCTATACGCTCCATCCGCGCGGCCACATCTATCGCTTCGAGAAGGTCTGGCTCGACGAAGGCGCGCCGAAGCGGGGATAGAAGCGTGTCGCTCGCCTGGCTGCTGCGTCGCCTGCTGACGGTGCTCTACACGCTGCTGGTTGTCTCCATCGTGGTGTTCGGGCTGACGCAGATCCTGCCGGCCGACGCCGCGGTGACCTTGCTGGGCGAGAATGCGACGCCCGCGGCGCTGGCGGCGGTGCGGGCGAAGCTCGGGCTGAACGATCCGGCCTGGCTGCAATACTGGCACTGGCTGTCGGCGTTGCTGCAGGGCGATTTCGGCACGTCGATGCGCACCAGCCAGCCGGTGGGGCCCGCGATGTTCACCGCACTCGGCCGCTC
>Ga0335083_10001769_pt1 | contig 29403 bp, 15 predicted proteins | sample Lox_Sample_42_FD_206716 | JGI IMG/M metagenome (GOLD analysis project Ga0335083, IMG submission 206716) | Soil microbial communities from Loxahatchee National Wildlife Refuge, Florida, United States - Lox_Sample_4.2 | ecosystem: Environmental > Terrestrial > Soil > Wetlands | place: USA...
CCGCGTCAGGTACCTGGCGTAGGCGGCGTTGATGACCGCCCTGATGGCGGGCAGGTGGTCTGCGGTCGCACGGCGGAGCCCGAGCGGAGGCCCGGCACGCAGAACGGGTGCGTGGCTTCGCGTATCGCGGGAACCACGCACCCGTTATGCGTGCTACCTATGCGTCATGCGGTGTTAGCGCCAGAATTCGGTGAGCTGCCCGGCAAGACCCCGGCCTTGGTTGTAACCAGCTCGAGCGGCGGGCGGACGCGTCGACAAATCCATCATGTTGGCACCGAACGCGGTGAGCGAGTCGCCGTCCGGGAAGATTGTCTCGACTCTGCTGCCGCCCGCGCGGAGTTCGTCGACCTGTGTGGCAAGCTGCATGCCCCACTCCAGCGGATGCCGTGACCTGCCGCCGAAGGGTGACAGCACAAGCACCCGTTGGTATCCGGCCGCCAGATCGGCATTCTCGTTGCGCCGGTAGCCGCCGTCGATGTACCGCTTGCCGCCGATGCGGTAGGGCGGGACACCGAAACCGTTCGAAGTGCTGGCGGCGACGGCGTCCGCGAGGTCGACTCCGCTGTGCCGGTCGAACACGGCCGGTTCACCGGTATCGGCATCGACCGCCGTGATGAGAATCGATCGCTGCGGCCAGCGCTGACTGGGCAGCCGGGCGGCGACCGTAGCGCGCCACCGCGCTTGCCCGGAGCCGTCCGACGCCGCGTCCATCTCGAGCGCCGCCGCACCCATTCTGCGGCGCATGTCCGCCGCATCCTCAGCCGCGGCGATGATTCGGCTCGTTATCTCCATGTGGTTCGCCGCCGGCCCGATGGGAACGCGTCCACCGCCGGGTCCGGCCGGACCAGTCCGTTGCCGTGGTTCAGCGGAAAGGATGGCGTCGAGCAGTTCGGCCGGGGTCGCGCTAGTGATCTGGGCCGCGGCCGTCGATCCAGCCGACGTCCCGACGATCAGATCGGCCTGGGTCACATCAAGCCCGGCATCGAACAGGCCGGCGACGATGCCGATCTCCCACGCATTGCCGGCCGATCCGCCGCCATGCAGGACCAGCGCTCGAGTGAGAGGGGGAGTTGAAGAAGGGGTTGTGTTCATGGGAGTCGCCTTTCGCGAGTTGCCTATCGGCGCTCCCAGGCGACTACCTCAGTCGCACGATCGTGGACGGCAGGGGAGCACCCACTGCGGACACTGCGTTCATGGGTCTCACCTCCTGCCGATAGGTCACGATCGCCGGGAACGCTAGCACGCTCGCGACGGGGTGCGCAAACCGGCATCAGCACTCTTGACGGACAAGAGGCGCTGTTATATCACGACTTATTACAAGACGTGAAATTAGGAGCCGCCATGTCCACGCGGGCGATCCCCGGCGCCCGTGGTCCGCCACCCGGCCCGGATTTGCGGCGGATCGCCGCCGGATAGCTTCCGCCCTGCCAGAGCTCCCGTTGAGCCGCGGCACTTCGAACAGCGCAGGCGACGATGCCCGTGTTCGTCGGCTTCGTGGCCAGGCAAAGCACGCTGTCGTTCTTCTGAACCGAGTTCCGTCGGCTGACGGGACGCGCGTGCCCGGGACACGGGCGAACAGCCTCGCCTGGGCCGGAATTGAGAAGTGGGAGTAACGGAAATGGGATCAGTTCACGTCCCGCGACTGGCGTGGCCCCGGTGGGCCAGGCCATGGCGGGCCCGTGGCGGCCGCGCGGCACTCGCAATAGCGACGCTGGCCGCGCTCGCGCTGGTAGGCGGCGTGCAGCACGCGGCCTACGGTGCGACAGAAGCCCCCTACGGCGGGACCGCGGCGGCGGTGCCTGGCACCGTCCAGGCGGCGAACTACGACACCGGCGGGCAGGGTGTCGCCTACAACGTCACCGCCGCCAACGGCACCGCCAACAGCTACCGCTCCGACGGGGTCGACCTGGAGACCACCGCGGACACCCAGGACACCACCGCGGCAGGCGGCGCCTACGACATGGGCTGGACCACGCCGGGGCAGTGGTTCAAGTACACGGTCAACGTCGCCACGGCGGGCACCTACAGCGTCGCCTTCCGGGTGTCCTCGCCGTACGGGATCACCGACGCGCTGCACATCGCCAACGCCGCCGGCACCAACCTCAGCGGCTCGGTCGCCGTCCCGAACACCGGCGGCTACGAGACCTGGACCAGCGTCACCGCCAGCGTCGTCCTGCCGGCCGGCCAGCAGACGCTCACCATCGACCAGGACACCAACGGCTGGAACTTCCACTTCCTGACCTTCACCCTGACCTCAGCAGGCGGCGGGTCGGGAAGCGATGCTCCCTTCGGCGGTACGCCGGCGGCCGTGCCAGGCACGGTTCAGGCGGCGAACTACGACACCGGCGGGCAGGGCACCGCCTACAACGTCACCGCGGTCAACGGCACCGCCAACAGCTACCGCTCCGACGGCGTCGACCTTGAGGCCACCGCGGACACGCAGGACACCACCGCGGCAGGCGGCGCGGACAACATGGGCTGGACCGGCGCGGGACAGTGGTTCAACTACACCGTCCAGGTAGCCACGGCCGGGACCTACACGGTCAGCTTCCGGGTGGCCGCGCCAACCGCAGTCACCGACGCGCTGCACATCGCCAACTCCGCCGGTACCAACCTGACCGGCGCGGTCGCGGTCCCGGCCACCGGCGGCTACCAGGCCTGGACCACGGTCACCGCCAATGTCACCCTGCCGGCCGGCGCGCAGACGCTCACCGTCGACCAGGACGCCGCGGGCTGGAACCTCCACTACTTCGCCTTCACCTCGGGATCGAGTGGCGGCGGCGGTGGCGGCGGCGGTCCGGCCGAGTACTGCGGCACGCAGGACCTCGCGCTCGACCAGCCGACCACGGCCTCCTCGACCTATTCCGCCACGGGCAACCTGGCGCCCGCCGCCACCGACGGCAACCCGGGCAGCCGTTGGGAAAGCGCGTACACCGACCCGCAGTGGCTTGAGGTCGACCTCGGGTCCCAGACCCAGGTCTGCAGCGCCAGCCTGCTCTGGGAGACCGCGTACGCCTCGTCGTTCCAGATCCAGGTGTCGACCGACAACGTGAACTGGACGACGGTCTACTCCACCACCACCGCCGCCGGCGGGAGCGAGTCGTTCACCTTCTCGGCGACCGGCCGCTACATCCGGGTGTACTGCCTCAAGCGGGCGACCCAGTGGGGCGACTCGATCTTCGAGTTCGACGTGTTCGGCCTGACCACCATCGCACCGCTCACCGGCGGCAACGGCAGCGGCGGCAACGGAGTGTGCCCCTGGGTCGGCTCCACCGCGTCGGTCGCGAGCCGGGTCCAGCAGGTGCTCAACACCATGGACCAGTCGGAGGAGTTCACCATGCTCTCCGGCGACGGCGGCTCGTCCTACATCGGCCAGGTCGCCGCCATCCCCAACCTGTGCATCCCGGCGATCAACATGCAGGACGGCCCGAACGGGGTCGGCGACGGCACGGGCGGCGTGACGGCGTTCCCCGATGGCGAGAACGCAGCCGCGACCTGGGACCCGTCGCTGATCCAGCAAGAGGGCACGGCGGTGGGCGCGGAGTTCGCCGGCAAGGGCGTGAACGTCTCGCTCGGCCCGACAGCCAACCTGGTGCGCGACCCGCGCTGGGGCCGGACGTATGAGACCTACGGCGAAGACCCGTACCTGGCCGGCCAGATCACCTCGGCGGAGGTCACCGGCATCCAGAGCCAGGGCGTGATGGCGATGGTCAAGCACGTCGCCGCCTACGACCAGGAGCAGTACCCCAACGGCGGCAACAACGAGACGGTCAGCGACCAGGCGCTCCAGGAGCTCTACCTGGCGCCCTTCGAGACGTCCGTTAAGCAGGCCGCGCCGGCCTCGTTCATGTGCTCGTACGCGGTCGTCAACGGCAACGCCTCCTGCCAGAACGCCTACATGCAGATAGACGGGCTCGACAACAACGCCAACTACGGCGGCTTCATCACCTCCGACTGGGGAGGCGACTACAACAACGTCGCCTCGGTCGAGGGCGGCATGTCCATCGGGATGCCGTTCCCCGGTTCGATACCGGCCGACCTGGCCAACGCGCTCACGTCCGGCGCGCTCAGCCAGTCCACGATCAACGACCGGGTCGGCCGGATCCTGACCCAGATGTTCGCCTTCGGCATGTTCGACAACCCGCAGACCGGTTCCCTCTCCGCCACCGTCACCAGCGCGGCGCACCAGCAGACCGCACTGCAGCTCGGCGAGGAGGGCTCGGTCCTGCTGAAGAACAACGGCATCCTGCCGCTCAACCCGGCTGGCAGCGAGTCCATCGCGGTGATCGGCACCGACGCCGGCGCCGGGGTGGAACTCGCCGGCGGCGGCAGCGGCACGGTCACCAGCTCGAACACGATCTGGCCGATCACCGGCATCCAGAACGCGGCCGGGCCGAACGTCAAGGTGACCTACACCCCAGGCAACGACAACGGCACCACCGACATCCCGCAGGCGGTCACCGCGGCCAAGGCCGCCACCGACGCGATCATCTTTGTCAACCTCGCGGAGGGCGAAGAGACCGACCTGACCACCCTCGACCTTTCCGCCACCGACGAGTCGATGATCTCGCAGGTGGCCGCGGCCAACCCGAACACCATCGTGGTGATCAACAGCGGCGGCCCGGTCGTCATGCCATGGCTGGGCAGCGTGGCGGGCGTGTTCGAGAACTGGTACGGCGGGCAGGAGACCGGCGCCGCGATGGCCGCACTGATCTTCGGCACCGTCAACCCGTCGGGCAAGCTGCCGCTCACGTTCCCGTCCAGCCTCAGCCAGGTCCCCGCGCAGACCACCGCGCAGTGGCCGGGCACCTCGACTGGGGTCACCTACAGCGAGGGCGTGGACATCGGCTACCGCTGGTACCAGTCGCAGAACATCACTCCGACGTTCCCGTTCGGGTACGGGCTGTCCTACACGACGTTCTCGTTCTCCAACCTCAGTGTCGGCGCGTTCAACGCCAACGGCCGGGCGACGGTGACCGCCACGGTCACCAACACCGGGTCGAAGGCGGGCGCGGACGTGGCGCAGCTGTACGTCAGCGACCCGGCCGCCAGCCAGGACCCGCCGGAGCAGCTTGCGGGCTTCCAGCGCGTCATGCTCAACCCCGGGCAGAGCGCGACGGTCACCTTCCCGCTGACCATCCACAACCTGGCCGGCTTCTCTCCGGCCGACAACGCCTGGGAGGCGCAGGCCGGAACCTACGGGATCTCGGTCGGCGACTCCTCGGCCAGCCGGCCGCTGACCGGCTCGACCAGCCTCGCCCACATGCTGACCGGCCAGGTCGCCGCAGGCTCCTCGTACGCGGGCGAAGCGCCGGCCAACACGGCGGTCAGCGCCAACGTCACCGCGAACTCGGGCGTGCCCGGCGCGGAGACCGTCGGCGTGTTCAACCCGCAGGGCTACAGCAGCCCCAAGGGTGTCGCGGTGTCCTTCACCATGCAGGCACTGGACTCCAACTCGTCCGCAGGCCTCACCTTCACCGCCACCGGGCTGCCGCCCGGCATCACGATCGCGTCGGACGGCACGATCTCCGGTTCCGGCAGCACGCTCGGCACCTACACGGTGACGGTGACCGCGACGGACACGGAGGGAGTATCAGGCACGGCCACTTTCGTGTGGTCCGTGGTGCAGTGACAGTTTCATGGGACCCGCGCGGCGTTCGCGCCCGCGAGAACCGCCAGCTCTCCCGATGACCCGGCGAGCCCCGGGACATGCCACTGTCCGCGCTGGGGACGGCCCTCGGCGCGGACAGCTGGGGTGTGGTGAATTGTCTGCGAGGCGCTCATGCGCCGACGCCGGCGAGTTCCCTGGTGTCGGTCAGTTCGTGCTCTGGGGCGATCGTGGCGGTCGGCATGGGCGTCGGCCGCTCCGCGGAGTGCCGCAGTGCGATGACAGGCAGCATGATGCCGAAGTGGACATAGAAGCTGTCCTTCTCGCGATGGGCGTCCATCGGCATGGCGGCCGGGCGGGCGGCGGTGCCGGGTACCTGCTGGGTCAGCAGCCGGTCAAGCTCGCGGAACGGGTCGGTACGGATGATCATGACCTTCAGCCTCCTCGCTTGGTCTGCCTGCCTGTCTTCAGGCACCCTCAGCACAGCAGGCCTAGTCGTGGCCCAGGCAGTGTAGGCCTCCCTACTGGCAGTGCCCTGATCGAGAAGGGCAGTGACGGCGGGAATGCACCTCCTCCCTGACCTTCTGGGGGTCTGCTGTCCTAGCCGTCGCTGAGGCTTGTTTCTTCGAGGTCGAGCTGCCGCTGGAGGCGGCGGTGGGTCGTGTCGCCGATCGCGCCGTCGGCGTGCAGCCGGGTCAGCTCGTCGCGCTGGGCGCCAAGCAGGCTGCGGCGCAGTTCGGTATAGGCGCGGGCTGTGTCGCTGCCGTCGGTGGCGCTGCTGTCGTCGTCTTCCAGTGCCCGTGAGCGGGCTTGCAGGTTGCGGCGGAGGCGGTCGATCGTGTCGTCGGGTGCGGCGGCGTCGGCGGCGAGCTGTTCCAGCCAGGACAGTCCTGCTTCAGTAATCCGGAGCCGGGCGAGGACGGTCTCGTGCCGGGCCGCGGCGGCGGGCCTGGCGATCCCGGTGCCCCGCACGAGCGGTTCGAGCGTCAGGCCCTGGGCCAGCAGCGACAGGACGATGACTGCCGCGGCGAGCACCAGCACGAGGTCACGGCCGGGCATCGGGGCGCCGGAGCTGGTTTTCAGGGGGATGGACAGTGCGGCGGCGAGCGGGACCACGCCGCGTGCTCCCGCCCATGTCGCCACGGCCGCTTCCCGCCATGGCCGACGGCGGCCGGGCTGCCTGCGGCGCAGGGCCAGGACAGGGAGCACCCAAAGTGCGCGGACCGCGATCAGGGTCGCGGCGACTGCCAGGGCCTGCGCGGGCCAGCCGGTCTCGCCGTTTCGCAGGTCGCTGATCAGGGCGGGCAGTTCCAGGCCGATCAGCGCGAAGACCACGCTTTCCAGCAGGAACACCACTGTCTGGTATACCGAGTGCAGCTGCAGGCGGGTCTGCGCGGTGGTCAGCCGCCCGGTGCGGGAGCTGAGGATCACGCTGGCCACCACCACCGAGGTCACCCCGGACACGCCAAGCGTCTCGGCGAGCACGTAGGCGGCGTACGGGGTCACCAGTGCCACCACGGTCTCCAGTACCGGGTCGGTGATGCGGCGGCGGACCAGCGCCACCCCGGCGGCCAGCACCGCGCCGGCTGCCGCGCCGCCGCCGGCGAGCAGCGCGAACTGCCCGATGCCCCGCGCCCAGCCGCCCGGGCCCGCGGTGCCAGCGGCGAAGGACACCGCGACCTGGAACAGAACCAGGCTGGTGGCGTCGTTGAACAGGCTCTCGGCCTGCACCAGCGCCTGCAGCCTGGCGGGCAGCGGCAAGCGGCGGCCCAGCGCGGTCACCGCGACCGGGTCGGTGCTCGCCAGCACGGCCCCGAGCACGAACGCCATGCTGACTGGCAGCGGGGTCACCGCTCGCGCGACGACGGCGACCGCGGCGGCCGAGGCAAGCACCAGGCCGGTCGCCAGGACCGCCACCGGCCGCCACACCGCCCGCAGGTCCCGCAGCGACAGCTCCTGCCCGGCCGCGTACAGCAGCGGCGGCAGCACCACCAGGCTCACGATCTCGGGAGTCACCTGCACCCGCGGCACGCCAGGGACCAAGCCGGCCGCAAGTCCGGCCAGTACCAGCATCGAAGGCGCCGGCACCCGCAGCCGCTCAGCGAACGCGGCGACCACCGTCGCGACCGCTACTAGTGCGAGGATGACTTCGACGCTGCGCATGCCCGGCCTTCCCGTCTCCAGCGGTATCGCCGACCAGGCTTCCCGGCACGCCGCTCCCAGGATAGCCGCTGACGCGATCGCCGCATTCCGCAGTGGGCGGATCGCTGGTGCCGCGTCACAGGCCGCGGCGGGTCAGCGTGCGTTCGTGCCTGGTGCGACGACGGTCAGCACGATGACCGCCAGCGTCGACGTTTTCGCCATGACGGGCTGGTACTCGGCCGCGGTGTCCGGCCAGTGAGCGCGTACCGCGAGTGCGATGGCCAGCGGCACGAGCATGAGCACGATGAGCGACTTGGCGATCGACCACGCGCTGATCGAAACGCCATGGAGCATCCAGGGCAGGGCGATGGGCAGCAAGATGACGGTCGCGACCATCAGCACCACCATGAGCCCCACCGCGAACGCGACATCGCCTTTGGCGCCCTGGCACGACCAGGGCCCACCGCCGGAGCGGATTCACGATCATGGCAAATGTCAGGCTCAATCCCATCGCCACCATTGCTGGTCACGACGAAGATGACGCCGGAGAGCTTGGCGATCGCCTCGAAAAACTGCTGGGTGGTCACTGCTCACAACCCCACATCTGCCGAGCGTGCTCCACGGGTCAGCGGGTGGCGAAGCGCGGTAGGGCTTGCTCGCTCTCGGCAGCCTGGCAGGCCTGGCTTCGGTGCATCAGGCCATAGGTGAAGGTGTCCTCCCCGGCCGCCCGGGCCTTTGCGGCCAGATCGAGCAGCACTGTCCGCGCGACAACGCTGTCGTGCTGGTCGCCGAGCAGTTGCTGCAGTTCCTTGGTCTGTTTGACCTGGCGCTTGGCCGCGCCGCCGAGGGCGGGCACCGCCGCTTCTGCGGCGTACCTGGCTCGCTTGGTCGCCTTGCGCGCCTCGTGGATCGCCACGTCGCGGTCCTCGGCGCCCGGCACGTCCGCCAGGGCGCGCTGCAGTCGCCGTTCCGCCCGCCGCACCGGCTTGGCAAGCACCTTGCCCGCCGGGCGGTCCGCCTGCGGTGTCAGCGGCGGGTCAGCCAGCAGCGCATCCAGGTCATCGAGCAACTGGAGATAACGCCGCCCGTTGAGTGCCGCTAGCGCGGTCTTGCCCGCCTTGGCGAGCTCAGCGGTGAAGTAGGCGTTGATGCGGGCCTCCACCGGCCCTACGACCAGGGCGGGGGGGATGGCGGCGAGGTCGGCGGTAAGCCGGGCCAGCAGCACCTCGCCGTCGCGGGCCTGCCCTAGGGTGGCGCCGAGCCACTTCAGCTCCGCGCACAGCGGCCGGGTCGACTCCCGCTCGACGATGGTGCCGAACGCTTGCAGCGCGCTGCGGGCCCGGCGGGTCGCGACCCGCATCTGGTGCACCGCGTCTGGCGCATCACGGCGGACCAGCGGGTCATACCGTGTGATAGCGGCTACCTGGTCACGTACGTAGGCAAGCACCACCTCGCCTGCGGGCGAGGCGGCTTTCAGCGGCGGTCCCTGCGCGGTCTTGCCAGGCAGCCGGCCGCCGAGCGCCCGCTGCAGTCTGGTCGCGGTGGCGGGCTGCGCGCCGGCCTTGCGCAGCCGCGCATCGATCGCCTTCAGCAGCTTGGGGTCGCCGTCGACTAGTTCGGCCTCGATCTCGTCCCAGGAGGTGGCGGCGGCTGCATCGGCTGGCTCGGCCGATACGTGGTCGGCCGCGATCTCCGCCAGTGTCAGGCCGGCGTCATCGACCAGCCGCAGCACCCGGCGGCTGGTCTGTACCCACAGCACCGGTGCCAGCGCCGCGCCCCGGGTGCGGGACCGGACCAGGGCCGCGAGTTCTTTCGGTACGGTGCTGCGGGCCCTGCCGCGGGGCGCTGCCGCGCGCTTGCCGGCCGTCCCGGAGGCTGCGCGGGCGGCAGGCTTGCCGCCGGGCGCGGCCAGGGGCAGGCGAATCTCGTCCCGGGTGCCCGCGCCTGTGGGCAGTTCCAGCTGCCAGCCCGCACCGTCGCCGCCGGTGCGCTCCCGCAGCGTGATGCCGACACCGGTCAGCCGCAGATCCGCGGTGTCGTAGTAGACCGCGTCCAGGAGTTGCTCGGCTTGCGGTGAGACAGCGGCAACTCCGGCCGTCCCGGCTATGGTCTTCACCGCCTCCATGGCGGCCGTCCCAGCTCTGGCAGGGTCGTATTTCCGCTCGGTCTCACGCACGACGGTGGCCACGTCCATCGCCCCCTAACGATCGCAACTGCGCGCGCCGCTGCGAAGCGGAGCGCTCGATGAAAACCTGCTGAGCAACACGCCGGGCCTCGCTCGCGGCCGGGTGCCTGCGGAGGTACTCCCCGTCGGGCTGCATGTCCCACGCCGAGCAGTTGTCCTCCTCGTACGTGCGCAGGATGTCGTCAAGCTCGTTCCTGATGACCGGATCGCAGACAGGGGCGACAACCTCCATCCGCCGGGAGAGGTTGCGTGTCATGAGGTCGGCCGAGCCGATGAAGAACTCGGGCGCGCCGCCGTTCTCGAAGCGGTAGATCCGGCTGTGCTCGAGGAATCTGCCGAGGATGCTGAAAACCTGGATCGTCGGTGACAGTCCAGGGACTCCTGCCCGCAGGCAGCACAGGCCGCGGACGTTGAGGACGATGGGGACGCCGGCCAGGCTGGCCTCGTAGAGCTCCTGGATCATCTGCGGGTCTTGGAGCTGGTTCATCTTGGCCCGGATGCCGCTGGGACGCCCAGCGCGAGCATGCCCGGCCTCGCGCCGGATCAGTGCGGTGAACCGCTCGCGCAGGTCGTGCGGCGCCACGAGAAGCTTTCCCGGGGCCGCCGGGATGCCGGCCGTAAGCTCGTTGAAAACCGCCGCCGCGTCGGCGGCCAGTTCCGGATCCGCGCTGAGTAGCCCGAGGTCCTCGTACAGCCGGGCCGTTCCCTCGTGGTAGTTTCCCGTGCCGACGTGGACGTACCGGCGGATGCCGCCCGGCTCCTCACGCACCACTAGCGCCAGCTTGACGTGCGTCTTGACCCGCTCCATGCCGTAGGCGACGTGAGCTCCCGCCTGCTGGAGCTCCCTGCCCCAGCTGATGTTGGGCGCCTCGTCGAAGCGCGCGGTGATCTCGACCAGGACCGCTACCTCTTTGCCGCGGCGAGCCGCCTCCTTGAGCGCCTGGATGATCGCCGAGCGCCGGCCGGTGCGGTAGATCGTGAGCTTGACCGCGAGAACGGCGGGATCGGCGGCGGCACTCTGTATGAACCGCAGAATCGAGGTGTCGAAGCTGTGATACGGAAAGTGCACCAGGATGTCCCCGCGGCGGATCTCCTCGAACACCGCGGCCGGGTCGGCGGGGTCCAGATTCTGAAGCCGCGGATGGGTCACCGGCTCGTGCGGCGGATACCGGTGCTCGGCATGGCCGTCCACTGGCAGCTCCATCAGGTCCCCGAGGCTCAGCAGCCCGGGAGTCGCGATGACGTCGGCGGGGCCGGCGCCGAGCTGAGTCGCGAGCCAGTCCTGGAGGTCCGCGGGCATGCCGGCGCTGGTCTCCAGGCGGACCGCGCCCGCGTACTTCCGGGCGGTCAGCTCGGCTGTGACCATCTCGATGATCGCACCGGGCGAGAGTTCCGCGTCCTCGTCAGCAATCTGGTCGGTCCACGGATCATCCTTCGCCCCCCTGGTGACCCGGAAGAAGTAGCAGGCCAGCTCCGGAGCCTCGGGGAAGAGCGCGCTCAGGTTGTCGGCGATCACCTGCTCAAGGGGTACCCAGCACGCCTGGTCTGGCAGCGGTACCCAGCGCGGCCGGTTGGTCGGCACCTTGATCCGGACGAAACGGAGGTTCCGGCGGCCCGGTTCGGTGACCAGTATCGCCAGGTTGAGGCCGAGATTGCTGATGAACGGGAACGGGTGTGCGGCGTCCGCGGCAAGCGGGATGAGGATCGGTGCCACGGAGTCCGCGAAATACCGGGCGAGGAAGTCCCGCTGGGACCGGTTGAGGTCCGCGACATCCAGGATCGGGGTTCCCAGGTCGCGCAGCGCGGGACGCAGTTGCTTCTCGACAAGCCTGGCCACCGTCTCTTGCTGGGACCGCAGCTCTGCGCGGCAGGCCTTGAGCTCCTCGGCCGGGGTCAGGCCGTCACCTCCGTGTCGGCCCTCCCCCTTCTGAGCCTTACGGAACAGGCCGCCGATCCGCTTCATCGCGAACTCGTCGTAGATCATGCCCATGATCCCGGCAAACTTGACCCGCTCCAGAAGAGGCTGCTCCGGGTCCTCGGCTAGGGCCAGCACCCGGCGGGCGAAGCTGAGCCAGCTCAGCTCCCGATTGATAAGGGCCGCCGGGGACCCTGGCGTGACCTGCACAGGCTGTGACATAGATACGCACCCCCGCATCCAGCTTCAGCCTAGCCAAAATGCCGGTGGTTCAAGACCCCCGCCGAGACCGCACCCGCCGCCCCGCCCTGACAGCTGCATCAGGACCCGAACCAATAGACCCCGAACGCGCCGCTGGCTCATCTGTGGTCGAGCGCTTGGTTCAGACCGACCGCGGCGCTGATCAGGGCCAGGTGGGTGAAGGCCTGGGGAAAGTTGCCCAACGCCTCGCCCGAGCTGCCGATCTCCTCGGCGAACAGCCCCAGGTGGTTGCTATAGGTCAGCATCTTCTCGAACACCCCGCGGGCCTCGTGCGTGCGCCCGGCCCGGGTTAGCGCCTCGACATACCAGAAGGTGCAGAGGCTGAATGTGCCCTCGCTGTCGGCGATGCCGTCGTGGCCGGTAAAGGCGTAGCGGTGGACCAAGCTATCGGCGACCAGCCTCTCACTGATCCGCTCCAGGGTGGACAGGAACCGCGGATCGGTCGGGCCGGCGAACCTGACCAGCGGCATGATCAGCAGGGACGCGTCGAGCAGCTCGCTACCGGGATACATCACGTAGCTGTTCAGGCCGGGGTCCCAGCACTGCTCCTGAACGAAGCGGTGGGCCTGGGCGGACAGGTCGCGCCATCGCTCTACGGGCGCGGGCAGCCCGCGGTCGTCGGCCAGGCGCCGGGCGCGGTCGAAGGCCAGCCAGGTCATCAGGGCGGAGTAAGTGAAGCGCTTGCGCGGGCCGCGGATCTCCCAGATGCCTTCGTCGGCCTCGGTCCAGTGGCGGCTCAGCCAGTCGAGTCGCCTGGACAGGGCGCACCACAGGTCATATGAGATCGGCGCCTCCCGGTTGTAGATATAGACCGAGTCCATGATCTCGCCGTAGACGTCGAGCTGCTGCTGAGCGGCCGCGCCGTTGCCGATCCGCACCGGACGCGTGCCCCGGTAGCCCTCCAGGTGATCGAGGATCTCCTCGGGGATGTGGTCGCTGCCGTCGATCGTGTACATGATCGACACGTCGCCTTCTGCGGTCGCCAGCTCGCAGCGCTGTTGCAGCCAGTCCATGAAGCTGGCGGCCTCCTCCAGGAAGCCCAGCCGCATCAGCGCGTACACGGTGAACGAGGCGTCCCGCAGCCAGGCGTAGCGGTAGTCCCAGTTGCGCGTGCGCCCGAGCTCCTCCGGTAGCGACGTGGTCGGGGCCGCGATGAGGGCCCCGGTCGGGTGGTAGACCAGCAGCTTGAGGGCCAGCGCGGAGCGGTGCACGACCTCTCGCCAGCGGCCCGTGTACCGCGACTGGGCCAGCCAGTTGCGCCAGAAGTCCTGCGTCTGGATGAACAGCTCGCGGGTCTCGCCCGCGAGTACCGGGTGGACGTCGCCGTTCCACTCCAGGTGAAAGTCGGCCGTCTCGCCCTCTTCCAGCATGAACGTCGCGGCGACACCGTTGTCCTCGGCCTTGAGGCCGACGTTGGCCCGAAGCACGGCGCGGCCCAGCGGGGAAGTGAAGACGGCCCCCGTGCCTTGGATAATTTCGGTGTCATGCGGCATGCGGCCGTAGTCGAAAGCGGGGTGGCAGGCGACCTCGAACCTCGCCCGGCCGCGGACCGCGCGGGCCTGGCGGACGAGCAGATCCCGGGCCCGCCCGGCGGTCCCGGTCTCCGGCACCATGAAGTCGATCACCTCGCCCACCGCCTCCTTGCCCTGGAAGCGGGTGAGCAGGATGTTGGTGTCGTGGAGGTAGCGCTGCTTCGGCCGGGCGTAGCTCGTCCGGGCGGTCAGCGAGAAGTAGCCGCCCCGGCGGGAGTCCAGGATGGCGCCGAACAGGCTCGGGGCATCGAACCGGGCCGGGCAGAACCAGTCGATCGTGCCATCGGTGCCGACAAGGGCAACCGTGCGCAGGTCGCCGACGATGCCGTGCTCTTCGATCGGCAGATAGCCGCGCGATGAGCCGACGCGGCCGGTCCTTTCCCCGGCGTAGCTGTGCTCCATGTCATAGATGTTTCCTGAGTGGCGAGAGTTCACCCTACCTACGGGCATGCACCCGCCTCGGGCTGCGAGAACGGGCGGGGAAACAGGTACAAACCGGGCATAACAACCCCATCGGATCCGCGGTGACCTGCTGCCCGGACTGGAGGCGGACTCCGGTCGCCTTGCGGCACTCGAAGAGGATCCGGGTGACCGGGGTTTCGGTCCTGCCCGCGAGGTTGGGTCGACTGAGCGCCGGGCGCAGGTAGGGGGCTGCGCTGGCCCGTGGCCCGGCGTTTGTGCTGGGATACGCCATGCTGGAAATGGTAGATTAATGGCATGAGAACTGCCATTGACGCGGCCGGGCGCATCGTGGTTCCCAAGGTCCTGCGCGAGACCTTGGGGCTCACTGCCGGGCAGCCGCTGGAGATCGTCGAGCGTGATGGGAGGCTTGAGGTCGTGCCTGCCCCCACGCCGATGCGATTGGTGGATGAGGGCGACGGCGTCACCGCGGTCGCGGACGTTGAGATGCCGGTGCTGACGGCCGCGATGGTGCGGGAGACGCTGGAGCGTGTCCGCCGGTGAAGGCCGTCGACTCCAGCGTGGTGATCGCCGCCTTCGCCAGCTGGCACGAGCACCATGCGGTCGCCCGCAAGGCCATGGCCGCCCGGCCCCGCCTGATCGCGCACGCGGCGGTCGAGTCGTACTCGGTGCTGACCCGGCTGCCGCCGCCGCACCGGGCGAGCCCGGATATCGTGCACGCGTTCATTACGGGGCGTTTCACCGAGCCGTTCCTCATCCTGTCCGAGACTGGTTACCAGGAGCTCCTGGCCACGGTTGCGGCCGGCCAGATCCTCGGCGGCCCTGCTTATGACGCGCTGATCGCCTTCACGGCGGCAGAGCACAACGCCACCCTGATGAGCCTTGACCAGCGTGCGGCAGCCACGTACGAGACAGTCGGCGCACAGGTCGAGCAGCTTCTCAGCTAGCGCGGCCGTAATCCGGGCGACGTCAGCGCCGAAGTCTCGGCATCCGAGCAAACACCGAGCAAACAGCAGTCTGCATAGGTCTAGACCAATCTTCAGGGTGCCGGCAAACCAGCCCTGTCCGGTGCTGGCCTGCTGTGAGCGGCTCCGTCTCGTTCTTGCCGCCGCGGACGGGGGACTGGCTGGCCGCCGCCTGCGTGCCTGCCCGAGCTGACCTTATAGTGAGGTTGATGTCAATCGGTCGGATGAGCGGTGCCGTTGCCGACAGTGCGCTCCTTGACCTGCTCGAACCGGGCTGGAGGCGGGAACTCGCCGCAGGCGTGCCCGTCGGCCACCTTGATGTGGAACCAGGCGTCGTGCGGGCGGCGGCCGCGGCCCTGGGCGAGCAGTCACGGAGCCTGCCGCCCGGCGGGGCGGCCGAGCGGTGGCCCGCCTGCGTCATCGTCGCGCTCGCCCGGGTCGCGGCGGCCGCGGGCACTGGGTCCTTCTGGCCGGCCTGGCACCGTGCCGCGGGACTGCGCCGGAGCGGGCGTTCGGCCGGTGAATGGGGCAGTGCCTTCCTCACCGCGCTGGGAACGCTGGGGATGCCCGGCACTGGGTCGACCGCGGATGAGGCCGTGCTCGCGCACGCGGCCGCTCCCGGGCGAGGCGGCGAGGGCGCGAACCCGGACGAGGGTGAGCCTGGTGGGGTGGCCGGGGAAGGAGGCGGAACCGCCGGCCTGCGGTTGGATCCGTTCGGCGGCGGGGTCCTGCGCGTGGACACCGCTTCGGGGCAGGCCCGCCCAGTGCCACCAGAGGATGCTGGGCTGCCCGGGGTTGCTGCCCGCGACGCTGACCGGCTGCTCGTCTTCGACGCCGACGGCGGGCTGGCCGGCCCGGTGCTCCCGGCCGAAGCCGTCTGGGCAGTCTGCCCCGTGACCGCCGAGCTGCGGTCGGACGTACCGCTCAGAACCGTGATGACCAGCACGCTCCCGCTCACCTGGCGTGGCTGGCGGCTCGTCCAGCTGGACCTGCGGGAAGCGTCGTGGCTCGCCCTCCGCGACACCGACACCCGCGCCGAAGGCGGACGCCGCGTCGTGCGCGGGCGGACGAAACCGGTGTTGCGCACGGGCCTGCCGATCCCCGGCGTAACGACAGCGGCCGGCACGCCCGTCTTCGCCCGCCCGCCCGAGGTCCTCCTGCCGCCAGGCCAGGACCAGTGGCGGGTCGAGGTCCGCCGGGCGCGGTCCGGCGCCGTTCTCGCGAGCGTCACCGCGACCGGCGACGCCTGGCGGCCGGACGCCCTCTGGCGGAATGTGCCGCGCCCGTTCCTCGGCGAGCTCACGATCATTGTGACCTCGCGCACCATGACTCCGGGCCTGCGCCGTGGCGTCGTCCTCGCGGAGGGCCTCGGCGTCACCTCGTACCCGGCGCCTCGCCTCACCAGCGCCCGCGGCCTTGAGCGGGCGGAAGCGGTGATCTCCGCGCCGCCCGGCATGACCGTCTCCCCGGCCGCAGTCGAGTATCCGGAAGAGACGATGACGAGACGGATCACCTGCGTCGCGGGCCCGGTCGTCCAGCAGCTCGCCGTCACGCCGCCGCACATCAGGCTGCGCGTCGAACCCGAACCAGGCGGTGGCGGCACCGTCACCCGTTGGCACCATGCCGGCCCGCTGCGGCTGACCAGCGCCGACCTGTGGCGCGGTGGCGCCCTCCGGATCGACTTGCCCGGAGTCGCCGTTCCCCCGCCGGTCACGGTCACCGCCCGGCGCTGTCCGGAAACCGGCACCACGGAACCCGGGAATGAGCCGGTTCAGGTCCTGGCCCCGACCAGGGACGGCCGCTACCCGCTGCGCCGGATCCTGGACACGGTGACCATCCGCGGCCACGCCGAGCTCACCATCACGATCGCAGCTGCCACCGTGACGATCGCGACCGTATCCGGTATCAGTCAGGTCAACGACCCGTGGGCGATGGCGTTATTGCGCGATCCTGCCCTATGTGGACGTTATCGCCACCGCCGAGCACCTGAGCCTGACCTACCGCCGTTACCTGCGTTCGCTGCTGCCCGTCCGGGACCCGGACCTCGCGCGGTCCCTGCGGGACGCGATCGACGGCAGCCCGCTGCTGACCAAGGGGCCGGTGCTGGAGGCGACGCCGCCCTACTCCACGGGAGCGAGCCTGCGCGGCCTGGTCTCCGACGGCGTCCTGCCCGGCGGGTTCGCGCGGCTCGGCGGGCCCGCGCTCCCGCTCGACCGGCCGCTGTACGCGCACCAGGAGCAGGCGATCAGGAAGGCCGCCGCGGGCCGCAACCTTGTCGTCGCCACTGGGACGGGCTCCGGCAAGACCGAGAGTTTTCTGCTCCCGGTCCTGTCGGAGCTCATCAGGGAGCGCGACGCAGGCCAGCTCGGCCCCGGCGTCCGTGCCCTCCTCCTCTACCCGATGAACGCCCTCGCCAACGACCAGGTGCGCCGGCTGAGGCAGGTGCTGGCGAACACGCCGGAGATCACGTTCGGCCGGTACACCGGCGAAACGCCGGAGCGGCCGGCCGAGGGGGCGTCCCTTTTCGACGCGCTCAACCCGGGCGAGACCCGCCTGCCGAACGAACTGCTCTCCCGGGCCGAGATGCGCGACGCCCCGCCGCACCTGCTTCTCACCAACTACGCGATGCTGGAGTACCTGCTGCTCCGTCCCGCGGACATGGACCTATTCGAGGGTGCGCACGGCGGCCACTGGCGCTTCGTGGTGCTCGATGAGGCGCACGTCTATGACGGGGCGAAGGCCGAGGAAGTTGGCATGCTGTTGCGTCGCCTCAAGTACAAGACCAGTCATCCCGAACGGGGGCGGGTTCCTGCCGACCGCCCCATTTCCCTCCAGGTCATCGCGACCAGCGCGACGGTGGGTGACAGTCCCGGGGCGGTCATGGACTTCGCCGCGAAGCTGTTCGACGCGCCGTTCGAGTGGGTGCCGCGGGATGACTCCCGTCAGGACCTGGTCCGGGCCACGCGGGTCGCGGTGCCTGACGGCCCGGTCGCGGACGTACCAGGCATCTCACCGGAAGACGCCGCCGGCCTCGGCCGGGTCCGCGCGCTGCTCGCGGGCGGGCCGCTGCCGTTCACCGAGCTAGCCGCCGCCGCGGGTGTGTCCGGGCAGCGGCTGGCGGAACTGGTGGCGCTCGGTGCCGTGGCCCGGGACGGTTCGGGTACGCCGGCGCTGTCCGCCCGGTACCACCTGTTCGCACGGGCGACAGAAGGTGCGTTCACCTGCCTGACGGCCGGCCAGGCTTCCGAAGCACGGGCCGCCGGGGCACCGGGCGGGCCGCACGTGGCGCTGGCCCGGCGGGAGATGTGCCCGGAGTGCTCGGCAGCGGTGTTCGAGTTCGGCTGCTGCAAGCGGTGCGGGGCGGTGTACCTGGTCGGCGTCGTGGAACGAGACGCCACCGGGGAGTTCTTCAGCTCCCGGGTTGCGCGCGGTGACCGCCGCAGCTGGCTGCTGCTCGGCGACGCCCCGCTCCCGGCCGGCCGTGAGCCGGGAACGACGAGCGCCGGGCCGGGGACCGTGGACGAGGACGACGCCGCGTTCGAGGAGGCGGCCGAGACCGACGCGAAGGACGCCCTGCTCTGCGGCAAGTGCGGGGCGCTGCACGGTGCCACGGGCGCCGGTGTCGGGGCGGGCATCGGCACGGGCGGCGGCACCGGGCCATGCGGATGCCCCGCCGCGCACCTGCGCAGCGTCCGGCGGCTGCCAGGCCGGTCGGGTACGCCGCGCGGCTGCGTATCGTGCGGGGCGGGCGGCACCAATATCATCCGGCTGTTCGAGAGCGGCAACGAATCCTCCGCTGCCGTGCTGGCGACCGCGCTGTACCAGGCGCTGCCCGCGGACGAGGAGTCCGCCGGGCGGCCGGGCGGCGGGCGGAAGCTGCTGGCGTTCAGCGACAGCAGGCAGGCCGCCGCGTTCTTCGCCCCCTACCTGGAGTCCAGCCACGCGCTTGTGCTCCAGCGCCGGCTGATCCTGGACGGGCTGGCCCGGGCCACCGGGCCAGACTCCGCGGGGCCAGACTCCGCAAGTGCCGGCCCGTCGTGCTCAGTGGACGACCTGATCGAGGCGGTGGCCGCGGCGGCGGGAGCGGCCGGGATATTCGGGCGGCGGGAGTCTAGGCAAGCGCGGCGGCGGGAGACCGCGCGCTGGGTGCTGCGCGAGCTGATCGCGCTGGACGAACGGCAGTCGCTCGAAGGCCTCGGCCTGCTCCGGATCGCGCTCGACGTCGACCCGGCCTGGCATCCGCCGGCACCGCTGCTCGCGCTCGGGCTCACCGCGGATGAGTGCTGGCTGCTGCTCGGCGAGCTGGCCCGGACGCTGCGCCTGCAAGGTGCGCTGTCCATGCCCGAGGAGGTCGACCCGGCGGACGAGATGTTCGACCCGCGCCGCGGCCCGGTCTACGTCCGCGTCGACGGAGCCGAGGCGAAGCTCAAGGTGCTGAGCTGGCTCCCCACGCGCGGCGTCAACAAGCGCCTCGACTACCTCGGCCGTGTGCTCGCGGTGATCGGCAGAGATAATCCGGGTCTAGATCGTGCAGGCCCAGGTAACGCGGGCACGGGCATTCCAGGCCCAGGTAATCCAGGTGCAGTGGACGCCGACGCCCGCGCGGTGCTCGCGGGCTGCTGGCGGGCGCTGACCGGGGTCCGTGACGGCTGGCTGGCCGGGTCGGCGCTGCCCCGGATCGGGCAGGCGTACCAGGTCGACCACACGTGGCTGACCCTCGCTCCGGGTGGGGGCGGAGGTAAAAGCACAGGCGGTGCGCTGTACCAGTGCGACGTGTGCCGCCGCCGGGCCGCCGTCTCGCTGCGCGGCGTCTGCCCGACGCTGCGCTGCGCTGGGCGCCTCGTTCCGGTGACCGCGTCGGCCGACGATGACGACGACCACTACCGGGTGCTTTACCAGCGGACCGCACCGGTCGCGCTGACCGCACGCGAGCACACCGCGCAGTGGACCGGGCTCGAGGCGGCCGACATCCAGCAGCGCTTCCTGGCCGGCGAGGTCAACGTGCTGTCCTGCTCGACTACGTTCGAACTCGGCGTGGACGTGGGCGCGCTCAACGCCGTGCTGCTGCGCAACATGCCGCCCACCACGGCGAACTACATCCAGCGGGCCGGCCGGGCCGGGCGCCGCGCCGGGGCGCCGGCGCTCGTGCTCACCTACGCGCAGCGCCGGTCCCACGACCTGTCCCGCTACGCAGCGCCCGAGACCATGCTGTCCGGCCAGGTCCGGGCACCCTATGTGCCGCTCGGCAACCCGCGGATCGACCGGCGGCACGCCCACTCGGTGGCCCTGGGGGCGTTCTTCCGCGCCGCGAAGGACAGCAGCGGTCAGGAGTGGAAGACCGCGGGCGACTTCTTCCTGACCGGGAACCAGGGGACCGGTGACCAGGGAACCGCGGCTCGTTCCGCGCCGCAGCTCTCACCTTCGCAACTGGTTCGCGGGTTCCTCACACCGGTGCCAGAGGACGTCGACGCCGCGCTGCGCGCGGTGCTGCCGAAGTCCGTCCAGCAGCGGATCGGGCTCGATTCCGGCGCGTGGGTGGATCACCTCGACGCGCTGCTGTCGCAGGTGCGGGCCGAGCTTGCCCAGGATGTCGCGATGTTTGAAGAGCGGCGGAAGGACGCGTTCGAGTCCCGGCGCAGCGACGTGGCCGCCCGGTTCGAGCGGTCCATCAACACGATTACCAGGCGGTCGCTGATCGGGTTCCTGGCCAACCGCAACATCCTGCCCAAGTACGGCTTCCCGGTGGACACCGTCGAACTGCGCACGGCGCACTGCGACTCGCAGGTCGGGGCGCGGCTGGAGCTGACCAGGGACCTGTCGGTGGCGATCCACGAGTACGCGCCGGGCGCCGAACTGGTCGCGGGCGGCGTGCTGTGGCGCAGCGCCGGGATCTACCGCCTGCCCGGCCGGGAGCTGATCACCCGGCACTACACGGTCTGCCGCGGCTGCCAGCACTATCGCGAGGGCGGCGGCGACCTCGCACCCGCGTGCACGGCGTGCGGGCGGCCAGCGGACGGGCCGGTGCGGGAATACTGCGTGCCGGAGTTCGGGTTCGTGGCCGACCCGCGTACGTCGAAGCCGGGCACCGCCCCGCCGCAGCGCTTCTGGAACGGTGCCGTGCACGTGGTGTCGCTCGGCGCGGAACTGGCGGAGACGCGCTGGAGTACCGCGGGCGGCGCGGTGGCCTGGTGCCACAGCGGCACCCGCGGCCGACTCGTCTCCCTGTCAGAAGGACCGGGCGGAGCCGGGTTCCTCATCTGCGACTGGTGCGGCTGGGGTGGCCCCAACCACGGCCGCGCCGCCAAGTCCCATCTCAACCCGTTGCGCGGCAAGCCGTGCACCGGCCCGCTGCGCTGGCGGTCACTCGCGCACTCCTACGAGACCGACATCTTGCGGGTCCAGTTCGATGCCCCCGGGCTGCGCGCGGCCGGCGATTCCGGGGTCGGCGAGCGGGCGCGGTGGCACTCGCTGCTCTACGCGTTGCTTGCGGGCAGCGCCGAGGGGCTGGAGATCAGCCGCGGTGACATCGACGGCGTCGTGCACGCTGGCGCCGACGGCCGCAGCGGCCTGGTGCTGTTCGACACGGTCCCCGGCGGCGCCGGCAGCGCGGCGCGGATCGCCTCGTCCCTCGACGTGGCGGTCGACTTCGCGCTGCGGCGGGTCAGCGCGTGCGACTGCGGACCTGAGACGTCCTGTTACGGCTGCCTGCGGACGCCGCGTAACGAGCGTTATCATGAGGACCTCTCCCGCGGCGCGGCCCTGGCAACCCTGGAGTCCCTGTCTGGGCTGCGCACGGGCGAGTCGTGACCGGCGCTGACCGCGAATCGGACGCTGGTGCCGGGTAAGCCCCCTCGTTTTGTCAGCATCGGCTGGAAGACTCCCCTCATGACCACCTCAAGCCAGCAGGACGTGCCCGCCGCGCCTGACGGCACGTTCGGCATCGACGCGTTCACCGCCGACGACCGGCTGCGCCTGTTCCGCTTCGCGGCGGCCGAGAACCGGCACGAGTACCTCTGGCTGCTGCGCGCCTTCGACCGGGCGCGCGCCAACTACCAGGTGCTGATGCACGTCTCCGACGCCCAGGCCGCGCTCGACGCCATGGCGGCGCAGCGGCCGGAAGCACAAGCCGCGGACGTCCAGTCACTGCTTGACTCCCTCGCCGAGTGGCAGGTCCTCGACCGCTCCTACGACGGCACCCGCGCCGCCAACCTGGCCGAGTACCGGAACCGGCACTACGTGTACCAGTTCACCCAGGCGGGCTACCGCGCCTACCGCGCGGTCGAGGACGTGCTGAGCGCCAGCCTGGAAGACGCGCAGCTGTCCCGGCTGGTCTTCCCGGACATCCTGGCGGACCTGCGCTCCCTGGCGGAAGCGGCGAGGAGCGGCGACGCGCCCGAGGTGTACCGGAAGCTGTCCCGCCTGGACGGGGTCCTCGCGGACATGGCGCAGCGCGCTGCCCGGTTCTACCTGATGCTCGGCGATCTGGCCCGGACCAACGACACGCGCCCCGAGGTGTTCCTCGCGCACAAGGACGCGCTGCTCACCCACATGCGCGAGTTCCATTCCGAGCTCAGCCGGTACGCGCCGCTGCTGGCCGACGCGGTCGAGCAGGTCAGCGCGGAGGGGCCGGACCTGATCGCGGCCCTCGCCGCCGAGGCCGACGACAACCTGTTCCGCTCTCCCGAGGAACGGCATCGGCAGTGGCGGCACCGCTGGAACGGCCTCGTCCAGTGGTTCGGCGCCAGCCAGAGTGAGGCCGGCCCCGCTCCCGGCACCACAGCGCCGCGGGCCAGCGAGGCCGACCGGCTCCAAGACGCCACCATCACCGGCATCGCCAACGTCACCGCCCTGCTGCGGCGGGTCACGGAGTCGAGACGAGGCGGCGTCAGCCGGGAAAGCCAGCTCCGCCACCTCGCGCAGTGGTTCGCGCGCCTGCCAGACGACGACGCCGCGCACGCGCTGTACCAGGCGGTATTCGGACTCGGCGGTCCGCGTCACGTCGCCGTCGGCTACGAGGACCCCGACCTGATCCCGGGCAGGCAGTCGTGGTGGGAAGCCGAGCCGGTGCAGCTCGCGCGCACCCTGGTGCGGACCGGCCGGGTCACCGGACTGCAGGGCCCGGGCCGGATCCAGCGCGACGACGCGGCGCGGGAGCGGCTGCGCGCCGAGCAGCTCAAGGCCACTGTCGCGCGCCGCGCGGCGGCCGCGCAGCTGGCCAGCGACGGCGTCTACGAACGGGTGCTCGACGAGCCGGAGACGGAGGCGCTGCTTAGCCTCATGAGCATCGCCCTCGTTGCCAGGGTCCCGGTCAGCCGCAGCGTCACCGCGGCCGGCGGGGCGGGACCGGTCGCGACTGGTTCCTCCGACGGCGTGCGCCTCACGCTCCGGCCCGCGCCCGGCGTGACGACGGTGCGGACCGTCCGCGGCCGGCTCCACCTCGACGGCCTGGCCATCGAGGTGACAAGCGCGGCCAGTGCGACGGCCGGTGCGGCGGGCACCGGCGCGCCCGCCCCCGTGCCCGCTTCAGCCCCCGCCCCGGTGCCCGCTTTCCCCGCCCGCACAGCCGGGGGGTCAGCGTGAAGGTCGCCGAGAACGTCAGCGCCCTCGAGCTCGCCGAGTACCAGCAGGCCGCCCGGCAGGTGCTGCGCCATCCGCTCGTCACCGCCGCCTACCCGGACAAGACCACGCTGCCGCTCGTCCGCAAGTGGGCGCCCCAGCTCCGGGCGGACCTCGCGGAAACCCTCGGGTACACCCTCGTCAGCAACGGCGACACGATCAGGCTGCGCCGGGTGCAGGACACGCTCGACCTCACGAGGCCGGCCTACACGCGGGCCAAGAAGCCCTTCGACCGGCGCCGCTACGCCTACCTCGTGCTCACCATGTCGGCGCTCGGCCGTTCCGGCAGCCAGATCGCCCTGTCCGAGCTCGCCGACGCGGTGGCGGCCGAGGCCGGGCGCATCGAAGGCCTCGGCATGGACACCGGGCGGAAGGCCGACCGCGACGCGTTCGTCGACGCGGTCGCATGGCTGGAGACACGGGGCGCGCTGCGCATGGCCGACGGCAGCGCCGCCGACTGGGTCAATGACCCGGAGCGGGCCGAGGCGCTCTACGACATCGACCGGGACATCGTAGGCGCGGTTTACGCGCCCAGCCGCGTGCTCCAGCACCTGGGCTCGGTGACCGCGCTTCTCGGTGACGCCGCGAGCGCAGGCCCGGCGCAGGGCATCAACGCCGAGCGCCGCCGCGCCGGACGGCAGGCACGTCGACTGGTCCTGGAGAACCCCGTTGTCTACTACGCGGATGTGGACGATCACCTGCGCGGGCTGCTGAAGTCACCCGCACTCGCCGAGGACCTCGAGCGGCTCACCGGCCTGCCGCTGGAACGCCGCGCCGAGGGGGTCGCCCTGATCAACACCGGCGGACGGCTCACCGACGTCACGTTCCCCGGCACCGGCACGGTCGCCCAGGCAGCGCTGCTGCTGTGCGCCCGGATCGCCGGCTACCTGCAGCGTAACCGTCGCCGCGTCGAGCACCTGCCCGCCGCGACGGCGGCCGAGCGGCTCGCCGACGCCGCCGCCCGCATCGACGCGGCCCTCCCGGCCCGCGCGGGCGTCGCCGCGCTCCTCGCGGACACTGTGTTCCTCGCGGACACTGCGCTTCCGGTCGGCCCGGTGCCGCCCGCCGTGCCCGTTACCCTGGGTATGCCGTTCACGGGTGAGGGAGCGGAAGCGGGGGAGGAGGCGTCCGTCGCTGCCGAAGCGGCCTACCCGTTCCTGAGCGAGTCCTGGCTGCGGGCGGAGCTCACCAAACTGGTGGACGAGTTCGGCCGCGGCATGTCCGAACGCCAGGTCGCCGACCCGGCCGGCCTCCTCGATGATGCCCTTGACCTGCTCGCCGGCGTCGGCTTCGTCACCCGCACCGGCGGCGGCGCCCTCATCCTCCCGCTCCTCGCCCGTTACCGCGGCGTCACCGCCCAGCTGAAGGAAACGATCCAGTGACCAGGTACGAGCCGTCCCGTGCGGGCATCATCAACCTGTGGGACTACCGGGACGAGGAGTTTTCGTTCGCCGGCGGCTGGCTCGTCCTGCGCGGCCCGAACGGATCCGGCAAGACTAAGGCACTCGAAGTGCTGTTCCCGTTCGTGCTCGACGGCCGGATCGACCCCAAGCGGCTGAACCCGTTCGCGGCCGAGGACCGGACGATGAAGTCCAACCTTCTCTACCGCGGCATGGACAACGCGGTCGGCTACGTCTGGCTGGAGTTCCGCCACCGTGACACCGGGGAAGCGGTCACGGTCGGCATCGGCCTGCACGCCCAGCGGCACCGCGATATCCCGGTCCGCTGGCATTTCGTCGCCGAGGGCCGCGTCGGCGAGGACTTTTCCCTGCTCACCGACGACGACCGTCCGATGACGAAGAAGCAGCTCGTGGAAGAGATCGGCGAGGCGAACATCTACGCCTCGCCGACAGAGTACCGGGCGGCGATCGACGCCAGGCTGTTCCGCCTCGGCACCGAGCGCTACGAGCAGCTGCTCACCCTCATCCTGACCCTGCGGCGCCCGCAGCTCGCCAAGAACCTGGACCCGGTTAAGCTGTCGGACACGCTGACCGACGGCCTCCGCCCCGTCGATGACGACCTCGTTAACGAGGCCGCGCGGAGCTTCGACGACATGGAGGCGGTCGCCCGCACGCTAGAGGGGCTGGTCGCCGCCGACGAGGCGGCCAGCTCATTCCTCGCCAGCTATACCACTTACCTGCGCACCCATGCCCGGTCTGCCGCCGACGCGCTGACCCGCCGCCGGGAGGCGACGCAGGCCCAGCGGGAGGCCGTCGGCAGGGACGAGGAGACCGAGCGGTTCGCCGAGGCGGGGCAGCGGGAAGCCGAGGGCCGCCGCGAGCAGGCCGAGACGGCCGTCGCCGGACTGCGCGGCCGGATCGAGCAGCTCAAGGCGAGCAGCGCCTACCAGGCGGTCGAGCAGATGGGCGACCTGGAGCGCCTCGTCCGCACCTGCCTGCAGACCGCGAGCGACGCCAAGGCGGAACTCGGACGCCGCCAGGCCGCGACCGCCCGCGCCCGTTCCGACGCGGAGCGCGCGGGCGCTGCCCTGGCCGAGCTGGCCGCGACCGTCACGCGGACCGCCGCCGAACTCGCGGACCACGCGGCCCAGGCGGGCATCTCCTGGCAGTCGGCCGACGCCGAGGCGTCCGGCCTGGCGCAGCGTGCAGGCGCCCGGGTCGCGGTCCGGCTGGAGAACGTGCGCGCGGTCCGCGCCGCGGACGCCGCGCACCGCCAGGCCGCCCACGCCCGTGACCTCGCCCGGATTGCGCTCGACCGCGTCGGCCAGGCGCTGACAGAGGCCGAGGAGGCCGAAGAGTCGGCGGCCGCCGCCGTCACCCGCGCCCTGGAGGCCGCACGGCAGGCCCTCGCCGACTGGTCCTCCCGGAACGCCGGGCTGCTTCCCGCCACTGAGTGGGCCGACCTCGCCGAGGCCCTGGGCGAGGCGCTTGCCCGCTTTGGCGAGCCGGACGCCCCGTTGCCGGAGAGTACGTATAACAGCAAGATCCAGGTCGCGGAGCAGCGGGTTCGCGACGAGCGGGCGGCCGTGCGGGCCCACCGGTCCTCTCTTGCCGCGCAGCGGGCCCAGGTGAGCGCGGAACGAGACGCCATCGCCGCCGAGCGGGACGACGCCCCGCCGTGCTACCCGGGACGGACGGCGGACCGTTCGGCCAGGGACGGCGGACCGCTCTGGCGCCTGGTCCGTTTCGCCGACGACGTCGCGGATGACCGCGCGGCGGCGCTCGAGGCGGCGCTTGAGGCGACGGGCATGCTCGACAGCTGGGTCCTGCCGTCCCCTCCGGACGAGTCCCGCCTGTCAGAGATAGCCGGGATGGGAACTGCCGGCAGCGGCGACGGGTTCCTGGTCCCGGGTAACCCCGTCCAGGGAATGAGCCTCGCCGACGTCCTGGTGCCCGAGGACGGCACCAGCGTGTCCCGTGACCTGATAACGGCGACACTGAGGTCGGTCGCGCTCGACGGGAAACTCTTCTCGTCCGCCGCCGTGATCGGTGCCGACGGCCGCTACTCCCATGGCATCACCGCGGGCCAGCACCGCAAGGAGCATGCCGAGTACATCGGCGCCACCGCCCGGGCCCGCCGCCGCGCCGCCCGCATCGCCGAATGCGACGCGAGGATCGCCGACCTGATGAGGCAGATCGCCGAGGCCGACCACCAGGCAGCAGAACTCGCGGACACCCTCCAGGCATTCGCCGACGCGCGGCGCGCGCTGCCTTCGACACGCCAGATCGCCGAGGCCCAGCGGGAACACAACCGGGCCGCCGGGCACCTGCGCAGCGCGCGGCACGCGGCAGAGCAGGCGCAGGCGAGCTTTGACGAATCCGTCGCCGCCGTTACCGTGACCGAGCGGGCCCTGCGCCGCGCCGCCGCCGAGCACGCACTCGCGCCGGAGGCCGCCGACCAGGTCGAGGCCGCGACCCGCCGCTTCGAGTCCGCTGCCCGCGATCTCGAGGCCAGGCACCGCGAGCATGTCCGGCAGGCCGGCGCCGTCACCGACTCCCGCGACCGCCTTGAGCATGCCGCGCAGGAGGAACGCGCGGCCGCCGAGACGCACAGGTCCGCCCACCACCGCCACGCCGAGGAAGACGCCAAGCTGCAGGCGCTGCGGGACTCCGTCGGGGCCGAAGCCCAGCAGGTCCTCGCGCGGATCGGAGAGGCTGAATCCGGCCTCTCCGATGCTGGGGCGGCGGAGAGGGCCGCGCGCGAGGCGGAGATCGCCGCGATCAGGGCGGCCGCCGCGGCGGCCGAACGGGTCGTCAAGGGACGCGAGGCACTCGCCGTCGCGCTGGCCGAGGAATTCGGCACCGCCCGCGGGCTCGCCCCGTTCGCGGCACGGGAACTGCTCGACGTGCTGCAGTGCCCGCCCGGCCTGGCCTGGCCCGCTGCCGAGGAGGAGTGGGCGGGCGGGGAGACGCCGCGTTCCGTTCTGGATATCTATGACGCGATCCTGGCGGTGACCCGCGGGCTGACGGCGACGGAAACGTCGCTCAAGCAGTCGACGACCCGGCTGACCCGGGCACTGGAGGAGTTGCAGGCGCAGCTCGCGGCGGCCGGCCAGGATTATCACCCCGAATGGGACAGCGCCGACGGGGTCATCGTCGTGCGGATCGCCGACGAACTGGGGCCGCTGCCGGCGGCGGCGTTCGCCACCCGGATCGCGACCGCGCGTCGGGACCAGCAGCTGCTGCTGTCCGACAGCGAGCAGCGGATCCTGGAGGACGCGTTGCTCACCCGGCTGGCGCAGCAGATCCACGACCGGACCGTCGACGCGCGTGACCTGATCCGCGCGATGAACAAGGAGATGCGCGGCAGGCGCATGTCGTCCGGCAAGCGGGTCGGCGTGAGCTGGCAGCTGGCCGACTCGCTGGACGACGAGCAGCGGGCGGTGGCCAGCCTGCTCGACGCCGACGCGTCCCGCCTGTCGCCGGACGCGCTGGCCCGGATGCGAGCGCACTTCGCGGCGCGGATCAAGACCGAGCGGGCGCGGTACCGGGAGCTGCCGTATCGTGAGCTGCTCGCGTCCGTGCTCGACTACCGGCGGTGGCGGCAGTTCGTGTTCCAGCTGGTCAGCCCCGAAGGCGGCGAGGAGACACTGACTCGCGGCAGGCACAGCCGGCTGTCCGGCGGTGAGCAGTCGGTGTCGCTCCACCTGCCGCTGTTCGCGGCGGCGCACGCTATGCTGAACTCGGCCCGCCCGGACGCGCCACGGCTGCTCGCGCTCGACGAGGCGTTCGCCGGGGTGGACGACACCGGGCGCGGCGAGCTCATGTCCCTGGCGGCGCAGTTCGACCTGGACCTGTTCATGACCGGGTACGACCTGTGGGCGACCTCAGGCGCCGTCCGCGCCGCGGCGCACTACGACCTCGCGCACTCACCTGTACAGCACACGGTGAGCGCCCTGCTGCTGGTCTGGGACGGTGCGGAACTGATCGCGGACGAGGCCGGCTCGCTGGCGAGCCGCCTCGGCTCCCCGGGCACCCGCCGCGCAAGGCTGACGGAAGAGCGGCAGGAAATATCTGCTGTCGGCTTCAGGTCACCCAGCTCGCGGGTCACCTAACTAACTGGTGCGCGAGCAAACGGATCCTCCGAAAGCCAGTCCTGGGCGGCCTGATCAACGAGTATGCGCGCGCCGCCTGATATCCCGAGGAACCGCACGTCACAATGCGGATCCTATTTTCGAGCGGCAGAAGTTCGAGGAAGCGGGCGTAGTCGTCACCCCGGAGCCGGCGACCAGGCTCAGCGCGAGATCCATCCCGGCCGTCGCCCCGGCCGCGGTGAGCACGTTCCCGTCTGCGACGACG
>Ga0335083_10001770_pt1 | contig 29380 bp, 14 predicted proteins | sample Lox_Sample_42_FD_206716 | JGI IMG/M metagenome (GOLD analysis project Ga0335083, IMG submission 206716) | Soil microbial communities from Loxahatchee National Wildlife Refuge, Florida, United States - Lox_Sample_4.2 | ecosystem: Environmental > Terrestrial > Soil > Wetlands | place: USA...
TGCGCTCACTGTTCCGAGCCGCCCCCTATGCCCTCTGCGGCGCCTTGGCGTTCTGGCTGCTGCCGCACCCCAATGACGCCAAGGGGATCGCTCCCCCCTCCTGGCCCGCCTGGGAGCGGCTCGACACGGTTGCCGTCCTGGTGGTCTGGCTCGGAACGGCCGTCCTTCTGCTCCGGCTGGAAAACGGCCCCGGACCAACACGGCCCGAATTAGCCGGAGAGGAACTGCATCTCCTCGCGTTCGCGGCCATCAAAACCACCGGCATCACCATGCTGTTTGCCGTGATCCGCTGGGTCCTGCCGAGTTCTCGTCCCTGGACTACCCGGGGCAAGGGAATGCCCTGGTTTGCCTTTGATTCGGGAGAATACCAGGTTTTGGTGGGGTTGTGGGCGGTGGGATTCCTCTGCCTTGCCCACAAGGACCTCGCCGAGCTCCGGCGCGAGCGCTCCACTGCCGCCAGACTGGTACCCCGCGATACGGTGCGACGCTATGAAGATCCCGACTGGGTGGAACTGCGCCGGATACTGCTGGAGGCGAGCGTGGGACGACAGATCCCCGTGCCGGAACGGTTGCGCGATTATCAGGTGGCGCAGTTGATAGAGCGCCATTTCGTCACCGGCGACCGGAGCCTGCTGGACCGGGCAGCCGCAGAACTTTCCGGAACAGGCAACGATCCGTGGCTCACGCTCAAAAGTGGAATAAAGCTCATGCCTGAAGGTGAAACACGAAGAAATATCTAGCTTCTCTAATGCTGTTTCTTGTTTGCGCAGTCCTATCCTTTGCCTATGGAGTAAAGACCCTAAGAATTTCCCTGACCCATCTTATCCGTATCAAACGAAAGGCACGCTCGCTTACCTTTCAACCACGTGGTGTTACCACGTGGTGTTACATCGGCATCATTATATCAGCCATCTTCATCAGTATGTTCATTATCAGTGACATTCTTGAGTCGGTCGCAAAAGTAACTGAGCGAAGAAGATTCGATAGGCATACCAATTGAAGCTGACATTCAACTAGTGTCCCGTGCGGCTAGTTCACCGCAAGAATTCCGAGGAATTTTGGTTCCTGGCACGGCGCGGCGACGCAGGCCTAGCGGGGCCTACGCCGAGGAGCCGCAACACAGCCAGGGGCCAAAAGGCCCGCAATTCTATGGTAAGAAGTAACCGCACGGGACACTAGCACCGCGACCGGCCCTGAGGAAGCGGCCGGGCGGGCTTATTGCGTTATATCCCCAATTCAAATTGCGCCCGAGCCGCTCCGGTCCGTGTGGTGCATGTGCACCACGAAGAAAGAAAAACCGATGCCCCCAGCCACCCTCCTCTCCTTCCTCGGCGCATCCGTCGCCCCCACTCTCGCTCCCGCGGCTTGACGTACCGCGTATATCCGTTTATCCTTAGAAATGCGTCACCACCTGACTGGGAATCGGAGACATTATGAAAACAGTGGCATGCGGATTGTTGCTCATGTTGCTTGCCGTCTCTCCATCCTACGCCCTGCCGGTCGATACCATCGGGCACATCCACTCCATGAAGGGGACGGCCTTCGTGCACAGGGGGAGCGTCACCCTACCGGCAACGGTCGGAACGGCGCTGAACAGAGGAGATCTGATCCGGACCGGTAAGCCCGGCGCTGTTGGTATCGTTCTGACCGACGACACCACGATCTCCCTCGGACCCAACAGTGAACTTGCGCTCAGTGACTATACCTTCGACCCGACGGTGGGAAAATTTTCTCTCGTGGTCCGTATGGTGAAGGGAACATTTGCCTACATCTCGGGCCTGATCGGCAAGCTCGCCCCGGATACGGTCCACCTGGCCATCCCCGACGCCGTCATCGCCCTGCGGGGAACAAAACTGCTGGTCGATGTGCAGGACCCCGGTTAAGCGCCTGCCATTCCCGGGAGGATGTCGATGCGATACGGTTCATGGGTACTGACGGCGATGATTCTGTCCCTTCTTGTCCCCGCAGGGTGCGCGTCCAACAATACGGTTGTGCTGGTGCCCGACCCGGATGGCCATGTCGGCAAGGCTGAGGTAGCTACCTCCGGAGGGAAGCGGCTTCTGGAAAGACCGAACGACATGACGCGCGTTTCAGGCCCCACCGCCGCACCGTCGCCGGTAACCACGGCCGATCCCGCCTTCATCACTGCCACCTTTGCCGATGCGCTGTCGATCGAGCCGCTCCCTGCGGAAAAGTTCATCCTGTACTTTCACACCGGAACGACCGACATGGTTCAAGGGTCGCAGGACATGGTGCCGAAGATGATTGCAGCCATTCAACGACGCAGGCCCATCACCATCGCCATCAGCGGTCATACCGACGCCTCCGGTTCCACTCTGCTCAACGACAGGCTTTCCTCCGAGCGCGCCCGATTCGTCATGGACCTGCTGGTGAAAAGCGGGATAGATCCGAAAAGGATGACGGTTTCGTCCCATGGCAAGGGGAACCCACTGGTCCCGACTCCCGACGGTGTTGCCGAACCGCGCAACAGGCGGGTAGAAGTCGTCATTCGCTAGGTATCAGCCGACATGTCCGCCGCTTCCCGCTCACGCATCACCCCGAAACGCCTCCTTCCCCTGTGGGACGGGAGTGCCGTCCTGCTGGGGACAGGGCTGGTCATCACGCTCTGCGCCGCGCTGCTCCTCGTATTCCCCCCCGTCATTTTCCAGCAGGCCGAACTGCGGGTCTATGACCTGATGCTGTCGGGCCGCGCTTCTCCACCCCGCTCGGGTCTGCCGGTCATGGTCGGCATTGATGAGAAGAGCCTCAATGCCTATGGACAGTGGCCCTGGCCCCGGTATCGGATTGCCATGCTCGTGGAGAGACTGTATGAGCTCGGCGCAAAGGTCGTCGCCCTCGATTTTCTCATGGCGGAGCCTGACCGCACCTCTCCCGACGTCGTTCTGACCGAGCGTCAGAGTGATCGCCGGCCGGCCGCCACCCTTCCTGCATCGGAACGTCATGACAGTAACTCGCTGAGACTCGCCGCGGCACTATCCAGAGGGGAGACCGCGCTCGGATTCCTTTTCGATTTCAGAGGCAGCGGCGCCCCGCACCCGTCTGAAGCACCCGTCATTCCCGAAGGGATGATCGTTACCTCGCGGGAGGTGAGTGATGCCGGATTCCCCAGGCCCCGCGAGACGATACGGAGCCTGCCGGTACTGACCGGTGCGGCCCGTGCCGAAGGGTTCTCCAATGCCACCATTGACCGTGACGGCATTCTCCGGCGCGTTCCCCTTCTCCTGCCGTATGAAGGCAAGTTCTACCCGTCCCTCAGTCTGGCCGCCCTTCTTCTTGCATCCAACGAGCGCACGCTCACCCTCACCCGGGAGTCGGATGAAACCGTGCTGGTCTGGGAGAAGCATCGGATCCCCCTGGATAGCGGAGGTAATCTGCTGCTCGACTTTCGTGACGAGAAGACCGGCTTCCCCTTTCTTTCGGCCCGGTCTGTCCTTGCCGGGACGATTCCGCCGGGAAGCCTTCAGGGGAAGATCGTTCTGGTCGGTCCATGGGTCAAGGGGCTGGGGGATTCTCACACCGTTCCCTCCGGGGCGACTCTCAACGGGCTCACGATCAATGCCACCGTCATGGATACTATCCTCTCCGGCAGCTTCATCGGTCGCCCGGGGTGGGCCAGGGGTGCCGAACTGGTAGCCCTTCTGCTGTTGGGCATGGCCAGCAGCTGGCTCCTGAGCAAACCGGGTTTCGTGCTGTCGCTGGTGACGGTGACCGCAGAGAGCTCTCTCTGTTACTGGGGCGCGAGGGAGCTGCTCGTTGCCGGCGGACTCTATCTCTCGCCATTGCTGCCGATGATCACGCCGGTCGCGATCATGACGTTCCTCAGCCTCCTGAAATACGGGATAGAAGCCCGCAAGGTCCGCCAACGGGACAGAGACCTGCTTGAGGCCCAGGACACGATTATTCTCAGCATGTCTGCGCTCACCGAGACGCGCGACAAGGAGACCGGCGGACATATCCTGCGGACCAGGCACTATGTCGAGATCCTGGCCCGGAAGATGTCGACCATGCCCGCGTACAGCCATCTCGACGAAAACAACATCACGCTGCTCACACGATCGGCCCCGCTCCACGATATCGGCAAGGTGGGGATTCCCGACTCCATTCTCCATAAACAGGGAAAACTGAACGAAGAAGAGTATGAGTTCATGAAGAACCACACACTGATCGGAGCCGCCGCCCTGACCAAGACCGGACATCCGGAACGGCACGATTTTCTGCAGTTCGCACGGGAGATGATCGAATCGCACCATGAATGGTGGGACGGCAGCGGGTATCCCTACGGATTGCGCGGCGAGGAGATCCCCCTGGCCGGCCGTCTCATGGCCCTGGCCGACGTCTACGACGCCCTGACGAGCCGGCGCCCCTACAAGCAGGTGTTTTCCCATGAAAAGGCGATGGAGATCATTCTGCAGTATTCGGGGAAACAGTTCGATCCGGACGTTGTCGCGGCATTTATTGCCGGACACGAAGAGTTTGCCTGCATTTCCAGGGAATTTGAGGATAAAGTTCCTGACGGGCCCGGCCAAGACTTCTCTTGACACCATGACCATAAAACTGCATCCTTGGGAAACATGAGAAGCAGCCCGATGAAAACCCCCGCCAGCGGCCCATGCATTTCCCACCTCTCCCGCGTTGCCCGGCTGGCCATCCACCACAAACCCACCCCTGCAGTCGGGGACGTGAATTGCACGCCCTGCCACGATCTGGGCCTGAAGGGCGCCCGGTAGCATGAACTCTCCGGCCTTCGTCAACATCGCCGTCCACCTCCCGGAGATGGCCCGGCGCCAGCCCGACACCCCGGCCATCATCTTCCCCCGGGGGAACCGCCGCCTCACCTTCCGGGAGCTGAACGCCCTCTCCGACCGGATCGCCCACGGCCTCGTCCGCAACGGCATTGGCCGCGGCGCGCGGACCGTCCTCATGGTGACCCCCGGGCCGGAGTTTTTCGCCCTCACATTCGCCCTCTTCAAGGTTGGGGCCGTACCGGTCCTCATCGACCCGGGACTGGGGGTGCGGAACCTGAAGAGCTGCATCGCCGATGCGGAGCCCCACGCCTTCATCGGCATCCCCCGGGCACACGCCGCCCGCCTTCTGTTCGGCTGGGGAAAAGGGACCCTGCGCACCCTGATCACCGTCGGGACGCGCCTCTGCTGGGGAGGAACGACCCTCGCCATCCTCGCCCGCCACGCCGAACGGTACCTCCCCTTCCCTCTTGCGCCGACGGAAAGGGACGAGACCGCCGCCATCCTCTTCACCAGCGGCAGCACCGGCCCCCCCAAGGGGGCTGTCTACACCCACGGCAACTTCGCCGCCCAGGTGGAGGCGCTGCGCCGCGTCTACGGCATCGAGCCGGGAGAGATCGACCTCCCCACCTTTCCCCTCTTCGCCCTTTTCGCCCCGGCCCTCGGCATGACCGCCGTCATTCCGGAGATGGACTTCACCCGGCCGGGATCGGTCAGCCCGCGGCGGATCATCACGGCGATCCAGACGTACGGTGCCACGACCATGTTCGGCTCGCCGGCCCTCATCAACCGCGTGGGACGCTACGGGGCCAAGCGCGGAGTGAAGCTCCCGACGCTCCGCAGAGTCATCTCCGCCGGGGCTCCGGTACCGGCTTCGGTCATGGAGCGCTTCGGGACGATGCTCAACCCGGGGGTTGATATTTTCACCCCCTACGGGGCGACGGAGGCCCTGCCGGTCTGCTCCATCGGCAGCCGGGAGATCCTCGGCGAGACCCGGACCATCTCCGAGGCAGGCGGAGGGGTCTGCATAGGCCGGCCGGTGCAGGGAATCCGGCTGGAGGTGATCGCCATCAGCGACGGACCGATCCCGGTCTGGAGCGACCAGCTCCGCGTCCCCCGGGGCCAGATCGGCGAGCTCGTCGTCCAGGGGGCCCAGGTGACACGGGAGTACTACAACCGCCCCGAAGCCGACCTCCTGGCGAAGATCGCCGACCCGGAGAGCGGCAGCTTCTTCCACCGGATGGGCGACCTGGGGGGAATGGACGAGGCGGGACGGGTCTGGTTCTGCGGCCGGAAGTCCCATCGGGTCGAGACCGCCGACGGGCCACTCTACACCATCCCCTGCGAGGCGGTGTTCAATACCCATCCCGCAGTCTTCCGCACCGCCCTCGTCGGTGTGGGCGAAAGGGGAAAGCAGCTGCCGGTCCTCTGGGTGGAGCTGGAAAAGGGGGGGCAGGCGAATCGGGAGGATATCCGGAGGGAGCTTCTCGCCCTCGGCAGCGGGTACATCCATACCCAGCCCATTGTCACCATCCTCTTTCATCCCGCCTTCCCGGTGGATATCCGGCACAACGCCAAGATCTTCCGGGAGAAACTCGCCCGCTGGGCGGCGCGGGAGTTGTCATGAAGGCGCTCGTAACAGGGGGCGGCGGCTTCCTCGGCGGCGCGATTGTGCGGATGCTCCGGGAGCGGGGCGACGCGGTGCGGAGTTTTTCCCGGGGAGAGTACAGGGAACTGGCCGCCATGGGGGCGGAACAGGTGAGCGGCGACGTGGCGGACCGGGAAGCGGTGGTGGAAGCCGCGGCCGGGTGCGACATCGTCTTTCACGTGGCGGCCAAGGCCGGCATCTGGGGCCCGTACGCCGACTATTACCGGGCGAACGTGACCGGCACGGAGAACATCTTGGCCGCCTGCCGGCACCAGCGCATCGAACGACTGGTATTCACGAGCTCACCCAGCGTGGTCTTCGCCGGAGAAGACATCGAGGGAGGCGACGAGTCTCTCCCCTACCCGAGCCGGTACGAGGCCCACTATCCCAGTACCAAGGCCGAGGCGGAGCGCATGGTGCTCACGGCTAACGCGGCAGACCTGGCCACCGTGGCCCTTCGCCCCCACCTGATCTGGGGACCGGGGGACAACCACGTCGTGCCGCGCATCATCGAAAGGGGGAAAGAAGGGAAGCTGCGCCGCATCGGGAACAGACCCTGCCTGGTGGACACGGTCTACGTGGACAATGCCGCCCGGGCCCATCTCCTTGCCGCGGACCGCCTCTCTCCGGGGGCGGCCGTTGCCGGAAAGGCTTACTTCATCACCAACGAAGAACCGCTCCCTCTCTGGGAGATGACAAACAGGATCCTGGCCTGCGCCGGGGTAGCTCCGGTAACCCGCACGATCTCCCCGGCGGCGGCGTATGCCGCAGGCCTTCTCTGCGAAATGCTCTGGCAGATGCTCCGGCTTCGCAGCGAGCCTCCCATGACACGCTTTCTCGCCCGGGAACTCTCAACCGCCCACTGGTTCGACATCTGCGCCGCCCGCCGCGACTTGGGGTACGCCCCGGAAGTCTCCATTGCGGAAGGACTGGCGCGGCTCGCAACAAGGCTCTCTGAAACGGGCTCATGAAGACCGTCCCGCTCCCCACGCCCGATGAAGTGCACGTTTGGTTCGGCACCCTGGCCGTTGAGCCGCAGGAACTTGCCAGACTCCAACGCTTCCTCTCTCCGGACGAACGAAAGCGGGCGGAGCGCCTCCTCACCCCTCTGCTCCGGGAGCGTTTCGTGGCAGGGCGGGGTTTCCTCCGGGAAACCCTCGGGAGCTACCTGGAACTCCCGCCGGAAGAGGTCGTCTTCGCCTATGGCGAGCACGGCAAGCCCTACCTGCCTGTCGAGTCGGGCCAAGGGCTCTCTTTCAACCTCTCCCACGGAGGGGATGCGGTCCTCCTGGCAGTTGCCAGAGGCCGCCAGATGGGAATCGATATCGAGAAGGTACGCCACGACCTGCCATTTCAGGCCATGGCATCTCGGTACTTTTCCCCCCGAGAGCGGGACGAGCTCTTCGGTCTCCCCCCGGACCGGCAGATGCATGCCTTCTATCGCTGCTGGACGCGCAAAGAGGCCTGCCTCAAAGGGTGGGGAACAGGCTTTTCCCGCCCCTCCGACTCCCTCGACATCCCGTTTCTCACCGCTGACCCGACCGCCATCGTCATGAAACACCCGCACTCCGGGGAGTCCGGCGTCTGGTGGATTGCGGACCTCCCTGTCCCGCCGGGTCATCTCGCCGCGCTTGCAGTTACTGGTGATGCGCCGATAATCCGCTCATTCCGCGCGACATAAGTCTCCATGGGCATTTTTGGTGTATACAGAATACAATCTTGCGTCCATTTTTAGCTTGACTATGAGAATACGGTAAAGTAGAATTTGGTTCTACTTTTTCTCGTTTTTCGCCATAACATATTGATATCATTGGGACACTGCTCATGGTTCGTCATTAGTAGGCATTTACACGGCCTTATGTGTAATACACTAACCTACAGGAGGTAGAAGATGTCAGAATTCGGTACACTGGAAAGCCGCGTTCGCCGCAAGTCTCTGCTCAGCAAGGTCATGAAGGCTGAGGACACCATCAAGTTCTTCAGCCCCGGCCAGGATCTCATGTGGTCCGGCTTCACCCCGGCCGGCTACCCCAAGATGGTCCCCATCGCCCTGGCCAACCACGTAGAGGCCAACAATCTGCAGGGCCAGTGGAAATTCAACCTGTTCATCGGCGCTTCCGTCGGCGCCGAGACCGAAGACCGCTGGGCGTCTCTCGACATGATCGACCGCCGCTGGCCGTACCAGACCGGCAAGAACATCGCCGCCGGCATCAACGCCGGCCGCATCCGCATGGGGGACAAGCACCTCGGCCACTTCGCCCAGGACGCAGGCTACGGCTTCTACACCGGTAACGGCCGCTACGACATCGGCATCGTCGAAGTCTCGGCCATCACCGAGGACTGCGGCCTGGCTCTCACCACCTCCTGCGGCATCATTGCCGAGGCGCTCCATCTCTGCGACAAGATCATCATCGAGGTGAACACCGGCCAGCCTTCATTCGAGGGTATGCATGACATCCACATGCAGCAGAAGCCGCCCCACCGGGCACCCTTCCTGATCACCGCCGCCGACAGCCGCATCGGCACTCCCTACGTCCCCTGCGATCCGGACAGGATCGTGGCCATCGTCGAATCGAAGCTCCGCGACAAGGGACGCGCCTTCGCCGAGCAGGACGACACCTCCGAGGCGATCGCCGGCCACATCATGGAGTTCTTCAGGCACGAGATCAAGGCCGGTCGTCTCCCCGAAAACCTCCTTCCGCTCCAGTCTGGGGTCGGCTCCATCGCCAACGCCGTTATCGGCGGTCTCGCCAAAGGACCGTTCCAGAACCTGTCGGTCTATACCGAGGTGCTTCAGGACACCATGCTCGACTTCTTCGACGGCGGCAACCTCCTCTGCGCCTCCTCCTGCTCCCTCTCCCTGTCGGAGACCCCCGGCTTCCCCCGCTTCTTCGAGAACTGGGACCGTTACTTCAACAAGATCACCCTGCGTCCGCTCTCCATCTCCAACGCGCCGGAGCCGATCCGCCGTCTCGGGTGCATCGCCATGAACACCCCGGTGGAAATCGACATGTATGCCCACGCCAACTCCACGCTGGTGGGCGGGACGAGAATGATCAACGGCCTCGGTGGTTCCGGCGACTTCCTCCGGAACGGCTACCTGAAGATCATGCACACCCCGTCCTCCCGCCCCAGCAAGAACGACCCGAACGGCATCTCCTGCGTGGTACCGCACTGCTCGCACATCGACCACACCGAGCACGACCTGGACTGCGTCGTCACCGAGCAGGGCCTGGCCGACCTTCGTGGCCTCTGCCCCCGCGACCGTGCCCTCAAGATCATCGAGAAGTGCGCCCACCCCGACTACAAGCCGATCCTGACCGAGTACTACGAGATGGCCAAGAAGGACTGCCTCTCCAAGGGTATCGGCCACGAGCCGCAGCTGTGGGACCGCGCCTTCAAGATGCACCTCAACCTGGCACAGAACGGCACCATGAAGATCAAGAACTGGGACATCAAACTCGACCTCTGCGAATAACAGCAACCTCCCGGCGCGGGCAAAGAAAAACCCCTGTCGGCATCCGACAGGGGTTTTTCTTTGCCCGCGCCGGGAGAACCGTCTGCTCCGCCGTTACCCGGCCGCGGCTGTGCCTTCAGGGAAACTTACAAATTTGCATACCAAGTCAATAATTTGTCACGCGTGACAAGGGCGTTCCTTCCGGGCGTCCTGCCTGTCTTCCCCCCCCACTCCCTCCGGACCGCTCCGCACCATGGTAAATCAGTCGGTAAGTTCCGCCCATTTCATGCCGCCAGGCCAGCATCCAGCCCCCCAGTCGGATATTTGCCGTCATTTCGCGATACAAGCTCTTTTTCACAGCCTTATGTCAAATCTTTGTCTCCCCAAGGCGGCGCACTACCCTATTTTATAACATTTTCTTATTCCTCCGGATTTATTTATGCCTTCCGTTAGCCACTACCAATCTTTCCCCGGGATGCATACCGATCTGTCACATGGCGCGACTGCCCTCTGTTCAAGGCTTTATACCGTAATCCCGCAGGTCTTCACCGGTGGCGTTCCCGAATCAAACCCTTATCTCGGCCAGCCTTCCCGTGTTGACCACGCAAACCGCCACCAGCAATCTCCGCCTGGGCACAAATCGTGCATTTAATGAGAAACCTATTCCCCAGTACCGCGATATCACCATTTTCCTCGAGGCCACGGAGACCCGGACGGATAATCCGGACCGTCCGTCCGACGGAGGAGAAAACTCCAGAGAGCCGACCGCCTGCCCGGCGTGTCGTGCCTCCGAGGTCTGTGTTCTGCGCTCTTTCTGCACCAGCCTTCGGGTAGCGGAGAGGGCCGCCCCGTTGCCTGCAACGTCCCGATGCTTCCGGCGTTCGGCACCACGGCGACAGAAAGCTGCTGATTCACTCTGTTGGTATCAGAGAGTCGTGAATCGTGTCCTGCCGGCCAACGTCCGTTCTTCCTTCCCCCGACATGATGCAGGCCGACTCCGGACATACACTATGGCACATTTTCTCCACCAATCAGAATATCTCACGATGGCCCACTGGCCGGTCCGCCCCTCCATGCCCCTTGCCGCCGTAGCGGCCGACGACGCGCCTGCACACACCCGCACCATCCGCGCAGGTCTTGCCGCCGGCTCCTGTCTCATCTCCCCGCAGTTTCCGCGCAGCTGTGCACTTCTTGCACACAACGGCATTCCGATGCCCCCCACCGGCGGAATTTTCCACTCCGCTTCCGGCAGTACCCGGACCGCACAACCATCAGCAAGCCGCGCCAGCCCGCGGGCTATGGCCCCGCCGAGCGAAGGAAGGGCTCCCCCCGCCCAGATCCGGCGGCGAAGGAACACCGGCGCGGGAAATCCGGTCGACTGCGGTACGAGAGAAGGACCGCAGCGTCCGGGAAGGAGCCCATGAGCGGCAGTTTGCGTGCCGCGTCACCAGAAGGAAGGAGATTTTGATGAAACCGAGCCTCATTCGTTTTTCAGTTATCGCCCTCACCACCCTTTTCCTCGCATTGCCTGCGGGTGCGGAAGAAAAAGGGGACATCACGGTGAACCTCACCAGCCAGAAGGTGGTCAAAGCCGCCGACGGCAAGGAAACCCTCGTGGGTGCAGAGACCGCCAAGCCCGGAGAAATCATTCAGTACAAGGCGGTGTACCAGAATGCAGGAAAGAGCAAGGCCAGCGACATCCTCGCGACCATCCCCGTCCCTCTGGGAACGGAGTATATCCCCGGCAGCGCCGCTCCGGCCCAGGTCACCGCCAGTGTCGACGGCAAGGAATACGCCCCGGTCCCCCTCAAGAGGAAGGTCAAACTCTCCTCCGGCAAGGAGGAGGTTCAGGCCGTGCCCTACGAGGAGTACCGCTTCATCCGCTGGGATATCAAGACCCTTGCCCCGGGAAAGAGCACGACCGTCCGCATGCGGGTAAAGGTCTCGACGGCTACGGTGCCGTCCACGAAGTAAGCAAACGAGGAAACAGCTAATACGGTCCAGTTTTCACGGGAAGAAGGCATTACTTCCATACGAGAAAGGAGATGATGACTCGAAGCGACTCGACTGACGTATCGAAGCAATCCAGAAACGAAGCATCGGATCAACCTCAACAACAAGCAAAAGGAGAAACAGCAATGAAAGGACAACCATCCATCCGTAACCGCGGGAAGACCCGCACCACGTGGCTCGGGACAGCCTTCGCCTTCGCCCTCGCCCTGATCATGCTTGCCGTCATGGCAGGAGGCGCCCAAGCGGCAGCCCCCCTCGCCGGGTCCACCATCGGCAACCAGGCAACGGCACAGTATTTCGACAGCGTTCAGAATAAGACGGTGAGCGTTTCGTCCAACACCGTCAGCACCACCGTCCAGCAGGTGGCCAGCCTCACCCTCACCATCGACAGTCAGGTAAAGACTGTCTCCGTCGGAGGCACGGTCTACTTCATGCACACCGTGACCAATACGGGCAACGGCAACGACGTCTTCACTCTGGCCGCTGTCAAGGCCGGCGGCAGCGCCAGCATCTCCGTCCCGGCGACCATCTACAGCGACACCGGTTCGGGACCGGGTTCGGCACTCTCCCCGGCACAGACCATCTCCCTGGCACCGGGCGCCACCTTCAACTTCTGGTTCTCGGCCGTCGCCTCCAGCGGCGCCATCGCCACCGACACTGCCACCGCCACCGCCACCGCCACCAGTACCTTCAACAACACGGTGAAGGCGAGCAACACCGACACCATCAACGTCACCCCCTACGCCAACCTGGCGGTCAGCAAGTTCATTGACTCGGTGACCACCGTGGGGAACACGACCACCATCCAGTACCGGATTCACTATGTGAACAACGGCAACCAGACCGCCTCGGCGTTCACCATCACCGACGCCGTGCCGGCCATCACCACGTACAAAGCCGGCAGCGGCCTCTGGACCGGCACCGGCGCCACCGCTCTCACCGACGCCAACGACGGCACCCAGGGAACCGCCCCCAACACCATCGACTACCGTGAAAGCGCCGGCACCGTCACCGCCATCATCAACCAGGTCCTCACCGGAGCCCAGGGCGACCTGACCTACCAGGTAACCTTCCCGGCCACCACCGTCGGCGGCACCGTCATCACCAACACCGCCAACTACACCTACGACGACGGCAGCGGTCCGGTCCAGCCGAAAGGAAGCGGCAGCGCCACCGTCTCCTACACCATCCCGGTCGTCCGCGCGGTCACTCTGGACGACGTCGGCTCCACCACCGACGCCGACGCCCCCAACGACACCGTCCTGGTCGCCTCGGCGCCCCAGGGTGGCGTCGTCTGGTTCGACAACTCTGTCCACAACAACGGCAACGTGGCCGATTCCTACCAGATGTCCTACAGCGGCAGCACTTTCCCCGCTTCCACCATCCAGTACTATGACGGCCTGAACGGCAACCTCCTCCCCGGCGGCGTCACCGGCTCGGTCGCCGTCGGCGGCACGACACACGTCTGGGTGAAGGTGACCCTCACCATGGGGGGAACCGGCGGTCCCTACCAGTTGACCCTGAAGGCGACCTCCACCGGCAACGGCGCGATTTCCGATACCGATACCGACAAGCTGACGAGCATTCTCGCCGCAGCCGTCGATATCACCAACAATTCGCCGTATAATGCAGGCACTCCCGCTCCCGGCCAGGGCCCCGGTCCCGAGGGCAGCGCCGTGACCACCACTCCCGGCACCAATGCCGCACCGGCCGTCTTCACCCTCTATGTGAACAACGTCGCCCAGACGGACGAGACCTACACCCTCTCCTACAGCGCTACTTCGTCCTTCAGCCCGGCCGCTGCCCTCCCCGCCGGCTGGACGGTCAACTTCTTCAACGGCACCGCCGGCTCCTGCGCCACCCTCGGCGCACCCCTGGCCGCCAACACCACGGCCACCGTCACCGGCGGTAGCAACGCCCTAGTCTGCGCAGTGGTAACTCCGCCTGCCGGCGCCACCGGCGGCACCGTCCAGGATGTCTTCTTCAAGGCGATCGGCAACAACACCGGCGCGTCCGACGTGAAGCACGACGCGGTGACCGTGGCCAAGGCCTACTCCATCACCATCACCCCGAACAACACCGGCCAGATCGCCCCCAACGGCAGCAAGGTCTACAGCCACACCGTCACCAACACCAGCAACAGCGCCGTTGCCAAGACCGCCGGCGACCTCATCTTCTCCACGTCGGACAGCAAGGCCGGCTGGACCTCCATCGTCTATGCCGATGCCGCTCTGACCACCGTCCTCACCGACCTCAACCAGCTCGTCGGCGCCGCCGGTCTCGCCCCTGGCGCCTCCGTGACCATCTACGTCAAGGTGCAGGCACCCGCCACGGCCCTCGGCGACCAGGACACCACCACCATCAACCTGGCGTCACTCAAATCGACGCCGAGCGGCAAAATCGTCGCCAGCGCCACCGACACCACCACCATGGCCCAGGCGAGCCTCACCATCCAGAAGTACCAGGCCCTCGACGCCACCTGCGACAGCACCAACGGCGGCGCCGGCCTGACCTGGGTGCAGACCAACATCACCACCGGTGCGATTCCCGGCGCCTGCATCCGCTACAAGCTGGTGGCGAACAACGGCGGCAACCAGGCTGCCACCACCCTGACGGTGACCGACCTGGTGCCGGCCTACACCGTGTACAACAAGCTCGGCAACTGCTTCCCCGGCACCGGTGGCACGACCGGTGCGAACGGCGACATCGACGGCGTGGCCATCGTTGCCGCTGCCATTTCCCAGCCGGCCTCTTGCACGGCGGCAGGGGCAGGTGTAGCCGTTGTCTTCGGTCCGGCCGGGAACGAGCTCACCCTCAACGCCGGCTCCACCGCCACCATGTATTTTGAAGTGCAGATTTCCAAATAGGATGGCGCCTGCCATGCAGGCAGTCTGATGGAACATCGGGGGGAGGGGACACCTCCTCCCCCCGCCTTTCCGGCCGAACGGCCGCAACAGAAAACAGAGTCGAGGACAGACGGCAGAGTGATGATGATCCGCACCACATCACATACCACTATGAAGCATCGGCAAAGGGGGGGCTACCATGCGCTCCTTCTCTGGTGTTTCTCCGTCCTGTACGCGGCTTCGCTCCTCCTCCCGCTACCGGCGCACGCCGCCGCTCCTCCGGCCGGTACCGTGATCGAAAATATCGCCAGCCTGTTCAGCAAGTTGAACCTGGTTCCGGAAAAATCCAACGCCGTCCATGCCACGGTGCAGGCTACCGCAGAATGCCTGAACCTTACCAATGACCAGCAGATCTCGTCTCAGCTCGGCTCCCAGGTGGCATTCACCCATCTCGTCAGCAATTGCGGGGCGTCGCCGGTGACTATCACCCTTGCCGTCGCGACAGCGAGCGGCAGCGACTTCACCCTGCAGAACCTCACCCTCTACAGAAAGCCCAACGGCACGGCGCTCATCGATCCGAAAGCGTCCAGCCTCGCTCCGACCGATCAGATAACCCTCAACCCCGGAGAAGTCCTTTCCCTCCTGGCAGTCGGGACGGTGCCGTACAATGCCCCCGTTCCCGGCACGTCGAAATTCACCCTGACCGCCCGCAGCTCCAACGGTCTGGCCGCCACCAATACCGACACGGTGGTCATACCGGTCGCCGAGTGCCTGAAGCTGGTGAGCGACCAGCAGATCACTGCCCTCCCCGGTGCGCCGGTGGCCTTCCGTCATCAGCTCAGCAACTGCGGCAACATGCTTTCGACCGTATCGCTGAGTGCCGCAACCCTCAGCGGGAGCAACTTTACGACGAAAGATCTCGCGCTCTATCGCGATCTCAATAACAACGGCATCCTCGACCCCGGCGAACCAGTCATCGCCGATACCGACCAGCTCACCCTCGCCCCCGGCGAGACCGTCGGTCTGCTGCTCACGGGGACGGTACCCGATACTCCCGTACCGAGCGGCACATCACGGCTGCTCCTCTCCGCCCGCACGAAATACGGGACATCCACCTCCAATACCGACACGATCATCGTCAAGAGGCCGGCAGTCCTGGAAATGTCGAAAACGGCGACCCCCATGACCGTCGTCCCGGGGGGCGAGATTACCTTTACCGTTTCCACCACCAATACGGGTGAAACGACAGCCCGTCCGACAGCCACGGCAAATGGCGGCACGATCGTGGTGGACAGTGTCCCGACCCCACTGGTCCTGGTCCGTGACATCATCCCCGCCAACACGTCCTATGTGCGTGGCTCACTGCAAACCATCGGGAGCGGCGGCCCTCTCTACCACCGGACCGGCGATCCGCCCTACTCCTATACCAGGACGGAACCTGCCGACGTGGACGAAGTGGCCGAAGGGCTGCTGTCCCTCAATCCGGGAGCGTCCACCGGCCTCGTGTTCCGGGTGAAAATCCACGAAAACGCCGGCGGGTCCATTGTCAATTCCGGCCAGGGATACTACAACAACGGCGCCGTCACCGACGTCACGTCCGTCATCTCCAACGTCGTCGTGATTACCCTGCCGCTCCAACTCCCGACCATCAATTTCTTCACGGACGACACCTTCGGGAAGGTGGCAGTCGCATATCACCTCGGCTCCCCGCTCTACGTCCAGGCCAGTGCCGCAATGTGCAACACAGATCCCGCCACTGCGGAACGGCGGACCGTGACGATCAGCTCGGCGCTGACCGGCGATGCGGAATCCTACGACGCCACCGAGACCGCCCCGAACAGCGGGATATTCAGGATCGTTCCCGCCGTGCAGACCCGCAACGGAAAGACGGAACCGGTAGTCCACGGGGATGGCATCGTCAGCGAACTCGGCAACGACACCCTGACGGCCCGCATCGAGGGATGCGGCGCTACGGCGACGGCGACGGTGCGCATCGACCCGCAGGGGGTGGTGTTCAACTCCCTGAGCGACGCGCCGATTGCCAACGCCAGCGTGACCATCATCGATGTGACCGGCTCCGGCAACGGTGGCAATCCCGGCGGACCGGCAACGGTCTACGACACCGACGGGAAAACCACGGTGCCGGCGACGGTAACCACCGGGGTTGACGGGGTATTCGAGTTCCCCCTCGTGCCGGCGGGTACCTACCGCCTGGCCGTGGTGCCCCCCAACGGCAACAAGTTCCCCTCCAAGGTTCCCGTTGCCGCGCAGCCGGCCGACAGGACCATCGACCCGTCCGGCTCCTACGGCAGCAGCTTTACAGTCGACACCGCCGGCGCCATCAGTACTCAGGCGGGCGGGGTAAAGGTTGCCGCCAAGGACCAGGGAGCGCCTGCGGCCACGCAGGTGGGATTCGTCACCTTCGACGTTCCCGTGGACAACGGTCCGGCAAGCGGTCTCTTCGTCGAAAAGGTCGCGTCGGTAAAGCTGGCGGAACTGGGCGATTTCGTCGATTACGCCATCACGATACAGAACAATGCCGGCAAGCTCCTGACGGAGGTGATGCTCAACGACACCCTCCCCGCCGGCTTCTCCTACCAGCCCGGGTCTGCGCGACTCGGCGGCGCGCCGGTTGCCGACCCTGCCGGAAGCGGCCGGGGACCGCAGCTCGTCTTCCCTGTCGGCAAGCTCGATGCAGGCGCATCGGTCGTGATGACCTACCGCGTCAAAATCGGGCCGGGCGCGGTTGCCGGGAATGGCATCAATTATGCCCAGGCAACGGCCTCCTACGGCACCGTCTCCAACGTCGCCAGCGCCCAGGTGGTGCTGCAGGGAGGGGTATTCAGCGACAAGGGGTACATCATCGGGAAAATCTTCCTGGACTGCAACCGCAACCGGCTCCAGGACAAGGAGGAGCTCGGCATTCCCGGGGTGCGTCTCTACATGGAGGACGGCACCTTCGTGATCACCGACAGCGAGGGGAAATTCAGCCTCTACGGCATCACGAACCGCACCCACGTCCTCAAGATCGACAAGACGACGCTCCCTGCCGGAGCCGAACTCATCGATCTCTCCAACCGCAACGGCGGCGATGCGGGAAGCCGCTTCATCGACATGAAGAGCGGCGAGCTGCACAAGGCAGACTTTGCCCTGGGGGCGTGTCCCGCCGCCGTCGTGAAAGAGGTGAAGGAGCGCCGGACAACGGCCGCCTCCCTGCAGGATGAAGGCGAGCGCAGCCTGATAAAACCCCTCACCATCGACCAGCTGACCATCAACGATATCAGAGGGCTTCCCTCCAGCGGAATCATCGGAGCCGATGGCCAGACTGCCCCTCCCCAGGCATCCCCCGGGACAACTCCGCAACCGGCCCAACTCCCCCCGACAGCTGCCGTCGCGCTGGCTGCCGGCCGGCCATCGGCTCTGGCCGAGCTTCTGGGTCACGCCCGGGGCGCTTCCGATGTCGGCGACATCCCGGACGCTTCGCCCTTTCCCCGCGATACGGCAGGTATCCGCCCGCAAGGCCCGACACGGGAATCGGCCACCCAGGGGGTCGCAGCAGGCCCCGCCTCCCTTTCGCCGGTTTCTCTTTCGGCCGACCGAGGTGTGCGCCAGCCTGCGGTACCGCGACCGCAGAAGGAGCTGGAGGAGCTCCTTCCGGACATGGGTGCGTCCCTCGACTTCATCGGCCTGCGGGACAACGAGATTCTCCCCGTTTCCCAGATCCGGGTCCGGGTGAAGGGACCGTCGGGGGGGGCACTGAAATTCCTGGTGAACGGCGTGGAGATCGCCGACGACCGTGTCGGCAAGAAGGTCGTCGATGACAAACGGCGCATCGAGGCCAGGGAATACATCGGCGTGGATCTGAAGGCCGGCCCCAACCGCCTGCAGCTTGTCCTCATCGATTCCTTCGGTAACCGGAGGGGAGACAAGAGCATCACCGTGACCGCACCGGGCAAGCCGGCGAAAATCATCATCTCCCTGCCGGAGAAGCACTACACTGCCGACGGCCGCACCCCTCTTCCCGTCCAGGTCCGGCTGGTCGACGAGAACGGCATCCCCGTGAGGGCCAGGACTCCCCTCACCCTCGAGAGCTCCGTCGGCCGGTGGCAGGCAACCGATCTAGACGAAAAGGAACCGGGGACCCAGGTGGAGATAGCGGGGGGAAGCGCCGAATACCCGCTCCTTCCCCCCACCGACCCTGGTGAGGGGATCATCAGGATCTCCTCCAATGGCATCAAGACGGAAACCAGGATATACTTCTATCCTGACCTGCGTCCCCTGATCGCCGCCGGTCTTCTCGAGGGGACCTTGAACCTGCGCAACATCGGCAAGAACGCCTTCTCGCCGAACCGGAACCAGGATGGCTTCGAGCAGGAAATCCGCAACTTTTCCTTCAGCGGCAACGACGACAAGGTGCAGGGAGCGGCACGCTCCGCCGTCTTCATGAAGGGGCGGGTCCTGGATGATTACCTCCTCACCCTCTCGTACGATTCGGACAAGGACCCGAAGGAGACCCTTTTCCGCGACATCCAGCCGGACCAGTTCTATCCGGTGTACGGCGATTCATCTGTCAAAGGCTTCGAGGCCCAGTCCACCAGCAAGCTCTATCTCCGGGTCGACAAGAACAAGTCCTATTTCCAGTACGGCGATTTCATCACTCCCCCCGGCGGCGACATACGGGTCCTCGGCGCCTACAACAGGAGCCTGACCGGCTACCGGCTCCACTACGAAAACACGTTCGTCTCCGCCAACGGCTTTGCCAGCCAGGACAGCACCACGCAGATCATCGAGGAGATCCCGGGCCAGGGGGTTTCCGGACCCTACCTGCTGAAATCCAGCAGTTTCGTGGCCAACAGCGAGACGGTGGAAATCATCACCCGCGACCGCAATCAGCCGGACCTCATCATCAAGACGGTTTCCCAGACCCGTTTCACCGACTACGAGATCGAGGAGAACACCGGCCGGCTCCTCTTCCGGGCTCCCATTCCGTCCCTTGACACCAATATGAATCCCAACTTTATCCGCGTAACCTACGAGAGCGACCAGGGGGGGGACAGATTCTGGGTGGCCGGGGGAGACGCCCAGGTCAAGCTCCATGACCGGCTGGAAGTGGGAGGCTCCTACGTCAGGGATGAAAACCCCCAGGACAAGGCCGATCTGGCAAGCGCCAATGTGACCGTGAAACTTGCCGAGAAGACCTTCGCCATCGGGGAATGGGCACAGAGCTCCAGGGAGAGCGTCGGCCGGGGCGATGCCGTGCGGTTCGAACTGCGCCATGACGACGGCCGGCTGCAGGTCAAGGTGTACGGGGTGAAAACGGACAAGGACTTCGACAATCCCTCCTCGGGAATCGCCAGGGGCCAGACGGAAGGCGGAGTCAAGTTCGCCTTCAAGGTGGACAAGGACACCTCCATCACCGGCGAGGCCATCCACAACGAGGACTCCATCGCTAACACCAAGCGGGACGGCATCCTCGCCAACATCGAGCATGCCTTCGGCACGTACCTGAAGGCCGAGCTGGGCGTGCGCCATTCCCGCGATACCTCCGTGCCGACAACCCCCGACCAGGCGAACAGCACCAATGAGGTTACCTCGTTGAGGACGAAACTCACCGGCCAGCTTCCCTCCCTCCCCAAACTTTCCCTCATCGGCGAATACGAACAATCCCTGACCAGCAGCGCCCGGGTCGCGGCCCTGGGGAGCGATTACAAGCTCAACGACAAGATGCGGCTCTATGTCCGCCATGAGTTCATCAACTCCCTGAACGGCCCCTACGCCCTGAACGGCAGCCAGCAGCAGAACTCGACCCTGGCGGGGGTCGACACGGAATACATGAAAGACGGCAAGCTGTTCAGCGAATACCGGATCCGCGACGCCATCGACGGCCGCGACTCGGAGGCGGCCATCGGTCTGCGCAACGTCTGGAACCTGGCGAAGGGTGTTAGGCTCAACACCACCTTTGAACGCATCCAGCGCCTCGGCGGCGTCGCCGACAATACCGCCACCGCCGTCACCGGCGCCATCGAATACACCGCTTCGCCGCTCTGGAAAGGGACCGCCCGGCTCGAACTCCGCACCAGCACCACCGCCGACACCGTTCTCAACACCCTGGGGGTTGCCTACAAACTGAACCGGAACTTTACGCTCCTCGGCAAACAGATCCTCTCCTACTCCGGCTTCAAGGGGAGCCAGACCGGCGACCATATCCAGGAGAGACTGCAGGCGGGCTTCGCCTACCGTCCCACCGATACGGACACCTGGAACGCCCTGGCCAAGTATGAATTCAAGTACGAAAACGACGACAGCCAGCCTGTCACCCCGCTCAACCGGTCTGTCCATATCGTTTCCGTCAACCTCAACTACCAGCCGACGAAGGCCCTCACCACGAGCGCCCACTATGCCGGCAAGCTGGTCTCCGATGAGTCCAACAACATCACCAGCTCCTCCAACACCCATCTCCTCAGCGGGCGGACCATCTATGACCTGACCGAGCGGTGGGACGCCGGCCTCAATTACAGCGCCCTTTTCAGCGATCTGTTCAAGAGCTGCCGTTACGGCGTCGGCGGAGAGGTGGGGTACATGGTGGCGGCCAACCTCTGGCTGTCGGGAGGGTACAACATCTTCGGCTTCCGGGACAAAGACCTGGGAACCGAAGACTACACCGGCCAGGGGGTCTATTTCCGTCTGCGCTTCAAGTTCGACGAGGAACTCTTTGCGTGGTCCGACCCGAAGGTGAACAAGGCGCTCCCGGCCCCGGCACCGGCGAAAACCGTCCAGTGACGGGGCCGCCCCGAACTGCCTGACCCGCTGCGGCGGGAACACGTCGCGATGAGTGGAGAAGAAAGGTACCGCATGAAAAAGTTCTGTCTGGTTCTGAGCGTGCTCCTCTGCACCGGTGCCTCCTGGGGGGCCGACGCACCCCTGCTGACCCCGGTGCCGCAACGTATCACCGACGAGGCGATTGCCGCCGACATCCGGGTGATCGAGTCGTTGCAGGAGCGACTGGCCAACCTGAACGGCTCGGGTGTCCCCATCGCTTCCTATCACTTTGCCAAGGCGCAGGCCTGGCTCGACTTCGCCCTGGATGAGTATACCGAGAACGATCGCTCCCGTGTCGTGGAAGAGGCCCTCGGACAGGCTCTCCACCTGATCCAGCTGATGGAGCGGAGAGCAGAGGATATCCCCGCCGACACCCCCATCATCCCGTCCAGCGAAATGATTCGACCCGATCTCTGGGAGAAGGCCGGCGCCTTCAAACACCACGCCAACTTCCGGTGTGCCGGCGACAGGATCGCCCAACTGGAGGTGCAACTGGTCTGGGCCGGGCATGAATACCGGGAAATGGGGTGGCGCCATGCAAAACCGTACCTGCAGGCAGCGGAGCGGCTGGCAGCCGAAGCGGAGGACGAACTGGCGGCATGCCCTCCCCTGACAGCCGCCCCGGAGGGAACCGCCCCTCCCAGCTTCTCTTCGCCATTTTCCGAGGATCGGTGCTCTTCCCCGGAAAACGCCTCCATGAACTGCGCCGATACCGCGCTTCCCTTCGCCTCCACAGAGAGACCGCCGCTTCCCGACCGGGTCCACTTTGCCCTGAACAGCGCTGCAATCAGCGGCGCCAGCGCCGCGGTCCTCGACCGGATCGCCGCGGCCATGAAGGCCGAACCGACCCTGCACGTAACGCTCCGGGGGCATGCCGACCAGCGGGGCACATCCGCCTACAACCTCAATCTCTCCCGGCTCAGGGCGGAACGGGTCCGCTCCTACCTCGCAGGGGCGGGTATTGCTGCCGACCGGATCACCATCACCGCCTTCGGCAAAGCCCGGCCCCTTACCAGCGATACGAATGAAGAGGGATATGCCCGTAACCGGCGGGTCGAGTTTCTCTATACCATCGAAGATTCCCGGCAGATCGTTCCCCAGGATGACGATCTGCAGCCGAAACCCGCCACCGGGCAGGGAAGATAACCATGCGAGGACCGCAACCCGTCATGCAGCATCCATCCCAACCCGCCTCACGCCGGCACCTCTTTTCGCCGGGAGGCGCAGCCAGGCATATCTGGGCAGCCTATCTCTGTCTGCTGCTCTGTCTGATCTGCCCGGGGATCGTCCACGGGTACATCATCATCAATGCACCGATGACCGACACGAACGCTGCCGGCTGGGTCCTCGGCGGCAATCCCGCGTCAGCAACCCTTACCGGCAACGGCGTCACCGACCCGGTCGGCTCCGGCTGGCTGCGCATCACCAACAGTTCCGGCAACCAGACCGGCTTTGCCTATAATACGACCCCCTTCGACCTGAGCGCCGGGGTCCTGATCCAGTTCGACTACGCTGCCTGGGGCGGGTCCGGCGCCGACGGCGTCAGCGTCTTCCTGTTCGATGCGGGTGTCTCCCCCTTCAATATCGGCGCCTTCGGCGGCTCCCTCGGGTATGCTCAGAAGCTGCCGCCGACCGTCAATCCGGCCGTGCCGGGAGTCAGCGGCGGTTACGTGGGGGTCGGCATCGACGAGTACGGCAACTTCAGCAACCCCACCGAAGGGCGCTACCTGGGGCCCGGCGCCACTCCCAACACAGTGACCGTCCGCGGCTCCGTGGTCGGTTTCGGCAACGGCGCCATCGGCAGCACTTCGGGCACCACCTCCTACCCATGGATTGCCACCTCCGGCAACAACGGTTCGCTCTGGATCAACAGCGGTACCCGTCCCGACCAGTTGAGTGCGAACTACCGGAAGGTGATCGTCGAGATCACCCCGGCGCCCAACCCGACCGTCAGTGCCTGGATCCAGTTCGGCTACAACACGGCACCCACGCCGATGATTACCAGCCAGGCGCTCCCGGCGATCTCATCGTCGCAGCAGCTGATGGTCGGCTTCGGCGGCAGCACCGGGGGGAGCACCAACTACCATGAAGTCCGCAACCTGCTGATCACCAGCCTCAACACCAGCACCGCCATCGACCTGGGCGTCACCAAGACCCCCGTGGCTACCGGCACCACCACCCCCGCCATCACGAGCGCCATCGTCGGCAACTCCTTCCAGTACATCATCACCGCCCGCAACTACGGTCCCAACAACATCACCGCCACCGGCGTCGGCATCACCGACACCTTCCCGGCGAACATCACCCCCGGCACCTGGACCTGCGCCACCAGCGGCGGGGCCACGTGCGGTGCGGCCTCCGGCTCCGGCAACCTCAACACCACGGCCAATATACCCAGATACGGGGCAGTGACCTATACCGTGAACGCCACCCTGAATTCCATGCCGGCCGGGAACCTCCTCAGCAATACTACGACCTTGACCATACCGGGCGCGGTTTCCGACTACAATCCCGCCAACAACAGCTCCACCTCCACCATCAACGCTTACGGTCTCCCCACGGTGACCAAGAGCTTCTCCCCCGCGACCGTCCCCGTGAGCACCAACTCGGCGCTCACCATCACCCTCACCAACCCCAACAATATCGCCGCCACCGGTGTCGCCTTCACCGACACTTTCCCGACCAACCTGGTGAATGCCTCCACGACCGCAACCACCGTCTGCGGCGGCACCCTGACCCCGACCAACGGCTCTCCGGCCAAGCTCACCTTTACCGGAGGCACCATCCCGGCCAACGGCAGCTGCACCATCACGACCAATGTCCTGAGCGCCACCGCCGCGACCTATACCAACACCCTCGCCAGCGGCGCGGTTACCACTACGAACATCGGCAGCAACGCGGCCGCCGCCACCTCTACTCTCACCGTACAGTCGGCACCGACCGTGGCGAAGAGCTTCGCCGTCGGTTCAATGGCGGCCGGCGACACCACCAACCTGACGGTCACCATCACCAACCCCAACGCCGCCCCCATTACCCTCACCAGCGCCCTGACCGACACCTTCCCGGCCAACATGACCATCGCCACTGCCGGCAACACCGGCACCTGCACAGGGGTCACCGCCACTGCCGGAGACACCAAGTTCACCATGGCCAGCGGCACGTCCATCCCCGCAGGGGTATGCACGGTGATCGTCACTGTCACAAGCAGCGCGACAAGCGGCACCAGCACCAACACCATTGCGGCCGGAGCCCTGCAGACATCGGCGGGAAATAATCCCGCTGCGGCCACGGCCTCCCTGACGATGCATGCCGCCGCAACCCTCACCAAGGCCTACTCGGCCACCACTATTGCGGCCGGCTCCACCAGTACCCTGACCTTTACCATCACCAACGGCGGCGGGGCTGCCCGTCCGGCACAGAGCGGGATGGCCTTTACCGACACGTTCCCGGCAGGGCTCACCGTCACTGCCGTCAGCGCCCTCGCCGGAAACGGCTGCAGCGGCACCACCGCGTTCACCCCCACGACAGTGACACTCACGAACGGGGCCATTACCGGCGGGGCCGCCGGCACCAACGGCCCCTGCACCTTCACCGCCACCGTCCAGGGGAACACGGGGGGCACCTATGTCAACAACAGTGGCCAGTTCAGCGGGGTGGACGGCGGACTCATCACCAGCTCGACTACCGCCACCCTCAACGTCTATGCCCCGCCGACGGTGACGAAGACGTTCTCTCCCGCCAGTATCGCGGTCGGCGGCACCTCCGTCATGACGCTGACCCTGGCAAATCCGGGGGCCAACCCGGGGGCCATTACCACCGACAAGGTGAGCGATACCTTCCCCGCCGGCATGACCCTCAAGGACACGACCTTTACCTATTCACCGGCAGCCTGCGGCACGGTCACCAAAATCTCCGGCGCGGCGTCGGCCGCCGGAGACAACAACGTCCTCCTGACCGCCGCTTCCCTTGCTTCCGGCGCATCCTGCCAGGTGCAGATGAACGTCACCGTTTCCTCCGCCAGCAACTTCACCAATACCACCAATGCACCGACGGCAACCGGGCCGGTGGCCCTCACCGGCACGGCCGCCTCCGCCACCTTGAACAGCACCCAGGCCCCAACGGTCGCCAAGTCCTTTGCCGCCGGCACCATTGCCAGCGGCGCAAGCACCAGCATGACGGTCAGCATCAGCAACACCAACGCCGGCGCCATATCGCTCACCGGCACCTTTACCGATTCTTTTCCCGCCGGCATGACCATCGGCACCGCCGGCAACACCGGCACCTGCACCGGGGTGACCGCCGCCGCCGGAGACACGAAGTTCACCATGGCCAGCGGCACCAGCATTCCGACCGGTGGCTGCACCATCATCGCCAACGTCACCAGCGCCACCGCCGGGGCCGCCATCAACACCATCGCCGCCGGCGCCCTGCAGACCACAACCGGCAGCAATGCCGCCGCGGCCAGTGCCACCCTCACTGTCTACGCCCCGCCAACGGCGACCAAGAGTTTCGCGCCAGCCAGCATCTCCTACGGCGGCAGCACCACCATGACGCTCACGTTGGGGAATCCGGCCGCCAATGTGGCCGCCATCACCACTGCCCAGGTGGATGACACCTTCCCGGCCGGCCTCACCCTGCAGAACACCACCTTTACCTTCACTCCGGCTGCCTGCGGTACCGTCACCAAGACCAGCGGCGCCGCTTCGGCCGCGGGAGACAACAACATCCGGTTTACCGCCGCCTCCATCGCCTCCGGCGCCACCTGCCAGGTGGCGGTGAACCTCATCAGTTCAGCCGCGACAAGTATCACCAACACGACCAACGCCCCCGCCGCCACGGGCCCCGTAGCCCTGACCGGCACAGCAGCCAGCGCCACCCTCACGGTGGCGGACATAGCCCCCACGGTGGCGAAGACTTTTGCGGCGGGCACCATTGCCAGCGGCGGCACTACCACCATGACGGTCACCATCGGCAACACCAATGCCGGAGCCATTGCGCTTACCAGCGCCTTTACCGATACTTTCCCCGCCGGCATGACCATCGGAACCGCCGGCAACACTGGTACCTGCACGGGTGTCACCGCCACCGCCGGTGACAACAAGTTCACCATGGCCAACGGCACTTCGATCCCGGCAGGCGGCTGCACCATCATCGTCACCGTCACCAGCTCCACCGCCGGGGCCGCCACCAATACCATCGCCGCCGGGGCCCTGCAGACCGTCGCCGGGAACAATGCCGCCGCCAGCGCCACCCTCAACGTCTATGCCCCGCCGACCCTGTCCAAGACCTTTGGCGCATCGAGCATCGGGGCAGGCGGCAGCACCACCCTGACGCTCACCCTGGGCAATCCGGCCGCCAACGTGGCGGCGATTACCACTGTCGATGCGGATGACACCTTCCCGGCCGGCCTCACCCTGCAGAACACCACCTTTGCCTTCACGCCGGCTGCCTGCGGCACCGTCACCAATACGTCCGGCGCCGCATCGGCTGCGGGAGACACGAACATCAGGTTCATCGCCGCCTCCATCGCCCCCGGTGCCACGTGCCAGGTGGCGGTGAACGTCAAGAGCTCGACCGCGGGGAGCATCACCAACACGACCGCCGCGCCGACCGCCGCCGGGCCGGTGGCCCTGACCGGTACGGCCGCCTCCGCACCCCTCACCGTCACTCTCCTCTCCGCGCCGACTGTGGTGAAAACGTTCAACCCGACCCAGATGGGCACGGGCGAGACCTCGCTCGTCACCGTCACCCTGACCAACCCGAACAGCATCGACATCACCGGCGTGGCATTCACCGACACCCTCCCCACCAGCCCGGGCCAGATGACCACGACGTCGGTTCTGACCAACAGCTGCGGCGGGACGGGAACCATCTCCAGCAACAAGTCGTTCTCCCTGACCGGAGGCACCATCCCGGCCAACGGCAGCTGCTTCCTGTCGGTATCGGTCACCGCGACGACATTGGGACTCTACACCAATACCACCAGCACGGTAACGAGCACCAATGCCGCGACGGCCTCTGCCGCCAGCGCGCAGGTGACGGTGGCCCTCCTCGGCGCGCCCTCGGTGGCCAAGACCTTCTCCCCCAACCAGATCGGCATCAACGGCACGTCGGCGATGACCATCACCCTCACCAACCCAAACAACGTGGCAATCACCGGCGCCGCCTTCATCGACAATTATCCGGCCAGCCTGGTCAATACGGGCACCCCGAATGGCGCCATCAGCGGGACCGGCTGCAGCGGGACCGTTACCGCAGCCGCCAACGGCACCTCCCTTGTTCTCGCCAACGGCACCATCCCGGCCAACGGCAGCTGCACTGCCACGGCGAACGTCACCAGCGCCGCATCGGGGACGTATGTCAACAGCACCGGCGCGGTCACGACCACCAACGCAAGCAGCGGCACAGCAGCCTCGGGAACCTTGAACGTCCTCCAGGCGCCAACGGTAACCAAGGCTTTTGCGCCGGCATCCATACTCCCGAACGGGACGTCGGTCCTTACCGTCACGCTGACCAACCCGAACAGCTTCACCATCACCGGCGCTGCCTTCACCGACAATTATCCGGCCAACCTGGTCAATACAGGCACCCCGAATGGGGCCATCAGCGGGACCGGCTGCAGCGGGACCGTCACCGCAGCGAACAACGGCACATCCCTCGTCCTCGCCAACGGCACCATCCCGGCCAACGGCAGCTGCGCGGTAACAGTGAACGTCACCAGCGCCACGACGGGGAGCTACACCAATTCCACCGGCCAGATTACCACCACCAACGCCGGCACTGCTGCCGCGGTCACGGGCGCCCTGAGCGTCTACATCCCTCCCACCATCACCAAGGCCTTTGCCACGGGGAACATCGCCAGCAGCGGCACTACCACCATGACGGTCACCATCGGCAACACCAACGCCGGCGCCATCGCTCTCACGAGCGCCCTCACCGACACCTTCCCTGCCGGCATGACAATCGCCGCCGCCGGCAACACCGGCATCTGCACGGGTGTCACCGCCACCGCCGGTGACAACAAGTTCACCATGGCCAACGGCACTTCGATCCCGGCAGGCGGCTGCACCATCATCGTCAATGTCACCAGTTCAACGACAGGGGCCGCTACCAACACCATCGCCGTCGGGGCGCTGCAAACCGTGGCCGGCAGCAATGCCGCGGCCGCCAGCGCCACCCTGAACATCTATACGCCGCCGACCCTCACCAAGGCATTCGGGGCGACGAATATCGCCTCAGGAGGGAGCACCACCCTGGCACTCACCCTGGGCAATCCGGCCGCCAACGTGGCGGCCATCACCACCGCCCGGGTGGACGACACCTTCCCGGCAGGTCTCACCCTGCAGAACACCACCTTTACCTTTACGCCGGCTGCCTGCGGTACCGTCACCAAAACCTCCGGCGCAGCATCGGCTGCTGGGGACAACAACGTCAGGTTTACTGCCGCCTCCATCGCCCCCGGCGCCACCTGCCAGGTTGTGGTGAACGTCACCAGCTCAACCGCGGGAAGCATCGCCAACACGACCAACGCGCCGACCGCTGCAGGACCGGTGGCCCTCACCGGCGCCGCCGCCAGCGCCACCCTCAACGTCTATGCGTCGCCTACGGTCACCAAGAGCTTCGCCCCGGCCAGCATCTCCTACGGCGGCACCGCCACCATGACCATCACGGTGACCAACCCCGCGGCCAACCCGGGGAACCTCACCGGCGTCGCCATCAGCGACACCTACGGCGGCACCCTGGTGAACAATGCGGTGGGAAGTGTCGCCTGCTCAGGCGCGGGCTCCGCCACCCTCACCGGCGGGGCCAACGGCGGCACCACCGTCGGCTTCAA
>Ga0335083_10001772_pt1 | contig 29364 bp, 18 predicted proteins | sample Lox_Sample_42_FD_206716 | JGI IMG/M metagenome (GOLD analysis project Ga0335083, IMG submission 206716) | Soil microbial communities from Loxahatchee National Wildlife Refuge, Florida, United States - Lox_Sample_4.2 | ecosystem: Environmental > Terrestrial > Soil > Wetlands | place: USA...
CGCTCTGTTCGGATCGGTCGAACGTTTCTTCGGAGTGCTGATCGAGCACTACGCGGGCGCCTTTCCGGTGTGGCTTGCTCCGGTGCAGGCGGTGATGATTCCCATCAGCGAGCGGCACGCGGAGTATGCGAATAAGGTCGCGGGTTCTCTGAAGGCGATCGGCGTGCGCGTGGAGGTCGATGCGCGCAACGAGAAGATGAATGCGAAGATCCGCGAGCACGCGATGCAGAAGGTGCCATTTCTGCTCGTCGTCGGAGATAAAGAGGCCGAGGCCGGGAAGGTGAACGTGCGCACGCGTGGGAAAGAGAAGACGGAGGATATGCCGGCGGCGGAGTTCGTGGAGAAGATTCGGAAGGTGATCGCGGAGAAGAGCCCGGGGTTGTAAAGCGTCAACATCCTCACCACAGAGGACACAGGGGACACAGAGGAAAGCTAGTGGGGACGGCCGCCTTCGGCCGTCCGGCGTGCGCCAGTTCGCCCCGGTTGAGAATCACCGAAACCTTCTGCGGAGCTTTGCTCCGCGGACAGCCGAAGGCGGCTGTCCCCACATAAGTTCCCACATGATTGTCGTGCGGTACCATGTTCCCGTGCATTCACTCGCGGGGCGCGTGCTTTCTCACATTCGGCGGCAGGAGTTGCTGACGGCCGGGGACCGCGTTGGCGTCGCTGTTTCTGGCGGGATTGATTCGGTTGCGTTGTTGCGGCTCTTGTTGGAGTTGCGGGGCGAACTCGGCATTGTCCTTTCTGTTGTTCATTTCAATCACAGGCTGCGCGGGGCGGAGTCGGACGCGGATCAGGAATTCGTGGCGGGTTTGGCGCGCGCGTTTGATCTGGAGTTTTACGTCGATGGCGACGATGTCGCGGAACGGGCTCGCGAGGATGGGGTGAGCGTCGAGACGGCGGCTCGCGAGGTGCGGTATGGATTCTTTCGTTCGCTAATTGGATTGGGCGACAGCGAGGAAGGCCAGGGGCTAAAGCCCGATCCTAACGAGGACCCTGTTCGCGGCCCTGAAGGGCCGCTCTTCCACGGCGCTGCCCTTGACCCTGAAGGGCCACACTTCCACGAGCCCGCTGTGACTTCGCCCTCTGCGGGTCAACGAGCCCACGGCGCTGCTCTCGACAAGATCGTCACTGGCCACACGCTGGATGATCAGGCTGAGACTGTGCTCATGCGGATGATTCGCGGGGCCGGGGTGCGGGGGTTGGGCGGGATTCATCCGCGGGTGCTCGTAGAGGATGACGGAGAAATCTCTGGCGAGATTGTGAGGCCTTTGCTCGGGGTGCGGCGGCGGGAACTCGAACAGTATCTCAAGGATCTCGGGCAGAGCTGGCGGGAAGATTCTTCCAATGCTGACGAGCGGTTTACACGCAATCGCGTGCGGAAGCTCGTCGTCCCTCTGTTGGAGCGCGAGTTCAATCCCTCGGTCGCCGAGAATCTTGCTGAATTGGCGGAGATCGCGCGCGGCGAGGAAGACTACTGGGAGAATGAGATCGCGGGCTGGATGGGGACGACCGTGCAGTGGTCAGAGCCGGAGTGGGCTCGTGCGCGACCTCGGGCAGAAGGGCTTGTACAAATCGCACTCTCCACCAAAATCCCCACCCTAGCCGCAAAAGGCGCGGCTAGGATGGGGCACCCGGAAAGCGATGACCCGGAGAGCGATCTGCAATCAAGGATCAACGACGCCCCCTGGCTGGTGATGAACGCGTCGGTGTCGCGGATGTGGTTGCTGGGCGAGCCAGTGGCCGTGCAGCGCAGGCTGGTCAAGGCGATTGGCGAGAACGCCGGGATTCCGCTGGAGTTCAAGCACGTCGAAGAGATCCTGCGCGTTGCGGCCCAGGATGGCTCGACTGCCAAAGAGGTGTCGCTGCCGCTGGGTTGGAGAGTGGTGCGCGAGCCCGAAGCCTTAATCTTTCTGACTCCCGATTTGCGCGAGCCCGTGCCGCCACAGGACTACGATTGCGAACTCCCCGTGCCCGGTCGGATCGTCGTTTACGAAGCTGGCGCTTCGATCGAAGCCCGGGCCATTCCAGCGGGCTCGGATGCGGGGTATAATCCTGATCACCTTCTGGACGCAGAGTCTCTGCCCAGACAGTTAAGGGTGCGGAACTGGCGTCCCGGTGACCGATTCTGGCCGGTCCATACGAAGTCCCCAAAGAAGATTAAAGAATTGCTGCAGGAACGTCATGTGGCCCAGCCGGAGCGCAAGTCCTGGCCAGTCGTGGAAAGCGGCGATGAGATTGTTTGGCTGCGCGGGTTCCCGGTTCCTGCGAAGTATCGTGCGAAGCCCGGACGGCCTGCGATTCTGATTGCCGAATTGCCTTTGGCGCATTCGCCGACGGAAGAGTAAGCACCGATGTGCCGGGAGGCACACAAACTTCATGAGCGGTCTTCGAGTCGAGCCTCTTCGTCCGGTCATCACGACCGATCAGATCCAGAAGCGAGTGAAGGAACTGGCCCGGCAAATCTCTGACGACTACCAGGGACAGACCGTCCAGATGCTGGCCGTGCTGGAGAACGCGTTCATGTTTCTGGCCGACCTGGTGCGGGCGATCGAGGTACCGGTCGTATGCCAGTTCATCAAGCCCAAATACACGCGGCCTCCGAGTGCGGCGTCGCACGAGGTAATGGAGATTTTTTTTAGCCATGAACCCGACATACGCGGACAACACATTCTGCTAGTCGAGGGACTAGTGCATTCTGGCGTGACCAGCGAATTTCTGATGAGCGACCTGCGCTCGCGAGGAGCGGCCTCGGTAAAGTTGGTGACTCTGCTGGACCGGCAGGCGGCCCGGCGCGTGCCCTTGCAGCCGGATTATTTCGGCTTCCTGGTCGACGAAACTTTCCTGGTGGGATATGGGTTGGGAGCCGTGGAACAGACCAACCGGAATCTGCCCTACCTGGCAGCGGCAAACCCAAGACCCTCAGTGACTTAAGTCACGGCGATACAAACGCGCCTTTTTAGCACGGAAAAGGTAGAATGAAGTTCTTATGGGATTTTCCCAATCGAAAATCCTGGCTCGGCATCTAATCGCTGTAGGAGCCTCGGGAGTTGGTGTAGGCAGCTGCCCGTGTCGAAATTTAGGAGTCTTCTAGGTGAACTCAACTGTAAAGACGGCGCTGTTCTGGTTGCTGATTATCGTTTCCGCGGTTCTTCTGTGGCAGGTGGTCAAGAGCGCGCGCGACGGCCAGAAAGATGCAGAGTTAAACGTCAGCCAGTTCATGACTGATGTCGACCAGAACAACGTTCAGGAAATGACGGTCAACGGAATGGAAGTGCGGGGCAAACTCCGCAACAATTCCGCGTTCCACGCGACCGTGCCCGCCAACTATTTCAGCCCGGAAATGCTGAAGAACCTGAACGACAAGCACGTTACGGTCAACTTCCGCGACATCAACAGCGGAAGCCTGCCGCTGCAACTGCTAGGCACCTGGGCTCCGCTGATTCTTCTGGGCGCGCTGTGGTTCTTCATGATCCGCCAGATGCAGACCGGCGGGAATAAGGCGCTGTCGTTCGGCAAGAGCCGGGCCCGGCTGCTCTCCATGCAGCAGAAAAAGGTCACGTTCAAAGACGTGGCGGGCGTGGAAGAAGCCAAGGAAGAACTGCGCGAGATTATCGAGTTCCTGCGCGAGGCTCAAAAATTCCAGAAGTTGGGCGGCCGCATTCCCAAGGGCGTGCTCCTGGTTGGGCCTCCGGGCACAGGCAAGACGCTGCTGGCTCGCGCGGTTGCGGGCGAAGCCAACGTTCCCTTCTTCTCGATCTCAGGCTCGGACTTCGTCGAAATGTTCGTCGGCGTGGGCGCGAGCCGCGTGCGCGATCTGTTTGAGCAGGGCAAGAAGAACGCTCCCTGCATCATTTTCATCGACGAAATCGACGCGGTTGGACGCCATCGCGGTGCTGGCCTGGGCGGCGGACACGACGAGCGCGAGCAGACTTTGAATCAGTTGCTGGTGGAAATGGACGGCTTCGAATCAAACGAAGGCGTCATTCTAATGGCGGCCACGAACCGTCCTGACGTGCTGGATCCAGCATTGCTGCGGCCCGGACGCTTTGACCGGCGAGTCGTCGTAAGCCGTCCGGATGTGCGTGGGCGCGAAGAGATCCTTCGCGTGCATACGCGCAAGATTCCTCTCGCCGAGGATGTTGATCTCTCTGTGCTGGCACGCGGAACGCCGGGCTTCTCTGGCGCCGATCTGGCCAACATGGTCAACGAAGCGGCGCTGGCGGCGGCGCGTCAGAATCGGAAGGCCGTCCTGCAATACGATTTCGAGCTCGCCAAAGATAAAGTCCTGATGGGCGTGGAGCGCAAGTCGCTGTTGCTCACGGACGCTGAAAAGAAGAACACGGCCTACCACGAGGCCGGACACGCGCTCGTGGCCGCGAAAATGCCGAACTCCGATCCCTTGCACAAGGTGACGATTATTCCGCGCGGAATGGCGCTCGGCGTGACCATGCAGTTGCCCACCGACGATCGTCACAACTACTACAAGAACTATCTCGAAACTGAGATTGCGATCCTGATGGGCGGGCGCATCGCGGAAGAGCTGTTCTTGAACGTGATGAGCACCGGCGCCGGCAACGACATTGAGCGGGCCACGGAGATGGCGCGCAAGATGGTTTGCGAGTGGGGCATGAGCGACCTTGGTCCCATGACGTTCGGGAAAAAAGAAGAGCAGATTTTCCTGGGCCGCGAGATCGCGCAGCATCGCGATTACAGCGAAGACACGGCCATCAAGATCGACCAGGAAGTCCGCAAGCTCGTCAATGCGGGTTATACGACGGCCAAGCAACTAATTTCGGACAATCGAGACACGCTGGAGAAGATTGCGCGCGCCTTGATTGAGCGGGAAGTTCTCGACGCCAACGAGATTAAGCTGCTGGTTGACGGCCAGGAACTGCCGCCGGTGCAACCACCGCCAACGTCGAAAGACGACGGCGTACAGCACGTCATCAAGCCGGAACTGCAGCCCGGACGTGCCAAGGGCGGAGAGCGGCCCGCAACGGCGTAAAGACGCATCTAGATTTGCTCTAGTGGGCGGCCCCAGTGGCCGCCCTTAGTTTTTGTAGCGCCGGCGTCCCGCCGGCTGTCGCGGGGGCGTCCCGCCCGCGCGCTGACTCATCGAAGAACTGCCATACGCGCCGGCGGGACGCCAGCGCTACGTATCGGCCTGTTACTCCCTCGATTCGGCGCCATTCGCGGGGCTCGAAAAACGTCGATTTGTGGTATAATTTGAACAGTCGTAAAACGACCCTAAGTATTAAGAATTTCAATAACTTGAAGTCGTTTGCAGAGGACTCCAGGGCGGTCGAGTCGGGGCGGAAATTCCAGCCGAATTCCAGAGACTTGCAGGACCAGGTTTAGACAAAAAATCGGGACATTTTCGCGGAGCGGAATGGCCACCAAAGAAATTCATACTCCCATCACAGACACTAAAACAAAAAACGGAAAAGTGACTCCGATCGACACACCGAACGGCACGGGCAATGGAAGCGGCGGCGACTACAATGCCGATTCCATCAAAGTGCTCAGCGGGATGGAGCACGTTCGCAAACGCCCCGCGATGTACATCGGTTCCACGGGTGAGGTGGGACTCCATCATCTCGTTTACGAAGTCGTCGACAATTCCGTCGACGAAGCGCTCGCCGGATTCGCGACCAAGGTGGAAGTCACCATTCACGACGACAACTCGATCACGGTGATCGATGACGGCCGCGGCATTCCGGTCGACGACATGGTGATTGACGGCGAAAAAGTTTCCGCGGCCGAAGTCGTTATGACCACGCTAAATGCCGGCGGAAAATTCGATTCATCGAGCTACAAAGTTTCCGGCGGATTGCACGGCGTCGGCGTGTCGTGCGTGAACGCTCTCAGCGAAGAACTGGAACTGGAAATCTGGCGCGACGGTGCGACCTGGCAGCAGAATTACGCGAAGGGCGAACCCACCGCGAAGTTGAAGAAGACCGGTGTAGCCAAAGTCAAAACGGGGACGAAGGTCCACTTCCTGCCCGACCGCTCCATCTTCACCGCGACGGAATACAACTACGACACTCTTGCGCAGCGCTTGCGCGAACTCGCGTTCCTGAACAAGGGACTGCAGATTACGCTGACCGACGAGCGCGCCACCGATTCGAAGACCGGTGAAGCCAAGCATACGGAGTTCAAGTACAACGGCGGCATCGCGGAGTTCATCAAGCATCTCAATCGCGGCAAGACCGTGCTGCACGACAAGCCCATCTACATGGAGGACGACCGCAACGGCGTCCACATGGAGATCGGACTGCAATACAACGACGCGTATTCAGAGACGATTTTCAGCTTCGCCAACAACATCAATACCGTCGAAGGCGGCACGCATCTTTCCGGATTCCGCACCGCCCTGACCCGCACCATCAACTATGCCGGTCAGCAGATGGGCCTGTTCAAAGACGTCAAAGAAAATCTGACGGGCGACGATGTCCGCGAGGGTCTCGTTGCCGTGATCAGCGTGAAGCTGCCGCAGCCCCAGTTCGAAGGCCAGACCAAAGGCAAGCTGAATTCGGACATCGCAGGCACGGTCACGCAGTTCGTCAACGAACGGCTGGGCGCGTTCTTCGAACAGAACGCGACTGTTGGGCGGAAGATCATCAACAAGGCGGTCGACGCTGCGCGCGCTCGCGAGGCAGCACGCAAAGCGCGAGACCTGACGCGCCGCAAGGGTGCACTCGATTCCGGAGGCCTGCCGGGCAAACTGGCCGACTGTTCCGAGCGCGATCCGAACCGCTGCGAGTTGTTTCTCGTCGAGGGTGAGTCCGCAGGTGGCACCGCCAAGCAGGGCCGCGATCGGCGCTTTCAGGCGATCCTTCCGCTGAAGGGCAAGATTCTCAACGTTGAAAAGGCACGCTACGACAAGATGCTGGCGCACGAGGAAATTCGCGCCATGATCACGGCGCTGGGCACCGGTATTTCGAAAGAAGATTTCGATCCCACGAAAGTGCGCTACGGCAAGATCATCCTGATGACCGACGCCGACGTCGATGGCAGCCACATCCGCACGCTGCTCTTGACGTTCTTCTTCCGCCATATGCAGGAACTGATCAAGCGCGGCAACGTGTTTATCGCGCAGCCGCCGCTGTTCTCGCTAAAGAAAGGCAAGTCGCAGCAGTACATCAAGGACGAGCGCGAATTCGTAAAAGTAATGGTCAAGCGCGCCGCCGATGGGCTGAGTGTTCGCTACGGCGAGGGCGCGGCCAAGATCGAAGGCAAAGATCTGGCGCGCTTCATGACCGTGCTCGACGAGTATCTCGGCTTCTTCGAGAAACTCGACAAGCGTGTGCGCAACGAGCGCGTTACCGAACTCATTCCGAAACTCGACCTCGCCAAGCGCGCCGATTTCGAAGGCGAAAAGAAAGCGCCGCCCAGGAAGATCGAGCGCCTGGAAAAGGAACTGAAGAAGCTGCAAAAGGAAGAAGGCTTCAAGAGCGTGGAAGCGCGATTCGACGAAGAGCACAATCTGTGGGAAGTGACCTTCGTGAACAAGCACGGTGCGGAACACGTCATCAACTGGGTGCTGGTGTCGAGTGCCGAATGCCGGCAACTGATTGCCAAGTATAAGCAGATCGAGCCCTACATGGAGCCGCCGTTTGTCGTCGAGACGCTGGCCAAGGCCGCACCCGCCGCCAGCAATGGCGATGGCGAAGCCGAGGCTGGTGACGAAGACAAGGGCGAGAAGAAAATAGCGAAGCCGGTCAAGCGCAAGACCGAAACTGAGGTGGTGGAGAAGACCAACGTCCGCGACCTGCGCGATTATGTCATCAACGAAGGACGCAAGGACTTCACCATCCAGCGCTACAAAGGACTGGGTGAGATGACCGCCCCACAGTTGTGGGACACGACCATGGACCCCGAGCGGCGCACACTTCTGTCGGTACGGCTTGAAGATATTGCCGAGTGCGAGACCATCTTCACCACGCTGATGGGCGAGGACGTCGAGTCGCGGCGCAAGTTCATCGAAGAGAATGCTCTGGATGTGAAGAACCTGGATATCTAACTTCGACACCTGGAACCTCTTTGCCAGGGATTCACGCGGATCGAAAATGCGAAATATTTGGGCGGCCTTCGGGCCGCCCGTTTTTATTTGCCCCTGAACCCGGGCTCTGACGGCTTACAATGTGCCGTGATAATTCGACGCTGTGCTCTCACCTGCTTCCTCGCTCTCTCAATTCTTCCTTCCGTCCTGCATGCCTCCGATCCAGCCGTCGCGCAGACTCCGCCCATGGGCTGGAACAGCTGGGATTCCTACAGCACCACAGTGCGCGAGACCCAGGTGAAGGCCAACGCCGACTGGATGGCGGAACATCTCGCCAAGTACGGATGGCAGTACATCGTCGTCGACATTCAGTGGTACGAGCCGAACGCGCAGGGACATGATTACAAGCCGGGGGCGCCGCTGACTATGGACGAATACGGCCGCCTCATGCCCGCGGTCAACCGCTTCCCCTCGTCCGCGAATGGCGCTGGATTCAAACCGCTGGCCGACTATGTGCACAGCAAAGGGCTGAAGTTCGGCATCCACATCATGCGCGGCATTCCGCGGCAGGCCGTCGAGAAGAATCTTCCCATCAAAGGCACGCCGTATCATGCGGCGGACATTGCCGACAAAGACAACGCATGCCGCTGGAATCCGGACATGTGGGGCGTCGATACGACCAAGCCCGGCGCCCAGGCATACTACGATTCGATCGCCGAGTTGTATGCCTCGTGGGGCGTGGACTTCATCAAGGCCGACGACATGGGGAGCCATCTCTACCAGCCGGCGGAGATGAAAGCGCTGAGTCTCGCGATGCGCAAGACCGGGCGTTCGATGGTACTGAGCATTTCACCGGGGCCCGCGCCCGTTTCGGAGGCGGAGTTCTTCGAGAAGTATGCGCAGATGTGGCGCATCTCCGACGATTTCTGGGACGACTGGAAACTGCTACGGCAGCAGTTCGATTTCACACGGGACTGGGCGCCGTTCGTGGGCAAGAACGGAACCTGGCCGGACGCAGATATGCTGCCACTCGGAAAATTGAAGGTGACCGACAAGGAAGGCGGAGGCACGCCGAGCAACTTCACACCGGACGAGCAGCGCACAGTGATGACGCTGTGGAGCATCTTCCGCTCGCCGCTGATTTTCGGCGGGGACCTGCCCAGCAACGACGCAGCGACAACTGCACTGATCACGAATGAAGAAGTGCTCGAGGTCAACCAGCACAGCCACGGTGGACGTCAGGCGCTGGACCGGGGGAATATCCGCGCATGGGTCGCCGACGGCGCGACGGCGGAAGAGCATTATGTGGCCGTCTTCAATCTTGGAAACGCTGCCGAGAAAGTGGATTTGCGCTGGAGTGATATTGGCCTTGCTGCGCGTACGGTTGCCCTCCGCGATCTCTGGGCACACAAGGAATTGGGAAGAACCGATGGCATAGAGATCCAGGTTCCGGCACACGGGAGCGTTCTGTATCGTGCAGGCGAATAGCACTTCAGCTGGTTACTCTCGAGCGAAAGCCGATAAATCTCCTGCAAGGCATGACCACCCTTCCGTTCTTTCTGCGGGAGAGAAACCATGTCGACCTTTGCCGAATCACCCGGAGAGATTAAAAAAACCTGGTTCTGGATGGCAGTTGGTGGCGGAATCCTGCTCGTTTGGGGAGCGGTGGCGTTTCCCTCGCTGAACAGGAGCCGGATCGGGCCAGCTGCACAAGTCGTGCACTCGGAACCAACGGCGCAGTTCTACGCAGCGACGCCCACAAGGGCTAAATCCGGCGTCCAAGAACAAGACGCGGCGAAGGCAGGCGGGATTGTGGCTCCAGCATCTCCTGCCGGTGCCGGACGAAAGATCATCCGCACGAGTTCCATGGAAATGGTGGTGCAGCATCCGGCGGAGGTAGCCGATCGGATTGCGTCGCTCGCCGAAGGTTTAGGCGGATACCTTGTCACGGCCGATGGCGGTGGGCAAAACGCCACTGCCGGGACCCTCACGATTCGTGTGCCCGCCGCGCGATTTGAAGATGCCCGAGCAGCCGTCCGCAAGCTAGGGTTGCGCATCGAAAGCGAAAAGATCGACGCACAAGATGTTTCCCGGCAATATATTGACCAGGATGCTAACCTTCGCAATTTGCGAGCCGAGGAAACGGGATATCTCGCGATCATGAAGCAGGCCACGACCGTGAAAGACATGCTCGCAGTGACCGAGAGATTGAGTGAGGTACGAGGACAGATTGAGCAGCAGCAGGCGGAGTTCAACGCTCTGTCGCAGCAGATCGATACGGTCGCCCTCACGATATCGCTGAGGACCGAGGCGGAAGCACAGGTGTTCGGATTAGATTGGCGCCCCGGATATCAGTTGAAACTGGCACTGCGTGACGGACTGGACAGTCTGGCAACCTACGCGACCGCGATGACCACGATTCTGTTTTATTTTCCTGCCGTCTTGTTGTGGGTGGGGACGATTGCTCTGGGGACGCTGATTGGTTGGAAGGCATTGCGATGGGTGGGACGCCGGTGGTTCGGATGGAATGTCGCACCAGTGCAAGGGTGAGCGCCATTTCCTCAAGCCGCGAAGCGGCGGAAGAACGCAGCCCACAGCGCAAGCCGTGGGTAGCGTGGAAAAATGAGGTAGCCCCGAAGGGGCGAAAGAAAAAAACGTGCCAACTGCCAGAGGTTGCTTGCTTACGTCTTCTCGGCCGAGCTGGTCACTTCTGGTTCAGCCTTCTCTCCGCGAAACACACGTGAGATACCGCGAACAATGCGGCGCATCGGGAGTTCGCCTTTAGAGTCGGCGAAGAAGATCTCTCCCGTCCGGCTGCCGCGGTAATACCAGCGCTTGAGCAGGGCGAGATGCTCCATGTTCTCCAGCGCCGATTTTGTTTGCGCCGGCGGGAACGATTGCAGGACCTCATGCACTCGTCCTTCCATCGATTGCGACTTTGCATGTTCAGTCGGCTGGATGCTGAAGGCCATTGGCCCGGAGACTCTCCCGCCGTCCACGCGAAAGAATGTGACGCAGCCGGCGATCGAACTCGGTTGAATCATAAGCGCGGAGAGCTGATCGAGGCGGTGCACGATCTCCGGCAACTGGCTTACCATGGGCTTGAGTTTCTCGACGCGCACATGAATCGCGGCCGCATCTTCAAATGCGAGCCTCGCCGACGCTGCTTCGCGCTCGGCCGAGAGTTCACGGTTGAGGGACTCTCCTCCGGAATCGAAATAGTCCCGCACCCGATTCACTTCCGCGGTGTACTCTTCATCGCTGCATCCCTTGAAACACGGAGCCAGGCACATCTTCATCTCGGAATAGATACAGCCGGGGAATTTGGGATCGGGGTGCAGGTCATCGACACAGCGCCGCATCTTGAAAAAATCGAGCGAGTCGTTCATGAACTTTTCCGCGGCCACTCGCGACACAAACGGCCCGTAGTAGAGAGAGCCTCCACCAAGCCGGCCAAGGCGCGTAGTGATCGAAGCTCGCGGGTATTCATTTTCCAGATGCAGCTTGACCAGCGGCGCGAAACGGAAGCGCATGCGGGCGGAGTACGTCTTAGGGAACTCGGCACGTAGAACCGAGTAAAGCAGGAAGCCGGACTCGAAGTCGGATCCGGTGGGAGCGTACTCAATCAGGCGAACGCGATCGCGCAGGTTGAGCTTCTTCGTGCGCTCCTCGACGGGGCCGAGCAACCGTTGCAAGCGGCGGCGCAGGTTCGCGGTCTTGCTGATGTAGGGCTCGGCGTTGGCGTCAGCGCCGCGCAGCAGGAACACAGCCGGGGCGGCCGGGACTGCGGAGAAGACCTCCGCATCTAGCTCAGGCGCGAATTCCAGTCGCTCCGTCAGCACCAGAACATTCTAGTGTGAGGCCGGCCTCGGGAACATCCGGGAGAACTTGGTTTGCCACGGATCAACGCGGATCTCACGGATAACAAAAACTCCCAAAAAAGAGCCAAGACGGCAATGTATCCTGCGGTTTCTTTGATCCGTGTGAATCCGTGTTGATCCATGGCCAAGGTGTCATCGGAAGTTTGCATTGCGGAATTTCTGGCGGAAGTCGGTGCCCTCCAGGGTGACGATCCGGCACATTTCGTGCAGTCGTGAGCGCATGCGTTCGCCGATACGGTCCCCCAATGTTTCGCCGCGAGTGGCCGCTCTTGCGGGTGAAATGGATCCCCCGGCGCCCGCCGCCGGCTGGTCGTCAAAATTCGTGGTGATGATCGTGGTGCGGTTGTCGTTGTAGCGAGTATTCAGGATCAGGCTGACAGTGTCCCATACCCACTCGGTCGGCTTCACGGCTCCCAATTCGTCCAGCACGAGAACATCCGTTTCGAACACCGGACGAAGTACATCCAGCTCCGTGGTTTGCACCGTCGAGTTGTAGGAGTTCTGAATCTCCTTCAACAACTCGCGATAGTCATAAAACAGGCAGGGAATACCCCGATTCAGGATTAACTCTTTAATGATCCCGACCGCGAGGTGGGTCTTGCCGGTGCCAATTTTTCCAATGATCAACAGGCCTTTGTCGCCGCGCGGGTCGCATCTCTTCGCGAAGCCCGAAGCGATAAAGTGGGCTTCCTCGAGCGAGGGGTTGGCGCCCGGAAAGTCAGTATCGTAGTTGGAGAGTTCGCAATGCTCATAGCGGCGTGGGATCCGAGCCGCCGTCAGCAGCGATTCCCCCCGTGCCCGCAAGCGGCAGTCGCAGCGCGTGACGCGGCGGTCATTCGTGTTCACCCCCGCGATTCCGTTCGCCGATGCGGTCTTCCATCCGGTGCCCTCGCAGAGCGGGCAAACTGCTGCGGGCGTCTTGATCCCTTGCGACGCTTCCGTCTTCGAATCGATCATCTTCAAAGCGATTGCTCCTGTTTCGACTTTGCACCCTGAGGCGGGTTTCGCGCAAGCCGGAAACCATGTCTCCCTGTGTACATCCTGTGAACGACGGCAGCACTCTGTGGAGGTCGTAGGAAAACCCTACCGGTGAGGCTGAAAAGCCGCTCCGGTCGCCCCAACTGAAGCCCGGGAAGTGCGAAACAGGCTTCCGGCGCGGATTTTCACAGTTGACTTTCGCCGCAGAGGGAGGACAATACAAGCCGTCAGGTTTCCCAACTCAGCCCTAGCCAGTTTTACCTCCCGGTTTAGGCTGGGCACGAAAGAGACCTGCGAGGAGAAACTATGAATAAGGCCGATCTAGTGGACAAGATCGCAGGCGCATGTGAAATCAGCAAAGCGCAGGCCACGACTGCCATTGATACCGCTGTCGATAGCATTACCGGTGCCCTCCGCAAAGGGGATCGCGTAGCGTTGATAGGCTTCGGCACCTTCTCGGTGTCGCAAAGAAAAGCGCGGAATGGGCGCAACCCGCAAACCGGCGCCACCATCAAAATCGCCGCCCGCAAGGTCGCGAAGTTTAGCCCTGGGGCCGAACTCAAGAAATCCGTTAACAAGAAGTAGTTCGATCAAGAATGTAAGTTCGCAAGAACGGCAGGGGGTCGGCCCTGCCGTTTTTGCTGTCACCGGAGACTCTCGCGCCCGACAGGAGTGATGCGGATGCTCCGTCGGATTCCCAAGAGAATATTGTTGCTCTCCGCGCTATTGACTGTCCTTGCTGCCCAGAGCGCCAGACCGTTGCCTTTCGGAGCCTGGCATCGCGCTTCTGACAAGCCGATCCTTGCTCCACGCGGCGATGGGTGGGAATCAGCCGGAACGTTCAACCCTGCCGTCGCGATGCATGGCGGCAAGATCGCGATGCTCTACCGCGCTCAGGACAAGCTCGGAACGTCACGTCTGGGATACGCCGAAAGCGCCGATGGCGTCCATTTCACCCGCGGAAACGATCCGGTTTTAAGCCCTATCGAAGACTACGAGAAAGACGGTGGCGTCGAAGATCCGCGACTGGTCCGATTTGGCGATACTTACTATCTGACCTACACGGGCTACAACAAGAAAGACGCGCAACTCTGCCTGGCAACCTCCACCGACATGATTCACTGGGATCGCAAAGGCGTCATCATTCCCGCCAACAGGGGGAACTGGAATGTGAAGTGGACCAAGTCGGGAGCGATCGTTCCGGAGAAGATCAACGGAAAGTATTGGATGTACTTTCTGGGCACAACTGCCGACAACAAAGATCAGGCGGGTCTGGCGTCCTCTGCCGATTTGCTGCACTGGACCGAAGCCACCCAGGTCCCGGCATTGCCCGTCCGGCCTGGCCATTTCGATTCGCGAGTCGCGGAGCCGGGCCCATCGCCCATCGTCATGCCAGACGGCATCGTTCTGATTTACAACGGTGCCGACGACAAGCTCGTGTATCGCACGGGCGTCGCCATTTTCGATCGCAACGATCCGCGCAAGCTGCTCTGGCGGAGTGAGGAACCGATATTCTCTCCCGAGAAAGAGTGGGAAAGGGTCGGGCAAGTCCCCAACGTCGTCTTCGTCGAAGGCATGGTGAAGCTAGAGAACCGCTATCTCTTCTACTATGGTGGCGCCGACAAGTATGTCGGAGTCGCAGACGCTGCTTCGATCCACCATTGACAACGCGCGCTTGACCCTCCGCCCTTGCCGCCCTACCATCGACGGGGGCCCATGCATCTGATTCCTTCGTTCTCGGCAAGGCTTTGCGTTCTGCTCTTTCTCGCCTGTGGACCTCTGGCGCTTGACGGGGAACTGCACGCTCAGCAGGCAAAGGCTATTGCGCCCCCTCAACCGCCGCCCGTTGCGACGTTCACCGACATCGCTGAAAAAGCGGGGCTCACCGCACAGAATATTTTTGGCGGCCTCGACACCAAGAAATACATCATCGAGACCACTGGAACCGGCGTCGCCATCTTCGACTACGACAACGACGGATGGCCCGACATCTTCCTTGTAAACGGCACCAAGATCGAAGGATTCCCTGCCGGCCAAGGCCCCACCAATCGCCTCTACCGTAACAACCACGACGGCACGTTTTCCGATGTCACCGCCAAGGCCGGCCTCACCGCGACCGGTTGGGGACAAGGCGTATGCGTCGGCGACTACGACAACGACGGATGGGAAGATCTCTACATCACCTACTACGGCAAGAATCGCCTATACCACAATCAGAACGGAGTCTTCGCCGAGGTTGCTGAGAAAGCTGGCGTAGCGGGGTCGGGCAAGGCGTGGGGCACAGGCTGCGCTTTCGTCGACTACGACCGCGACGGCCGCCTCGATCTCGTCGTGGCAAATTACGTGGACTTCGATCTCTCCACTGCTCCGTCGCCCGGGGATCGTCCGACCTGCATCTGGAAAGGCGTGCCCGTCATGTGCGGCCCGCGCGGTCTACCTGGCGCAAAAAATATTCTCTACCACAATCGCGGCGATGGCACATTTGAGGACGTCACCGCGAAGGCGCACATCGACCGCACCGACGGCCACTATGCCTTCAGCGTATCGACATTCGATTTCGACGAAGACGGCTGGCCGGACATTTTCATCGCCTGCGACAGCACGCCCAGCATCCTCTATCGCAACAACCATGACGGGACATTCACCGACGTAGCCGTCACTGCCGGCGCGGCGTTCAACGAGGATGGCCGCGAACAGGCGGGGATGGGCTCGACTATCGGCGATTACAACGGCGACGGCCATCTCGATATCTTCAAGACGAATTTTTCTGACGACACCTCGACCCTCTACAAGAACGGAGGCGACGGCACGTTCACTGACGCAACTGCCGCCGCGGGCTTGGGCCTGTACACGCAATATCTGGGCTGGGGGACCATGTTCTTCGACGTGGACAACGACGGCTGGCCCGACTTGATTCTGGTCAACGGCCACGTTTATCCCGAGGTTGATAGCCAGCACTTGGGCAGCAGCTACAAAGAGCCGCGCATTCTTTTTCGCAACAATGGCGACGGCACGTTCAGCGACATCTCGGCCTCGGCCGGGTCGGGCATTACGACCGCGGCGTCTTCGCGCGGGCTCGCCGTGGGCGATCTCTGGAACGATGGCAAGATTTCCATCGTCATCGGCAATATGAATGCCGAGCCGAGCCTGCTGCTGAATCAGGTTCACAGCACGAATCACTGGATCGCGATTCAAACCGTGGGCACGAAGTCGAATCGCGATGGCATCGGCGCGCGCGTTCGCGTAAAAACCGCGGCGCGCATTCTGGTCGACGAAGTGAGGAGCGGGTCCAGCTACATTTCGAACAGCGACATGCGGGTTCACTTCGGATTGGGATCGGTTGCGAAAATTGAATGGGTCGAAATCCGCTGGCCAAGCGGCCTGACCGAGCGATTTCAGAATCTGCCTGTGGATCAGATCCACACGCTCAAAGAAGGATCGGGCGCTGTGGTGGAAGCGGATCCCAAGAAACCTCAGTAGCTTCTATTTGCCAGCCTTGGGAACTTTCGGAAACTGCTGCGTGCGAATAATCCCCTCGCCTTCCTTCACGAAGATTAGCTGATTGGGCTTGACATCTTTCATCGTGTCGACTTGCCCACTGGGCCAGTGGACTTCGAGCACGTCGACCTTCTCGGCCTTCCCTAAGCCGAAGTGAACCCGTAGGTCATTCTGTGAGAAGTATCCGCCGCCGCTGCGCACTTCGTCGATTTGCCGATGTGGCTTCGTCTCGCCCGGCGCATGACTCACGCACACCAGACGCGCGCCAATTCCGCTGCGGTTTGATTTCGTCCCAATGGTGCGAACCTTGATCCAGTTGTGGTCGAGCTTCGAATCGCAGCGCAGCAACTGCGGATAGTCATTCACGGTGTTGACGACCACGTCGATATCGCCGTCGTTATCGAAATCGCCAAACGCCGCGCCGCGTGACGCACTCGGCTCCGAAATTCCCGGTCCCGCCTGGAACGACACATCCTCGAAGTGGCCGTTATGCAGGTTCTGATAAAGCAGCTTGCGTTGCGCGTAGCCGGCTTCAGTTTTGAGTTGCTCAACCTCCGGATAGACATGCCCGTTGCAAATGAGGATGTCGGCCCAGCCGTCATTGTCCATGTCGAAGAATCCGCAACCCCAGCCGAGATATTGCGTGTGCGCGCCCAGGCCCGCTGTGAACGTCGCATCTTCGAAATTTGCCCCGCCTTGATTGTGGTAGAGCGAAGGTGTGTCGCCGGCGAAATTTGTCTTTACAAGGTCGAGATTGCCGTCGAGATCGTAGTCCGCTGCCGAGATGCCCATGCCGGCTTGCGGCTTGCCATCCGGACTCAAAGCGCACCCTGCCTCGATCGCGATGTCCTGAAATTTCCCATTCTTCTTGTTCTGGTAGAGCACGCTGGCGGTCGAATCGTTCGCCACATATATATCAGGCCAGCCGTCGTTGTCCAGATCCGCAGTCAGAACGCCAAGCCCATAAGTGCCGCTCGTACTGAGAATTCCCGCCGCCTCGGAAACGTCGCTGAACGTGCCATCGCCGTTGTTGTGATACAGAATGTTCTTGCCGCCCTGCAGTCCCGGAGGCCCGCACGCGACCATCACACTCTTGTATAAACACGGCCCTGATTCCGGCACGGGCGCCGTTGCCAGATCCATATCGATGTAGTTGGCAACGAACAAATCCAGCTTACCGTCGCGGTCGTAGTCGACAAACGCGCAGCCTGTGTTCCACCGCGTGCCCTTGCCCGCCACGCCGGCCTTTTGGCTTACGTCCGTGAAGGTTCCGTCGCCGTTGTTGTGGTACAGAACGTTTTTGCCGAAGTAGGTGACGAACAGATCGTCCCAGCCGTCGTTGTCGTAGTCTCCGACGCAAACGCCTTGCCCCCAGCCCGAATGCGCGACCCCGGCTTTCGCTGTCACATCGGTGAAGGTTCCATCGCGATTATTGCGAAAAAGATGCGAGGTGGGTTCACTGCCGGCAGGAAAGCCCTCGAGCCTCGTACCGTTCACCAGAAAAATGTCGAGCCAGCCGTCGTTGTCGTAGTCGTAGAAGGCAACGCCGCAACCTGTAGTTTCCAGCAGATACTTGTTTTTGTGCTCGCCACCGAAAATTGTTTTCGCATTCAGCCCAGCTTCGCGCGCGACGTTGAGGAAGCTGACGCCCAAGCCAGCGTTCTCGGCCTCCGGCGCACCACCCGCAGGCGCTGCTTTCTGGTGCGCGCGCAATGACCCCGGGCGCACCATTGCAAGCACACTCTCGAACGAGAGAACCAGCGCCGAACGGCTGAGAGATTTCAGAAAAACGCGGCGTGAAGGGAACAAGAGGTCGCTACCTGGCCCACTCGGCTCGTGCTAGAATTCGCCCCTACCCCTTATATTCACGGGACCGCGACTTTGCAAGCCAGCCGGTACAAATCCCCGTTCCCTGAGATCGCTGCAATGAATCCTTATCTTCTTTGTGCTCGATGTTTTGTCCTCTCATTCCGCGGTCTATGCCGCATTTCCGTCGCCGGAATTTGCCTGCTTTGTGCTGTTATGTCGGTGGCCCAGCAGCCCTCTCCAGCGCCCGAGCTGACCCGCACCGTCCGTACCTGGGAGTTCCTTCCCGTCGTAGGCACGCGGGCGGGACTATTCGGCAACGAGTCAGGACGATTCGAAGCCTGGGTCTATCCGCTAAAGATCTTTCGTGATTTCCATCTGACGTTCCATGTCGGAGATCGCGCTCTACCCGCCGAAACTCTCGCGCGCACGTTGACCGTTCTTCCCGAATCAGCGTCGATTTTGTATGTTGGCGATTCGTTTCGCGTCCGTGAAACTCTGTGCGTGCCGGTGAAAGAGCCCGGCGCGGTGATCCTGCTCGATGTCGAGACCGAACAACCGCTGGAGATCGAAGCCGCGTTCACGGCAGATTTCCAATTGGAGTGGCCGGCGGCTTTGGGCGGAACGTATGTGGACTGGGAGCCCAAGCAACGTGCCTTCATCTTCGGCGAGGAAGCGCGGAAGTATGACGCGCTGGTGGGTTCGCCCACCGGAACAGACGCTCGCCAGTCCTACGAAACGAACTATTCGTCGTCGGATCAGAACTCGTTGCGCCTGGGCGTAACGCAAAAAGGGAAAGAAACCAAGATGCTGGTGCTTGCCGCCTCGGTCGCAGGCATTGCCGATGCGGAGAAAACCTACCAGCACTTGCTGACTTCCTATGCCGATGCGATGCGCGAGTCGGCGGACTACTACCGTTCTTATCTTGACCGAACCGTGAGCCTCGAACTACCCGATGCTGGTTTGCAACAGGCCTACGACTGGGCGCGCATCAGCACCATTCAAGGCGTTGTGAACAATCCGTTTCTGGGTTCTGGCCTCGTCGCGGGATATCGAACGTCGGGAACGGGTCAGCGTCCGGGATTTGCGTGGTTCTTCGGGCGCGACTCTCTGTGGACTTCTTTCGCGCTCAACGCCGAAGGCGACTATTCCACGACCCGTACCGCGCTCGACTTCATCAGCAAGTTTCAGAGAGATGACGGCAAGGTGCCCCACGAGATTTCGCAGAGCGCGAGCCTCGTCCCTTGGTTTAAAGACTATCCCTACCCTTATGTTTCCGCCGACGCGACGCCACTGTTCATCATTGCGATGAATGATTATGCAGTGCAGAGCGGCGACCTGGCTTTCGCACGCGATAAATGGGACAACGTCTGGCGGGCCTACGGGTTTCTGCACTCGACATACGACGCTCAGGGGTTCGCGCAGAACATCGGCATCGGTCATGGTTGGGTCGAAGGCGGGCCGTTGCTTCCTGTAAAGAACGAGTACTACCAGGCGGGACTGGGCGTGGCGGCTTTGCGCGCACTTTCCAATCTGGCTCAACTCTTGGGCAAAGAGGACGTGAGCAAGCAGTTGGCGGCCGAGTTCGACCGCGCCAACTCAGCGCTGGATCAAGCGTACTGGTCGCCGCAGACGAAGAGTTATGCGTTTGCCTTGAAGCAAGACAACCAGCGCGCCGATGAGCCGAGTGTGCTCGCGACCGTGCCCATGTGGTTCGGCCTGCCGACTGCCGACCATGCGGACCAGACCATAACGCGGCTCGCCGCAGAAGATCACCAGACTGATTGGGGCATGCGCATCATCTCGCAGAACTCCAAGATCTATGACGGGTCGGGGTACCACTACGGATCGGTCTGGCCGCTCTTTACCGGATGGGCTTCCGTGGCCGAATACCGCTACCATCGCGCGTTCCCAGCCTATTCGAATCTGCGGTCCAACGCACTGCTTGGCGTCGACGGCGCGCTCGGGCACTTCACCGAAGTGTTGTCGGGAGATTACAACGAGTCGTTCGCTACCAGTTCTCCGCACCAGATCTGGTCCGCGGCCATGGTGGTCAGCCCTATCTTGCGCGGCATGTTTGGCTTGCAGACCGATGCCGAGAAACACGAGATCACGCTGGCTCCGCATGTGCCTGCCGATTGGACATCCTTCTCGATTCGGAATGTGCGAATGGGCGGAGTCGGCGTGGACTTTCAATATCGCAAGACGATCGACAGCGTGATCCTCGAAGCCAAGCGCTCCGGGAGCGGCGAGTGTTCGGTTGAGTTCTCCCCGTCCTTCAGCCTGCGCACACAAGTAATCAGCGTCCAGATGAACGGGCGGCCCCTGCCCTTCAAGATGCAGCCGAACAGCAACGACCAGCATCTGTCGGTGCATTTTGCCGTCGGTGACGGCCCGAACAATCTCGTCATTCGCGTGAAGGACGATTTCGGGCTCGCTCTGGCGAACGATCTCCCGCCTCTGGGCAGCTCGAGCCGCGGATTGCGCGTTCTCAGCGAATCGTGGAATGCTACGAAGACCGAACTGACATTGAACGTCTCAGGTCTTGCGAGTGCTCATTACGAGTTGAGCGTGTGGAATCCCGGTCAGATTTCCAGCGTGGATGGAGCAGTTCTGACCAAGCTCGGAAAACTGGAAATCCAGATTCCGCGGGCGGCGACCGACTCTTATCTGCAGCAGAAAGTCGTACTTCACTTCGGCCGGTCCTGAAGAAGTCTCGCGTTCCTTAATCCCGACAGATTCAAGCTGAAAAGGTTTACACTCAGGCAAATCGCACCTTCGGCAAAGGTCCTTTGCGAAATGCGGTCCAAGGAGTTGCCCAATGCAATGTAGGTCCACTTGGATTCTGATATGCCTGCTGTGCCTGTCACTGGTTGCTGCATCCGGACAGAATCCCACCAAGGCGCCTGACGCCGAAGGCTACCCATGGTGGCAGCATGCCGTGTTTTATGAGATTTATCCCCGCAGCTTTGCAGACAGCAACAACGATGGCATTGGCGACCTCAAGGGCATCGCGTCGAAGCTGGATTATCTGAAAGATCTCGGTGTGGATGCGATCTGGATATCCCCCTGCTTCCCGTCTCCCCAGGTCGATTTCGGCTACGACGTTTCCGACTACGAAAACATCGATCCGATGTACGGCACTCTGGCGGACTTCGACGCCTTGGCCGCCGACGCCAAGAAGCACGGCATTCGTATCATCCTCGACTTCGTCGTCAATCACACTTCGGACCAGCACAAATGGTTTCTCGACTCGAAGTCATCGCGCACTTCAGAACATCGCGACTGGTACATATGGCGCGACGGTAAGGGCCCAGGGAAGCCTCCGAACAATTGGATCTCGGACTTCGGGGGTTCGGCCTGGAAGTTCGATTCCACCACCAATCAGTACTACTACCACTATTTCGCTGCCGAGCAACCGGACCTGAACTGGCGCAATCCGGCGGTGAAGGATGCCATGTTTGACGTCACGCGCTGGTGGTACAAGCGCGGCGTTTCAGGCTTCCGGCTCGATGCGGTGGATACGCTGTATGAAGATCCCAACCTGCACGACAACCCTGTTCTCCCCGGCAAGAATGATTTTGGCGACCCCAATGAGGAGAACAAGTACAACGACAAGCTACCCGAGGTGCATGAGACGCTGCGCGAATTGCGCAAGGTTGCGGACGAATACAATGCCGTGCTGATCGGAGAGACGTGGACCTCCGACATCGCGGAGCTGAATCAGTACTACGGCCATGGCAATAACGAACTGCAGTTGCCCATGGATTTCCTCTTTACGACAGTGAACAAGCTCTCGCCGGCCGACTTCCGCAAGCAGATTGCGGCGGTCGACTCGGCCTCGGGCTGGCCGACGTTCGTCATCAGCAACCACGACATCGTCCGCTCCTACGACCGTTATGGCGACGGCCCGCACAACGACCAGATCGCGAAGCTGATGGCGGGGCTGTACCTGACGCTGCGCGGCACGCCCATCATGTACTACGGCGAAGAGATCGGAATGAAGACAACACCGCCGACCCGCAAGGAAGACGTGAAAGATCCGATCGGTCGCACAGGCTGGCCTAAAGAGAAGGGACGGGACGGCGAGCGCACGCCGATGCAGTGGGATGCGAGCGAGAATGGCGGCTTCTCGACGGTGGCGCCGTGGCTTCCGGTGCCTCCGTCGGCGAAGACTCATAACGTTGCCGACGAGTCCAAAGATCCGGATTCGGTGCTCTCGTTCTACAAGAATGTGCTCAAGGTGCGGCGCGCCAACAGGGCGCTGTTGGATGGCAGCTATGTTGCTCTCAACGAGAACGATCAGAACGTACTGTCGTACATGCGAGCGTACAAAGATCAGGCAGTCCTGGTCGCGTTGAACATGTCGGGAGCGCCGCAGACGCTGAACTTTGATTTGAGCAAGAGCGGCTTCACGTCGGCAAAGAGCCTGGTCGCAACTGGGAAGTCGGGAGCGAATGGGACGGTTGTGACCCTGGAGCCTTACGGAGTGTTCATCGGCCAGCTTGCGAAGTAGGCGCGTCGCAGGCGGGTATAGAATACGCACGGCCAGAGGATGCACGAACTGTCGATCGCGATGGGCATTGTGGATGCTGCCATGGACGAGGCGCAGCGTCGCGGCGTGAAGGTCAGCGCGGTGCATCTCAGGCTGGGCGCGCTTTCGGGCGTGGTGAAAGATGCACTGATGTTCTCCTATGAAGTCGCGTGCCAGGATACGCCACTGCAAGGATCGCAACTGATCGTCGAGGACATGCCGGTGGTCGTCTATTGCGCGCAGTGCAAGGAAGCGCGGACACTGGATTCGGTGCAGTTGTTTCAGTGTCCGGAATGCGGGACGCCGACGATGGATGTGCGGCAGGGCAAGGAGCTTGAGGTGTTTGCATTGGAGGTTGAGGAATGAGCGAGCCACGCTTGGTCGAAGTGCGCAGGAATGTGTTGAAGCAGAACGACGTGATCGCGCGCGCGCTGCGCGAGCAATTCCGAGCGGCGGGAGTGTTCGTGGTGAGTCTCGTATCGAGTCCGGGTTCGGGCAAGACGATGTTCCTGGAGAAGACGCTGACGATGCTGCGGCCGCGCTATCGAGTCGCGGCCCTGGTCGGAGATCTGGCGACCGAGAACGATGCGGTGCGACTGGCGCGGAGCAAGGCTCCGGTGAAGCAGATCACCACCGGAACGCTGTGCCATCTGGAAGCGGCGATGGTGCAGAACGCGCTCCAGGAGTGGGATCTGCATCAACTGGATTTTCTGTTCATCGAGAACGTGGGCAATTTGGTTTGTCCCTCCTCGTACGATCTGGGGGAGAACCTGCGGCTGGTGTTGATGTCTGTCACCGAGGGCGAGGACAAGCCGCTCAAGTATCCGACGATCTTCAACAGCGCGGACGTCGCGGTCATCAGCAAGAACGAACTCGCGGCTGCGGTGGAGTTCGATTGGGAGGCGGCGAGAACTAGCATTGAGTCGGTGCGTCCGGGAATGCAGATCTTCCGCCTCTCGGCCAAGACCGGCGAGGGGATGGACGAGTACCTGGCCTTCCTGTCGCAACAGTTGACCGAACTTCGGGCGGTCGCGCAGGCCTAGCCGGGGTTCGAGCTACGCTCGAAGGACAGCCGACGGCGGCTGTCCCCACATTGTTCACTTTCCGCATACAACTGTCGCGACGAAGAGCTCACCCCCCTCCCCCGTCGGTCCTTTCAGATCATGGGGTTAGCGAAAAATCTCGGGAAAGTCCTTGGGGCTCAAGATTTTGCGGGCAAAATATTGATAACAGGGATGTTATGGGGACCACGCCTCGCGCTTTTTTCTTTGCGAAATGGCAAAATATTGTTTTCAAAGAACTTACGAGATTTGGAGCGGACCGCGTTCTTGTAAAATCTTGAGCGGTAAGCACTTACACGCAAAATATTGCGGAATAAGGACTTAGGTGTTGACTCCGTGGCTCCGAACCACCCCCGCCTCTCGGCTGGAGCCATCATCGGATGTTTGGGCTGTGGACGGCAAGGTCACATGTCACAAGGGGCTGTGGAAATCGGGGGGAGTTGGACGCGGGAGAAACAGCGGCTGAAGAGTGTGCGTGAGAAAGAATCTTTCGCCCCGCTGGGGCTTTTCCGTTTCCCGACTTTTCACACGGCTTGCGCCGTGGGCTGCATTCTGTCGCCCGCTTCGCGGCTAGACGGGACACTATTTGTTCCACTGCATCGTTGAACGTCGCGTTCTTCCAGGCACACTCTGAAGCCCGATTTGTTTTGGTTTCTGACGCGGCCCCTTCGGCAGGCTCAGGGCAGGCGCCGAGGAAATGGGAATTCGACAGCCGTTGTGAGATTGAGGCTCCGTGGGCGAGACGCCCACGGGACAGCCGGCAGGATGCCGGCGCTACTCTTCTCGTGCCGATGCCGGCTAGAAGCCGTATTTGGCTACTAGCTTTTTTTCTTTTTTTCCAATCACTGCGATCGCGGCGTGTTCGGATTGCAGGGTGAATGCCAGCGGGACTCCTGTGGACTGGTCGCGGAGGTTGATGGGGGTGTCGGTTGCGGAATCGGAGACAAGGACATAGAGCACCGAGTCTGAAAGGATCGTGGGAAATACCAGGACTCCGGGCGGGAGCGGCGACTGCTGGGTGAACATCGGTGTGATGTTCAGACGCGTGGTGACGTATGAATAGAGGTCGGCGGTCGAGCTTGCGTCTTCGGAGAGTTCGACAGGATATGAGGTCCAGAAGATGCGGCCTTTGCCGTGGGGGATCTCTTTCAGAGTTGAGCCGTCGTCGAAGCGGAGGGAGTCGAGCCAGTTCTGTTGCTGCTGTCCGAAGGCGAGCGCGAGAGTGCGGGAGCCGAGGGTGACGGTGGCGTTGTGATAGGTGAGCGGCTCGATGCGGGCCGCGAGCCCGAGATCGGCGGCGCGATGGACGATCTGCCAGTGCTGGTCGCGATCGACGGGGCCGGTGACGAGGAGATTTCCTCCGGCGTCAACATACTTCAGCAGCGCCTGCCAGGCTTTTTCGCCGAGGGCTTGCGGCGAGGGCAGGATGGCGAGTTTTGGTGCGCCTAGCTTGTCGATTTGATTTTCGGCGATTACGTAGGCGGGCAGGTGAGCATCGTAGGCGAGAGCGCGGACGGCGTTCTGCTGCGCGGCGATTTGGAATTCCGCGAGCGCCGAGAATTGCGCGGCCTGTGAAGTGACGATCGCGATGGAGGGCAGCTGGGGATCGCGAAGATGCTCGCGCAGCGATGGCGCGAACTGGGCAAAGGCGCGAAGGAGTGTCGCTTCGGGCTTCTCGGTGTAATCGGTGCGCACGGCGCCGATGGGAGTTTCGTTGCTCTCCGTCATGGCGGAGTTCGTGTTCCAGAGCCACTCGATGGCGCCGCTGCCTTGAATGAAAGACACGGCGACTTTGCGTTCGAGGAGAGCGGCTTCGTTTTCCGTGGTGCGGCGAGCGACTTCGTCGAGGTTCAGTTCGCGCTGCAGGCCGGTTTCCTGAATGAGCATGGCTTCGCCGGGCTGCTTGGCGGCGAGCGAATCCCACAAGATCTGATCGTTGAGCCACCAGGAGTGGTTAGTGGTGAAGTCGACGGAGGCGCCCCAGAACGCGGGCGAGAGACGGTCTTGAATGCCGCCTTCGTCCTGGCCGACGGTGACGAGTTGCTGCGAGCCCGCGGCGCGAATGGTGTCGCGCATGGTGAGCGCCCAGTGAGCGAAAGATTCCTGCGCGAATAGAAAATAGTCATTCAGGCGGAGCGAGTTGGTGCCCGTGTACATGCCGCGGGCGGCGAATTCGTCTTCACTCGGAAGCGAGATCATGCCGGAGACGGAACCGGGAGTGACGTTCCAGAGCGCGGCGAGCTTCGCGCGATCGGGATAGCGCTGAGTCAGCCACGCGTTCCAGGCGGCGAGTTCGATGGAGTCACCGTTGGGGCGTGTCTTCCAGAGGTGCTGCGAGAAGCTAGGTTCGTTGATGAGATCCCATGCGAGGTAGGGGACGTCATGGAAGCGCGTGACGACAGACGAGATCAGAGTCTGCTGACGGCGCACGGCCTGGGGATCGAGGAAGGCGTTGGCGCCTCCGAGGACGTCGGGCAAGAAGGCAAAGAAGTTGAACTGCACGGGCAGGCCATACTTGCGGGCGGTCATTAGATAGGCTTCGAGCGTGCGCAGGGTGCGCTCGTAGGGCTGGCCGTTTTCGTCGGAGAGTTTATCCCAGCCGCTCCACCAGCCGGTGCGGATCATGTTGAGTCCGGCGTCGTGAATCTGAGAGAGATCCTGATTCCAGACGTAGACGTTGGGATGCTCAAAGTAAAGGCGCTGGACCTCGCTCGACATGTAGGTGGTGCCGACCACGGCGAGGGGATGGCCGTCGAGTTCGAAGTAGTCGTGGTTGACGCTGAGTCGTGGGCCGGAGCGGAGGTAGGATTCGTCGCGGATCCAGAAGGCGGAATGATAGATGGCGCGGACGCGGGCGCCTTCGAACAGTTGCGCTTCGATGATGTAGAGTCCCTTGCCTTCGGGCGAGGGTAGCACGACGGGGTCTGAGGGCGTGGCCGTGACGCTTGCGCGATTTGCGGGCTGGGCTTCGGGGAAGGTCGTGATCTTCAGGGAAACGGGTGCGTTTGGTTGCACTGCCGCGTGCCATAGGACTTGCAGATCGATGGGTTCGCCGTGGAGGTAGAGCGGCAGGCCAGGGCGAACTGTGAATTCTTCGGCGCCTTGGAGTGCGCGGTCGGCGAGTGAGCGCACGAGGGCGGTGTTGGCGAAGAAATCGCGGGTGAGTTCGGCGTTGACGAAGATCCAACGGCCGCCGTCGAAACCATTTCGGTAGTGGTCGATTTGCAGGACCGGGGCCGAGAGCTTGCGGCCGCTTTTGACGCCCCAGGCGAGGGTGTCGAGGCGGGCGTCGATGGATCCGGCGGCGCCTCCACGGTGGTAGAGATCGACAGAGCTGAGGCGGATCACGGGGCTGAAGGCGCGCTTCCAGGAGAACGCTGGAAGCTGCAGGGGCAGGTCGGGATTGGGCTGGAATTGGAGGCCGTCGGAGCCGGGAGTGTCCTGATACTGGTCGATCATGAGCGGGCGGATAAAGCGCACGCTGTAGTCGCGAAGATGCCAGCCGGTGGCATCGTGATAGGCGGCGCGCGTGAAGGGCATACCACCGAGGACCAAGAGATTGCCTCCGCGGTCGAGGAACTGCTTGATGGCCGGCCAGGCTTCTTCGGGAAAGGCGGAGCCGTAGGGAAGGATCAGAAGATGAGCCGTGGGTGTCGCCAAGGCGTCGCTGAGGTGGTCGGCGGCAGCAACTTGAGCGCCGGGAATGGCGGCGAGTTGCGGCGCGTCTGGAGAGGCGGAGTCGGAGACGGGAAATCCGGGCTCGCTGAGAACAACGATGCTGGAGTTGCCGGGTTGAGCGAGGAGCACGGATGGAGCGAACAGAAAGAAGAGGGCAGCGACCGCGAAGAGTAGCGATTTGCGCATGAGAGGCCTGATTCTGAGAGATGCCAGCGGTAGAAACAGTGCAGTGTCCAGCACAGGGGAAGGAATGTCAAGCAATGTCAAGCTAGGAGAACGATTTTGTAGAGTATCAAACCCGATGTGGGATGAAGAAAAATGCGTAGAACGGCGGTCTGGCGATGCTATGATGGCGCGTTCTTAAGATTCCAAAGCCTTTGGGAAGGTGGATACAGCACTCATGGCGATTGCGGCTCCCAATACTTCGACTACGACGACGGCACCGGGCACGGGGCAGAGCTACGGCGCTCCCCTGGCTACGGTGACGACGCTGTTTTTCATGTGGGGATTTCTAACCTGCCTGAACGACATTCTGGTTCCGCACTTGAAGTCGATTTTCGATTTGAACTACACGCAGTCGCAGCTCATTCAGTTTGCATTTTTTGGCGCGTATTTCGTTTTCTCTCTGCCTTCCGCCAAATTGGTTGACTGGATGGGCTACCAGAAGTCGATGGTGGCCGGCTTGTTGACGATGGGGCTCGGGGCGTTTTTGTTTGTGCCGGCAGCGAGTGTTCCATCGTATCCATTGTTTCTGGGCGCGCTGATCGTGCTTGCGGCCGGGATCACGTGCCTGCAGGTGGCGGCGAATCCTTATGTCACTGTACTGGGAAAACCGGAGACGGCTTCGAGCCGGCTGAATCTCACGCAAGCATTCAACTCGCTCGGCACCACGCTGGCACCGTACTTCGGCGGAGCGCTGATTCTGAGCGCCGCTCCGAAGGCGATTGAGGAAATACGAGGGATGGCTCCGGATGCGCTGCAAGCGTACCGACTGCATGAAGCTGCGTCGGTCAAGGCGCCCTACGTTGGTTTGGGGATTGCGCTCGTGGTTCTGGCGGTTGCTATCGGCAGTTTCAGGCTGCCAACTATCGCGCACGCCCAGCGAAAAGCCGGGGAAAAAGTAAACGATTCCATCTGGAATCACCCAAGTTTGATTTTTGGTGCGATAGGTATTTTTGTGTACGTTGGCGGCGAAGTTTCGATTGGAAGTTTTCTGGTCAACTACTTCACGCAGCCTGACATCGGCGGCCTGACGGCAAAGGTCGCGGCCAACTTCGTCACCTTCTACTGGGGTGGCGCCATGGTCGGACGTTTTATCGGATCGGCGCTTCTGCAGAAAGTGAGTACGCGAGGGCTGTTGGGCATCTGCGCGATATGTGCGGCCGCCCTGGTGGCGATCTCGATGCTGACGACCGGACATACTGCGATGTACAGCATTCTCCTGGTCGGATTCTTCAATTCGATCATGTTCCCAAGCATCTTCACGCTGGGTGTGGCTGAGCTTGGGCCGCTGACGGGGGACGGGTCGGGCGTGATGATCATGGCGATTGTTGGCGGAGCCATTATTCCGGTGGCGCAAGGGTGGATTGCCGATCACATCGGAATTCATCACGCGTTCTTCCTGCCGGTGCTTTGCTATCTGTACATTTTGTTCTTTGCTCTGAGCGGGTCGAAGCCGAACAGCCAGCGATATGCAAAGGCTTGACGCGGTGGCCGGGGCGAGAGAGTGCATGGATTCTTCGCTTCGCTCAGAATGACAAGGGCACTCAGAATGACAACGCGCTCAGCATGACAAGGGCGCTCAGGATAGCAACGGTGCGGAATCACTGACAGGCATGGGCATTTGGTAAGATAATTTGCGCGAAGTACAGAAAGTTCATAGTTAAATCGATTTAGGCGATCATGGGGCAAATCAAGAAGCCC